>Ga0302314_10004155_pt1 | contig 26660 bp, 18 predicted proteins | sample III_Palsa_N2_3_FD_200533 | JGI IMG/M metagenome (GOLD analysis project Ga0302314, IMG submission 200533) | Peat permafrost microbial communities from Stordalen Mire near Abisko, Sweden - III_Palsa_N2_3 | ecosystem: Environmental > Terrestrial > Soil > Palsa > Peat permafrost | place: Sweden...
CAAGCTGGACCTGCCGGGTGCCATTGTGCCCGGTGATGATTATCCAGTCGCGGGTTACTAGGCGGGACGGCTCCTGGCTGAACGCTATGGATGACTCGCTTCCGATGAATACTTCTTCACGCAGGGACGATGTGACCATGAATGCGTCAGTGCCGACGATCAGCCGCCGTGGGGGCCTCTTCATGATCCACTGGCCCCGGGTGCCCCCGAATCCGCCCGTCCCGAGAACGCTGACACGGTCAAGGGCCGTCTCAAAGCACACCTGCCCCCCTGCATCGCCGCGCAGCAGACTGTCCACGGCGTGCTCACGGCTCAGCCGCCTGAACACGTACACAATGCCGCCGATGACCAGCCATGACGCCAGCGTTGCCAGCATCGAAAGCAGCGAACCCAGGTCCATGCTCAGTCCTTAGAAGAGTGATCCCGGATTCGGGCCGGTGCGGCGTGTCGGTTGATCTGGGAATGCGTGGGTGCGTAACCCAGCTATGAGGAGGCTTTGGGGCCGGGGTGCGGACGCTTGCCGCTACCTCGTTGATCCCTGGCGATAGGCGGGCGGTGGCATAGGGCCAGCCCTGGGGCATTGCCCTCGCGCGGCGGACGCGGTACGGGCGCCAGATCGATTTCTGCGCGAGTCGTCGCAGCATTCCACCTGCGCAATGTAGCAGCAGATCGAGCGTGCCAGCCGTTACTGATGGCGCGGCCCGCCGGGCCGGGTGGTGCTGCTGAGGCAATAAACTTCCGGCCATGGACCTCAAGGACGCGACACTCATGATCTTGAGTGAATCTGCTGCCCATCCCGCCGTGGTGGAGGTCGCCCAGTCGGCCTACGACCAGCTCATCGTGGAGGGAGAGGTCGACTACCGCGTCCTGAGCGACCTGATCGGGGAGGCCAGCGGTAAGGGCGTGCTCCGGGCCATTCACCGCAAATATAGCGCCACCGCTTATGAGGCCATGATCATGCCGATTCTTCGTGAGATCGACCGGCAGAAGCCCGTCCCGCCGCGCAGGTCTGCCGCGGCGCAGCAGGGCAGTGACGATCCACTGACGGCAAGTACCTGGTGACGTCCGACGCCAGGGATTCGCGCGGCTCTCTGCCGCGATGAGCACCGAGCCGCACGCATTGACCAGTGGTGTCGCTTCGCGCGCGGAATGCCCCCGAAGGAGCGCCGGCAGGAATCTGCCCCTGTGCTCCCAGCCCCGCGTCCAGGTCTTGATCTTGACTTTGATCTTGGTTTTGACCGCCACCTTATGGTGAAATTTCCGGGAAATCACGCCACGCGGGTCACTGGCCGGGCGAGTAAAACGGACGGGGGTTGGGGGAAGTCGGGGCATGGAGCAATGCTGTTTAGCATGAGACAACCCCGGCGGATCACTCGACGGTCATATCGCCACAGATCGGACGCCATCCCCGTTCGCGGGCGTGATCACGAAAATTATGGCCCACTGTCACGGCCCAATATCTTCATCATGACCAAAGTTTTCGTGATCATGGCGGTGAGCTGATCATTCAGTTGTGATCTGGCGTCCCATGAGCATGCCAGGTCATCATGAGCACCCTTGGCTAAACGGCATTGGGTCATGGAGGGATGGGGCGAAGTCACGGGTCCGTTCGGTATGAAGGGATTGGGTTTTTTTGGGATTAGCGGCGGTCTAGGGCGCTGTCTAGGTTCAGGGCGGCGCTGATCAGGGCCAGGTGGGTGAAGGCCTGGGGGAAGTTGCCGAGGGCCTCACCGGAGGCGCCGACCTGCTCGGCGTATAGGCCCACGTGGTTGGCGTAGGTAAGCATCTTCTCGAAGACCATCCTGGCCTCGCGGAGGCGGCCGGCGCGGGTGAGCGCCTCGACGTACCAGAAGGAGCAGAGGCTGAACGTGCCCTCGCCGTCGGCGATGCCGTCCATGCCGGTAATGGCGTAGCGGTTGACCAGGCTGTCGGAGACCAGCTCATCGGTGATCTTGTCGAGGGTGGCGAGGAACCTGGGGTCGGTCGGGCCCGCGAACTTGACCAGGGGCATGACGAGCAGCGACGCGTCGAGTAGCTGGCTGCCCGGGTACATGACGTAGGTGCGCAGCTCCGGGTCCCAGCAGGACTCCTGAACGAACCGGTGCGCCTGGGCGGCCAGCTTGCGCCAGCGCTCGACCGGGGCGGGCAGTCCCCTGTCGCGCGCCAGCCGGGCCGCCCGATCGTAGGCGACCCAGGTCATCAGCGCGGAGTAGGTGAACCGCTGCCGCGGGCCGCGGATCTCCCAGATGCCCTCGTCGGGCTCCCGCCAGTGCTTGCTCAGCCAGTCCAGGCGCTTGGAAAGACCGATCCATAGGTCATAGGAGATCGGCACCTCCTTGTTGTAGAGGAACACCGAGTCCATGATCTCGCCGTAGACGTCGATCTGCCGCTGGCCCGCGGCGCCGTTGCCGACCCGTACGGGCCTGGCGCCCAGATAGCCCTCGAGGTGATCGAGGGTCTGCTCGCCGATCTCCGAACTGCCATCGACCGTATACATGATCATGACGTCGCGTTCTTCCGTGGCGGTCTCGCAGCGCTTCTGCAGCCAGTCCATGAAGCTCGCCGCCTCCTCGAGGAACCCGAGGCGCATCAGCGAGTAGACCGTGAAGGAGGCGTCACGCAGCCAGGCGTAGCGGTAGTCCCAGTTCCGCGTGCCGCCTGGCTCCTCCGGCAGGGACGTCGTGGGCGCCGCGACCAGGGCGCCGGTCGGATGGTAGACGAGCAGCTTGAGGGCCAGCGCCGAGCGCTGCACCGTCTCGCGCCAGCGGCCAGTGTATTTCGACTGGCTCAGCCAGTTCTGCCAGAAGTCCTGTGTCTTGGTGAACAGCTCGTCAGTCTCGCCTTCCGCGAGCGGGCGGACCTCGCCGTTCCACTCCAGGTGAAAGTCGGCGGTCCCGCCCTGTTCGAGGGTGAAGGTGGCGGCGACACCGTTCTCTTCCGCCTTGAGGTTGACGTTCGTTCGCAGCACGGCGCGACCCATGGGAGACGTAAAGACGGCGCCGACGCCCTCGATGATCTGAACGTCGTGACCGACCCTGCCGTAGTCGAACGCGGGGTGGCAGGCGAGCTCGAAGGTCGCCGTGCCACGGACCGCGAGGCAGTGCCGTACGAGCAAGTCCCTCGCCCTGCCGGTGGCGCGCGTCTCGGGGACCATGAAGTCGATGACCTCGCCGACGGCTTCCTTGCCCTGGAATCTGGTCATCAGGATGTTCGTGTCGGGGAGGTAGAGCTGCTTGGGCCTGGCATAGCCGGTGCGGCTCGTGAGCGAGAAGTAGCCCCCCTTGTTCTTGTCGAGGAGGGCGCCGAACAGGGAAGGGGCGTCGAAGCGGGCCGGGCAGTACCAGTCGACCGTGCCATCGGTGCCGATGAGCGCCACCGTCCGCAGGTCGCCGACGATGCCGTGCTCCTCGATCGGGAGGTAGCCCTTGGGCGGGCCAATGCGGCCATTGGTGCCGTTGCTGCTGGTGGTTCCGTTGCTTGGCAGGGTTCCGGCTCCGTCTCCTGAGGGGAATACTCCGTACTTCAATGATCCGTTTTTACATTACGGATACGTTTCTTTCCCCTGGTCAGGTGCGTATCAGGAGGTCACGTGCCGCCGCTTGTCGTGGTTCCGCTACCGGAGGAGGAGGAGACGCCCGACGAGGACGACAGTCCCGAGGAGGACGAGGTGCCCGACGACGACGACGTCCCTGATGAGGACGAGGAGGTATCGGACGATGTCCCCGACGACTTGCTCGCGGAGGATGTGCCCGCCGACTTGCTCGACGACGACGTACCTGAACTGCTCGATGCCACGTGCGTGGCCGTCGTGGAGGTGTGGGCGAAGGTGGCGCCGATGCCGGCGGCAGCCGCCGCGGACAGCAGGCCAACCTGCCAGGTGATCTTCCTGACACGGCGCAGGCCGCGATCCCTTGACTGGCGGGCGGCCGCGACGTCGGTGGCGGGTGCAACGGGCTTGGATCTAGTCACGGGTACAGAATTGCCGGTCATCTTCTGCTGCCGGGCCGAAAAACTTCTGAAGCAGCTCAGCGTTTCGCGGCGGCGGCGCGGCACCGGATCGGCGCCGAGTCGGCGCCGCAAGAACGAGACGGTTAGTTTGGGAATCGTTAAGAAAATCGCCTCGTTTAGGCCGCACGCTGAGAGCGGCCTACCTTATAGGGGTGAGCTCTCCACAGGTTTCCGTGCTCGTGGTGGAAGATGACCCGGGCATCGCGACACAGCTGGTCCGCGGCCTTGAACGGGCCGGATACTCCGCCGACAGCGTGGCCATGGGTGCCGAAGCGCTGCGGCGACCCATGTCCGACGTCGTGCTGCTCGATCTGGGGCTTCCCGACCTTGACGGCATCGAAGTGTGCCGACGCCTGCGGGCCGACTCCGATGCGGCCATCATCGTGGTCACCGCCAAGGGCGAGGAGGCCGACCGGGTGCTCGCGCTCGACGAGGGCGCCGACGACTACCTGGTCAAGCCGTTCGGGCTCGCCGAGCTGCTCGCGCGGATCCGCGCGGTGCTCCGCCGCGGCCCGCGGTCAAACGGAGGCGGCGCCGAGGTGATGCGGCACGGACCGCTCACCGTCGACCTGCGCACCCGCAGGGTGACCCTGTCGGGCAAGGACATAGCGCTGACTCCGAAGGAGTTCGCGATCCTGGAATGCCTGGCCACTGATCCCGGCAGGCTGATCAGCCGCCAGGAGATCCTCGAACGAGCCTGGGACGAACACTGGTACGGGCCGACCAAGGTGCTCGACGTGCATCTGGCCGCGCTCCGCCGCAAGCTTGGCGACCCCACGCTGATCGAGACCGTCTACGGTCACGGCTTCCGGCTGGCAGGCAAGCCCGCCACCGCGGATGAGGACCCCGGTCAGCCCGCACAGTCATGAGAACCACGTCATGAACACCAGTCATGAACACCAGCCGTGAGCGCCTGGTGGGCTGAGCGATGACCCGGCGGATCGCCATCGCGCTTATGCTGCTCACCGCCGCGATCCTCGTCGCGGCGGTGGTACCGCTCGCCCTCGGGGCCATCGCGCACGAGCGGGACTCCTACGTACAGGACACGGCCAGGTCCGCTCGATCGATCGCCATCATCGCCGAGGAACGGCTCGGCGACAACGGCGCCGACCCGGCGCTTGGCGGCGCGATTCAGGCCGCGGCCCGTTCCCACGACGAGCTGCTCGTCCTCAACAAACAGGACAAGCCCGTGGTCTCCTACGGCGTACCGAAGGACTCCTGGAAGAAGATCGCCGCCGAAGCGGCCGAGGGGGACGGCGCGAGCACCGAACTGACCGCGGACCGGGTCATCGCCGTCGACATGGTGTGGAGCGACGGTGAGGTCAACAGTACCCCGATCGGGATCGTGGTACTTGAACGCCCCACAGGACCGCTCAACCAGAACATCGCCAACCTGTGGCTGTACCTGATCGCGCTCAGCGGCGGGGCGATGGCGGCCGCGGTGCTTGTCGCCATCTACTTCGCCCGCTGGGTAAGCAGGCCGCTCGGGCGGCTCGATACGGCGGCGCGCCGCATCGCCGACGGCGACCTCACGGTCCGGGCAGGTGCCGGGTACGGCCCGCCCGAGCTGCGCCGGATGGCCGCCACCTTCGACATGATGGCCGGGCGCCTCGAGGCCCTTGTCCACGGTCACCGGGCGATGGTCGCCGACGCCTCGCACCAGCTTCGCACCCCGCTGACCGCGCTCAGGCTCCGCCTCGACCTGCTCGCCGCGGACTCACCGCCCGCGGCCGCCGCCGAACTCGCCGGAGCACAAGAGGAGATCGCCAGGCTGTCCCGGCTCGTCGACGGGCTGCTCGCCACCGCCCGCGCCGAGGCCATGACCGAGCAACTCGAGGACACCGACGTGGTCGCCGCGGTCAACGAGCGGGTCGCGGCCTGGCAGCCGGTCGCCGACGGCCACGACGTGAAGCTCCTGGTGGAGGACGACGGCAGCGCGAAGGGCGGCGCGGCCGGTTTCGCGGGCAGTCAGCGGGTTGCGCTCGGGGCCGGCCACCTGGAACAGATTCTCGACAACCTGATCGACAACGCGATCGACGCGCTTGGGACGCAGGGCGGTTCCGTCCGGATCTTCGCCGAGGCGGGCGACTCTGGCACGGTCCTCACGGTGGCCGACGACGGCCCTGGTATGACACAGCAGGAACGGTCCCGGGCCTTCCTGCGGTACACGACGGGCAGCCAGAACGGCACCGGCCTCGGCCTAGCGATCGTGCACCGCCTCGTCACCGCCAACGGCGGCACCATCCGGCTCGCCGACACCCCGGGCGGCGGCCTGACCGTCGTCCTGGAGTTCCCCCAGCCGGCCGAGTCCTAGCCATTACGCCGCGGGCGGTAAATGCGCTGTTACAGGCCTGGCTACCAACCGCTGCGGTTCTCTAGGCTGCTGATCATGCCGCAGCCATGGTGGAAACCCTCTTGGTCGGTCCCTGCCGCGATGCGCGCCGCGCGTGCAACCGTCATTGTCCCGTTGCTCTTCGCGGTTACCTACAAGGTCATCGGCGACCCGCAGATGGCGCTGTTCGCGACGTTTGGCGGGTTCGCGACGCTCATCATCGCCTCCTTCGGCGGCACGAGGAGCGATAAGCTCGCCGCTCACCTGGGCCTTGCCATCGTCGGCAGCGTGGCGCTGATCCTCGGGACACTGGTCAGCGGTACGACCTGGCTGGCCGCGATCGTCACGGTCCCCGTCGCCTTCGCGATCTTCTTCGGCGGAGTCGTCGGCCCGAACGCCGCCTCAGGGTCGACCGCGGCCTTGTTCGCCTATGTGCTGCCCGTCGCCTCCGCGGGCAATGCCTCCATGATCCCAAGCCGGCTCGAGGGCTGGTGGCTGGCGTCCGCCGCCGGGACCATCGCGGTCCTGCTGTTCTCCCCGCCCGCGGGAAGCCGACTGCCGACGGCCGCCGCCGAACTCGCCGCCGAACTCGGCGACCGCCTACGGGCGGCCGCGGGCGGTGAGACGACCAAGCCGGAGGCGATGCGCGCCGCCAAGGAGAAGCTGCGGGCCGCGTTCACCGCCGCGCCGTACCGCCCGACCGGGCTTGCCACCGCCGATCAGGCGCTTGCCGGCCTTGTGCAGCTGCTTGAGTGGGGCGCGACGCAGGTCGGCGACGCGTTCGACGGCCACATCGACCTGACCAACGCCTGCAAGGCCGACCTTGAGCTGCTGCGCGTCGCGGCCGAACTGTTCGCCGATACCCGCGCGTTGCTCACCGGACAGGCAGCAGACCCGGACTTCGCCGCTCTAGAGGCGGCACGGGCCAAGTCGGCCGAGCACCTGCGTGAGCTGTCCGGGCGGGACGGCGAACCCGACGCTCGTGTCGCGGCCGCGCAGGCGGTACACGCGCAGGCGATCGCGGTCGTCGCGCGCTCCGTCGCCGCCGACGCGCTCATCGTCAGCCGCCGTGCGAGCGAAGAAACGATCATCGCCGAGCGCCGCGACTGGTATGGCGCCCCCGCAGACTCGGAGGCGGCGGAGTCAGCCGCGGAGTCGGCGGTGCCGACGGCCTGGAGCGCGCGCGGCGCCGCGCTCACCGGCTCGCCACGGATGGCGGGCCTGGTCGGCGCGGCCACGCTGTTGCGCAGGCATGCGACGGTCCGCTCCGTCTGGTTCCTCAACGCGCTGCGCGGCTCCGTGGCGCTCGCGGCGGCCGTCGCCATCGCGGACCTGTCCGGGGTGCAGCACGGGTTCTGGGTGGTACTCGGAACGCTATCTGTGCTGCGCACCAGTGCCGCGGCGACCGGGGCGACGGCGTGGCGCGGCCTCGCGGGCACCGTCGTCGGGTTCGTGGTCGGCGCGGCGCTGCTCACGGCGATCGGAACCGGACAGGACGCACTGTGGGCGGCGTTCCCTGTGGCGATACTCGTCGCGGCGTACGCGCCGGGTACCACGCCGTTCCTTGTTGGGCAGGCGGCGTTCACCGTGACGATCGTGGTCCTGTTCAACCTGCTCGCCCCGATCGGCTGGACCGTTGGGCTGCTGCGTATCGAGGACGTGGCGATCGGCTGCGGTGTCAGCTTCGCGGTCGGCGCGCTGTTCTGGCCGCGCGGCGTGTCGTCGGTGGTGGCCGACGACCTCGCCGACTCGTTCCGGTCGGGCGCGGTGTACCTGACCCAGGCGGTGGACTGGGCGCTCAGCGAGCTTATGGTGCCGCCTGCCGCGGCGGTCGCCGCCAACGGCGCTGGCCTGCGGCTTGACGACGCCGTGCGGGGTTTCCTCACCGATCAGGGCAGCAAGCGGCTCAGCAAGGAAGACCTCTGGACGCTCGTCAACGCGTCGACCAGGCTCCGGCTGACCGCGCACACTCTTGCCGGGCTGCGGACGACGGCACCCGCGCCCGGATCGGAACCCGGGGGCGCATGCCTGCCATTGACCGGCTCGGATGAGTACGCGGGCGCGCCAGCCTGTGCCATGCTCCAGTCGACCGTGGCGGGTCTCGCGGGGTTCTACGGAGCGGTCGCCGACGAGGTGAGCCACCCGGGCTCTGGCGAGCTCACGCCCGTCTCGCCGCCCGCCGTGACGGGGCCGGCCGTGCCCAGGCACGAAGCGAACGGCGACGCGAGCACGCAGGATGTCACGCCACCCGCGCAGCAGCTGCCGCACCCGCATCTGCTCTGGGTACAGGAACACCTGCATCACCTGAGCACGAGCGCCCAGACGGTGGCCGAGCCCGCGCTGCACATGGCGGAGATCCGTCAGCGCCCCTGGTGGCGCTAGTGAGGGATGCGTTACGGGATGTACGCGTCGGTGTACCAGTAGACCGTGTAGGGCTCGTGGCGGGCGCGGGCTACCGGGATCATGGTGATTGGCTCGGCGTCGGCGGTGGCCTGGAAGGTCATTGGCTGCGCCGTGGTGCGGCGGACCGAGGCGGCGTCGAGCACGGGGAGCGTGTTCGGTGCCTCGTCCGCGGCGTCCGCTGGGTAGCCAGCGTCCGCGGCGCTTCTGGTGCCGGTGAGGCCGCTAAGCACGACGGGTCCGTAGCTGACGGCCTGGACCGTGGGGTCGTCGGGGGCCTGGGTGAACGCCAGGCCCATCGGCAGGGTGACGGTCAGCTCGTCGCCTTGATGCCACCGGCGGGTGACCACGATCCAGCCGCCGCCGTCCGCGCCGGCAACCGCGTCATCGACGACCGCGTCATGGACGACCGTGTCATGGAGCTGCCTGCCGTTGAGGACGACGGTGGGGGCGGCCGCCGTCCAGCCGGGTACGCGGACGCGGAGGGCCATGGTGGCGGATCCGTGGGCCACGGTGAGCCTGGTCACCGGGTCGTCGGGAAAGTCCGTCGTCTGGCGGAGCGTGATGCCCTGGTCCGCGCAGCTGACCTCGGACGGGACGAACAAGTTAACGTAGACCCCGTTGGCATCGCGCGAGTAAATGGTGTCGGCGAATTTCGACGCGGTCTCGAGGGCTGTCGCGTTATCGCAGGTGAAGGTCTCGTAGTCGGTGGCGTAGATATCCGGGTCACCATTGGGAAAGTAATTGAGCGGCTGCCGCTTGACCGCGCCGGCGGACAGGCCGGTGTAATAGCAGACGTAGCCGTGCGGTGAGGCGGGGTCCTGGGTGCCGAGCATCTGGTTGAACAGGCCGCGCTCGTAGAAGTCGAGCAGGTCGGTCCGTGACTGGTCGTGAAAGTGCAGCAGCCTCGTCAGCTTGAGCGTGTTGTAGGTGACGCAGCCCTCGCAGTTGTAGTTGGACAGCGCGCCGGCCACCACGTCCGGCGGCCCCCAGTGCTCGTGGTCGCCCATCCCGCCGATCACGTACGCGTGATGACCGGTGGCGATGCTCCAGAAATTTTCCGCTATATCGCGATATTTCGCCTCGCCGGTCTCCTCCCACATCCGGAGGCTGGCGATCACCTTCGGGACGCTGATGTTGCACTGCCAGCCGGCCAGCCGGTCCTCGCCCGCCGCCAGTGGGTCGAGGAAACTGGCGTGGTAGAACCGCTGGGCGGTCGCCAGGTACCGCTCGGCCCCCGTGATCCGGTACAGGTTCGCGAGCGACTCGGGCAGGCCACCGAACTCCACGTTCAGTATCGCCTGCATGTGCTGGTAGCTCAGCGGCGCGGTGCGCCTGTCCACCCAGTCGGCGAGCCGCAGCGCGACGTCGAGCGCCTGGTCGATCCCGGCCAGCTGGTAGGCGTCGATCATGCCCGCCAGGTACTTGTGGATCATGTAGTAGGGCGACCAGACATCCTGGTACTGCCCGGACTCAAGCGCGGTGAAGAACTGCTCGGGGAACGCCGACAGGTACCCGGGCGAGTACCCGACGGCGGGCGCGAGCGCCTGCAGCCTGGCCAGCTCGGCGACCAGGTACGCCGCCTTGGCCTTCGCCGCCTGGTCGCCGGTGTTCGCGTAGGAAAGCGCCAGGCCGGACAGCAGGTGCCCGGTGGTGTGCCCGCGCACCTTGATGTCCGGTGACTCCCAGCCACCGCACGGCTGCGCGGCAGACGGCTGGCCGTAGTTCAGCCGGAACGTGTGCAGCATCCGGTCGGGGTCGAGGAACATCAGGTACGCGAAATTCCGCTGCTGGTTGGCCGCGAACGCGCTGTCGAGCAGCCGGACATGGCCGAGCGGAAACGCGGCGCGGGCGCCCGCCGTCCCGTCGGGCGCGTAGCCGGTACTGGCCAGGTGATAGCTGGGAATAGGGTCAAGGCCGCCAGCCGACGGCCCGGGCCGTACCGACCCGGAGTCGGCCGCGAGCAGCGCCCCGCCACCGAGGATGGCGCCTCCCCCGAGCACGGCACCTCCGAGCAGGCCGACCGCCTGCCGCCTGGAGATCTCCCGCACGGTGCCGTCGCCGTCCCTTCGTCGCGGTCCGGCCACCGCGGTTGGCTCGCAGTGATCGTCGTAAATCAACGCTAACGCCGTCGAGATCAGGCTGCCAGAGCGGGGCCAGCAACCGTTGGTTGATGAGCAACATGGAGCCAAGCGTCGTGCGGGCGGTCGACGTGCTCGAGGCGCGCAAGGCGGCGATCGGCGACGGAACCGAGGTGTGGCGGCTGTCTTCGGCCGGGCCGTGCCGGTTCTTTGTCGTCGGCGGGGTGCCATTTGACGAGAAATTGATCATGTGGTGGAACTTCGTCGGCCGCACCACCGAGGAGATTGTTACAGAGCGTAACGCATGGGCTACAGGTGAATTGGGTGAAGTGCGCGGCCATTCCGGGGATCCACTCCCCGCCCCGCCGCTGCCTCCTGGCGAGCTCAAGGCACGGTTAGGGGAACGCGGGCGGCCCGCCGCGGCACCGCAGCGCCCGGTCGATGAATAACCGGGGGGATCCCGGGCAGACGACCCAACACGGAGGACGGCCCCGTTCTCCATAAGGACGGTTACGGTCAGTAGTATCCGCGATCGGCAGCAATCAGGGTTGCACGCTAGTAACCTCTATTTTCGGCATCTCACCCACCTTCCCCAGTTGACTGACCGTGCACTCGGGTGGTTCCGGAGGGTCGTTCCCTCTGGCAAACAGCGAGTGTGGAGGTTCCGGGGCATTACCTCCCGGTCAGCGTTGGGGGACCGAAGGTGGTTTCGGTGTGCTTCTATCGTCACGAAGGGGACAAATGGCGCCGACGATTGGCATTACTACCTACCACACAAGCGCCGACTGGCGTGGCTGGTCGGAAGATGGTGCCCTGTTGCCGTGGAACTATGTGTCGTCCATTCGGAACAACGGGGGTCGTCCGGTTCTGCTCCCGCCAGGCGGCGACGCCGCCGAGGCCGAAGCGACAGTGGCCGTGCTTGACGGCCTCGTGATCGCAGGCGGGGGCGATATCAACCCGGCGATCTACGGTGCGGCTAGACATCCGCAAACGGACGTCAACGCACACGACAGGGACTCCTGGGAGCTCGCGATCGCCGAGGCGGCGGTCAGGCAGGGCGTGCCCCTGCTCGGCATCTGCCGCGGCGCCCAGATGCTCAACGTCGCCTGCGGCGGCACGCTGCACCAGCACGTACCCGACCTGGTCGGGCACGATGATCACAGCGGCCCCGCCGACGGGTTCGGTGCCCACAAGGTGCGGGTCACCAGCGGCACGATCATCGCGTCGATCCTGCCTGGCGGCGAGTACTTCGGGGTGCCGACCCACCACCACCAGGCCGTGGACAAGGTCGGCGAGGGGCTCATCGCGGTCGCGTGGGCGGACGACGGCATCATCGAGGGCATCGAGTCCACCACGCCAGGCGAGTTCCTCGTCGGCGTGCAGTGGCACCCAGAGCAGGGGGAAGATCCCCGGCTTTTTAGCGCTCTGGTTACCGCGGCGGAAATGCATTATGCGGAACGGACCGTGTCTTCGATGCCACCGCTAATGGCAGGGGCATAGGGGCATACGTAGTTGTCTTCCGGGGGGCAGACTTCTCGCATGGGGGGCTCCCGCCCCCCATCCCCCCTGGCCCCCGGAAGATGTCCGATAAAGAGGCAATGATACGGACATCTTGCCCCTGACCTGCGAAAATATCTCGTCCAGTTAACGCACTCCCCAGAATTCACGCTGTTTAACCCGTAGTCTCCTGTCCGGCTATAGGCACGCGGACGCAACGGGGGCGAACGGATGCGGGTTAATTCACGGGCTAATCGCGTCGGGTTTGTCGGCGCCGGGCTCTGCTCGGCGCTGGCCTGCTCGGCACTGGCAATGGGAGCGATCCCTGCCAAGGGGGCGATTCAAGCCGTGGCGGCTTCGGCGGCGCGATCGCCTGCCGCGCTCAAGACGACAGGCACCACCGTGCCGGTCATCGTATTCCTCAAGAAGCAGCCGACCGGTCCCACAGGAGGCCCGGTCCGTTCCGACGAAAGATCTGCGCTTATTCAGGCGGCGCAGGCGCCCTACCTCGACCAGCTTCAGCAGCTCGACGCGACCGACGTGCGCGGCTATCGGCTGGTCGACGCGATCGCCGCCCGGGTGCCCGCCGCGGCGGTTGAGCAGCTCGCCGCGAGCCCCGGGGTGGCGGCGGTGATACCCGACAGCACGATCGCCGGGCCCGATCCCGACGCCGCGAGCGCGGGCGCGGCGGGCATCCCCGTAGCCGCGATATCGTCGCGGGCCGCGACCGTCAGCCCGCCGGCCGGGGCGTGCTCGACCACGCCGCAGCTTGAGCCGGAGGGTCTCGGGCTCACGAACACCGACTCTACGGTGGTGGGCGCGCAGACCGCGCGATCGCTCGGCTACACGGGCGCCGGCGTGAAGGTCGGGTTCCTCGCCGACGGTATCGATCCGTCCAACGCCAACCTGATGCGCGGCGGCACGTCCGTGATCACCGATTACCAGGACTTCAGCGGCGACGGTACTAGCGCGCCGACCGCGGGCGGTGAGGCGTTCCTCGACGCGAACGCGATCGCCGGGCAGGGTACCCAGGTCTACAACGTGGCCGGGTTCGGCGCGCAGGTGCCCGCCACGGTCAAGTGCGATGTGCGGATCGAGGGCGTCGCGCCCGGCGCCTCGCTCGTCGCGCTGAAGGTGTTCAGCAAGAACGACATCTCCACCACTTCCGGCTTCCTCCAGGCCATCGACTACGCGGTCAACACCGAGCACGTGAACGTGCTCAACGAGTCGTTCGGGTCGAATCCGTTCCCCGACATCACCTCCCTCGATGCCGTCAAGGAGTTCAACGACATGGCGGTGGCCGCCGGGGTCACGGTCGTGGTGGCCTCGGGCGACGCGGGGCCTTACAACACGATCGGCTCCCCCGCCAGCGACCCGAACGTCATCTCCGTCGGCGCGTCCACGGACTTCAGGTTCTACGCGCAGACCGACTACGCGGGCGCCGACAAGTTCGCCGCCAACGGCTGGGAGAACGACAACATCAGCTCGCTGTCAAGCGGCGGGTTTACCCAAGACGGCGCAACCCTGGACATGGTGGCACCCGGCGACCTGTCCTTCGCCTCCTGCACCCCCAACCTGACGATGTACGCCGACTGCGTGAACTTCCTCGGCCACGCCGCGCAGGTTGAGGAGAGCGGCGGGACCAGCGAATCAGCCCCCGAGGTGGCCGGCGCCGCGGCGCTGGTGATCCAGGCCTACAGGGAGGCCAACGGCGGGGCCACGCCAACGCCCGCCGTCGTCAAGCAAATCCTGTTGTCCACCGCCACGGACCTCGGGGCGCCGGCCACCGAGCAGGGCGCGGGGCTGCTCAACAGCCTCAAGGCCGTCGAGCTCGCCTCCTGCGTGGCCGACCGCGACCCGGTAGGCCAGACGCTGCGACTGTCGTCAAACCAGCTCAACTACGTCGGCAAGCCGGGGGCGACCGCCTCGTGGGCCGTGACCGTGACCAACACCGCCAAGAACGCGCAGACGGTGGCGGTCTCCGGGCGGGAGTTCACCGCGGACTCTGTGATCAAGGAGTCGACCGTCACGCTCAGCGACGCCAACAGCTCGCACTTCACCAACTGGGCGGGCGTGAACTCCAACGATGGCTCGGTCACGTTCACCGTGCCCCCCGGGCAGGCGGTGCTCAACGCATCGATCGCCTGGCCGGCGAACGCGTCCGAGGCCTCGAACCTGAACAAGCGGGTCAGGCTCATCCTTGTCGACCCGTCGGGCAAGCTAGCGGCGCACTCGCTGCCGCAGGGCGTCGGCGGGTATGGCAACGCCCAGGTGCTGCACCCGGCGGCCGGTACCTGGACGGCGGAGATCTTCAGCGACGTGTCCACGTCCGGCGGCACGGCGGGGAAGGTAGAGTTCGGCGCGTCCGTCTCGCGTGCCCGGTCGTTCGCTGCGGTGTCGCCGTCGTCGCTCTCCCTCGTGCCGGGCGCGTCGGGTACGGTCCACGTCTCGGCCGTCGTGCCGTCGGGGGCGGGCGACTCGAGCGGCGCGGTGGTGCTTAACGCCGGGCCGGCCGCGGGCGGCGCGGTCACCGTGCCCGTGACGCTGCGCGGCACGGTCGCGGCGGCGCTTGGCAAGGGCGGCGCGTTCAGCGGCCTGCTGACCGGCGGCAACGGGCGTTCTCCCGGCGAAGGGCAGGTGGCCACCTATGCGTTCACCGTGCCGTCGAACCTGCCCATGCTGCTGCGCAACATCGACGCCGACGTGGTGCTCGCCAACGACCCCGCCAACCAGGTCAGCGGATACCTGATCGCACCGGACGGCCAGACCATGGGGTACGGGTCGAGCTACCTCACCACGGGGTTCAACTCGGCGGGCTTGCCCATCGAGTCGCCAAGGAGGCAGCTCTCCCTCTATACGTCCAACCCGATCCCCGGCGTCTGGACGCTGGTCATTGACTTCACCGCCCCGGTGCCTGGCAACGAGCTCTCCGACCCGTTCACCGGGCGGATACGGTTCAACTCCGTCCGGTTCGACCGGGGCAAGCTGCCCGATGCCGCCTCGGTACGGATCAAGCGCGGCACGGCGGCCACCTACAAGGTGACGGTGCACAACACCGGCGCCGCGGCCGAGGACCTGTTCCTCGATGCGCGCCTGACGCAGCGGCACACGTACACGCTGCAGCCGCAGGACCAGGTCAGCGGGATCAAGCTGCCGCTGTCGGGGTCGGCGAACCCGCCCGAGTGGATCGTGCCGACCATGACGCACAGCGTGTCGGTGACCGCGAAGAGCACGAAGCCGGTGACGTTCGACTGGGGGCCGTTCCCTGGCGACCCGGACGAGGCGAGCGTGACCGGCCTTACCTCGACCGCCGGCTACCCGGTCGGCAAGCTGACCACGCCGGTCACGCAGGGGCTCTGGTTCGCCGTGCCGTCCAAGGCCGGACCGTACGGCGGTGGCAGGGAGAGCGCGGCGACCGTGGGGATGTCGGCTACCGCGGCGATGCAGGAGTTCGACACGTCGGCGAGCTCCCCGCAAGGGGACTTCTGGAAGTTCGGCGTGCAGCCGCTCTCCGCGTCCGCGTCGTACAACCTGTTCATCGTCAACCCCGGCCAGACCAGGACGCTCACCCTGACGGTGCGGCCGACGGGGAAGGCGGGGACGGTCGTCAGCGGGAACCTCTACATCGACGACTTCGTGGACTCGCTGGAGTTTCTTTCTGGCAGCCAGCTAGTCGAACTCCCCTACAGGTACACGATCGGCGGATAGTCGCCGACGCTGTAAACGCAAGATGCCCCCGCTGCCTGATAACAGCGGGGGCATCTTCGCGGGGGGTACGGGGGTCGTCCCCCCGGGAGATAACAGTGTCTCGATGGTGCGGAGGCGGATCGTGACGTCCATCGCGCGCAGCTCGTTGAGGACCTCGTCGGTGTAGCTTGTGCCGATGTCGGTGACCACGTAGCCGAGATCGTCGCGGGTGCGCAGCAGCTGGCCCTCGACGTTCACGCCGTGGTCGGCGAGCACCCGGTTGATCGACGCGAGCACGCCCGGCACGTTCTTGTGCAGGTGCACAAGACGGTGCGTGCCGGGTACGGCGGGGAGCGCGACGTGCGGCATGTTGACCGACATCGCGGTGGCGCCGCCCGTGGCGTAATCGGCGAGCTTGCCAGAGACGAACTCGCCGATGTCCTGCTGCGCCTCTTCCGTTGAGCCGCCGATGTGCGGCGTCAGGATGACGTTCTGCAGGTCGCGCAGCTCGGAGACGAACTCCTCGCCGTTCGACTTGGGCTCCCGCGGGAAGACGTCGATCGCGGCACCCGCGATGTGACCAGACTCGATGTGCCTGCGCAGCGCACCGTGGTCGACCACGAACCCGCGCGACAGGTTGAGGAACAGCGACCTCGGCCGCATCCTGGCGAACTCTTCCTCGCCGAAGAACCCCTGGTTCCCGGCCCGGCCGTCCACGTGCAGGGTGACGGTCTCCGACGACTCGAGCAGCTCATCCAGGGTCGAGCAGCGCCGCGCGTTCCCGATCGCCAGCCTGTCGGCGATGTCGTAGAAGTACACGGACATGCCGAGGGACTCGGCGATCACGGAGAGCTGAGTGCCGATGTTACCGTAGCCGACAATGCCGAGCCTGCGGCCGCGCACCTCGTGCGCGCCCTTGGCCGACTTGTCCCAGTCGCCTGCGTGCATCTTCGCGTTCTTCTCCGGCAGCCGGCGAGCCAGCGAGATGATCTCCGCGATCGCCAGCTCGACGACGCTGCGCGTGTTGGAGAACGGCGCGTTGAACACCGGTACGCCGAGCCTGGCGGCGGCGCCGAGGTCAACCTGGTTGGTGCCGATGCAGAACGCGCCGACCGCGATAAGGTCTACAGCCGCGGCGAGCACCCGCTCGGTGACCTGGGTCTGCGACCTGATGCCGAGCAGGCTGGCCCCGCGTACCGCCTCGATGAGCTCGTCCTCGCCGAGCGCGCGCGGCAGCGTTTCTACCTGAAAGCCGGCCTTCGTCAGCCGAGCCGACGCGTCCGGGTGAATGTTCTCGAGCAGCAAGGCACGATTGAGCGTGTCCAGCGTCAGCACCTCATTTCACGCGAAACATAACTGATGACGGTATGTAACTTTACAGCACCGTTGATACCGGACCGTGGCCGCGCCACCGTGACCGTCACAGAAGCCCGCTACAAGGTGCTAACGGAAGAAACAGTAAGTGACATTACGTGGCGCAGGGCGAGCATCCAGAAAGTAGCTAAATCACATGCTGCTAGCCCTATTATCACTATGTAAGCGGTCTTGTGTCCGAGCTCTCGGCGCGGATCGGCGAGGCGCGGGCGCAACCCCCCAGTGCCCCCGCCTCGAACAGCCGGCCCCCATGGCATCCCCCCACTTCCGCCATGGGGGTCGGCCTTGGCATATCTGAGCACGACGCGCGGCGATTCCATTACGATGAGCGCCGATGCAGACAGTGCCGAGCAAACAATGCCGATGCAAACAATGGCCAGCACAAAGGCGAGCGGGGGACTGATCGGCTGTGGGTGAAGCGAGCGCGGCCAGGCAGGACGGGGACAGGCAGGACGGGGACGGGCGGGCGCCGATCGCCGCGCAGCGGGCGGCCGACCCGCGCACGCGGGCGCGTAACCGGGTACTGCTCGCCGCCGGCGCGATCGTCGTCGTCGTGGCGGTCGTGCTCGCGCTCGTGCTGTTCCACGGGAGCGGCTCGCCGACACCGACGGCGGGCGAGGCGATTACGGGTCCGGCCGGCACGTCGCTCAGCCAGCTCATCCGCCAGGTCACCGGCGTGCCGACCGTGACGCTCGATCAGGTCGGCGCCGGGCAGACCGGCGCCCACCCGTCCTCGATCAGCGGTACGGCCCTGACCGCCAACGGCAAGCCAGAGATGCTCTACCTGGGCGCCGAGTTCTGCCCCTATTGCGCCGCCGAGCGCTGGGCCATGGTCAACGCGCTGTCGCGGTTCGGCACGTTCACCGGCCTCGCCACCATCCGGTCGGCGGCGCGCGACGGCGGTGGCAACGCCGAGCCTTATCCGTCCACCCCGACCTGGACGTTCGCGAAGGCCAGCTACGCGAGCACGTACCTGACGTTCACCCCGGTCGAGATGGACACCAACATCCCCGACAAGGCCACCGGCGGCTACACCACGTTGCAGACGCCGACGGCCGCGCAGCTGGCGCTCCTCGACAAGTACGACACGACCTACCAGGGCGCGATCCCCTTCATCGACTATGGCAACAGGTACCTGAGCGTCGGCGCATCCTATGACCCGGGCGTGCTACAGGGGCTTACCTGGGCGCAGATAGCCGCCGACCTGCACAACCCGGCGAGCCCGGTGGCCAGGGCGGTGCTCGGCACGGCCAACTACATGACGGCCGCGATCTGTGACCTGACCAGCGATCAGCCGGCCTCCGCCTGCACCGCGACCGTGACCGCTTTGCAGGCAAAGATCTAAAATTCTGGACACCCAGAGGTTTCTCTCAGGTTTAGGTCAAACACAGCATCTCCAAATCGCCCTACGATATGCGCATGGGCAAAGCGAGCAGGACGAAGCAGCAACCGGACAGGCGCGCGCGGATCGCCGCGCAGCGCGAGGCGGAGCGCCGCCGTGAGCAGCGTAAGCGCATCTACCTGGCCGGCGGGTCCGTCCTGGTCGTCGCCATCATCGCGATCGCGTTCGTGATCTTTAAGAGCAACGGCGGCGGCGCCTCCACCGGGAGCAACGGCCCGACCGGAGCCGCGCTCGCCGCGGTGGTCAAGACGACCACGTCCGTTCCCGCGACTGCCCTGGACAAGGTCGGCTCCGGCGGCAGCTCGGTCTACAGCCCGCCGTTCAAGCTCACTCCCGCCCAGCCGGCGCTGACCAGCGGCGGCAAGCCGGAGATGCTCTATGTGGGCGCGGAGTACTGCCCGTACTGCGCCGCCGAGCGGTGGGCCATGGTGGTCGCGCTCAGCAGGTTCGGTACCTTCACCGGGCTGGCCACCGTCCATTCGTCGAGCACCGACACGGACGCCAACACGCCCACGTGGACCTTCGCGAAGGCCACTTACACCAGCCCGTACCTGGTCTTCGACTCAGTCGAGGAGTTCACGAACATCCCCACCTCCGACGGCTACACCACACTGGAGACCCCCACGGCCGCGGAGCAGGCGGTCTTCACCAAGTACGACTCCACGCCGTTCATATCGTCGTCGGCGGACGACGGGGCGTACCCGTTCGTCGATTTCGGCAACAAGTACGAGATCTCCGGCGCTAGCTACAACCCGCAGGTCCTTGACGGCAAGTCGTGGGCCACGATCGCCGCCGCACTCAGCGACCCGTCAAGCGCAATCGCGCAAGCCGCCGACGGCACCGCGAACGACATGACCGCCGCGATCTGCGAGCTGACCGGCAACCAGCCGACTACCGCGTGCACCACCGTGGTGAAGTCCATCGAACCGAAGCTGTAGCGAGGCGACAAGATCACACCGAAATGATTGGGCTTGAATTGGCCCTGCTGGACGAGCGGTGCGAGAAGGCGCAAGCCGTGAGCGCGGTGATCCGTGATTTGGCCGCCGCGCTCACGTCATGTAGAGCCGCCCTCAGGCGATGAGATCGAGTGGCTTAGCACTCATCGCTTCCCGAATGCTTGGTTATCGTGACCGATTCAATGCCGGTGGCCAAGGGGTCGCTACCTCGGTAAGCTGAGCGGCGTCAAACCGCTGCGATGACAGCAACTGGAGACGACCGATGGCAAGTTCGAAGGCTCGCTCGAGGAACCGGCCCTCGTCGAGCAAGGGTGGCCGGTCCGCCGTTGGTGCAGGTTCGGGCACCAAGGGCTCAAGCGGAAAAAGACCTAGCGCCGCGGCGGCCGCGGCCGTCTCTGCCACGCCCACCGCTCGCCCCGCGGCAAAGCCGGCGCCCCGCCCCGCCGCGTCGGCCAGGCCGACGGCACGGGATTTCTTGGAGGCACCAGAGGCCGCGCCGCGGTATGGTCCGCCGCTCTGGCTGCAGCTCGTCTCCTTCGTGCTTGCCATCCTCGGGCTCGCGGTGTCCGCCTACGAGACGTACGCGCATTTCAACGGCTCACATCTGCTCGGCTGTTCAAGCAAGCCGGGCACGTTCGACTGCACCGCGGTGATCACAAGCCCGCAGTCGATGGTCTTCGGTGTCATCCCGGTGGCCGTGCTTGGCCTGCTGTTCTACGTGTTCGCGGTGCCGATCATGTCGCCGTGGGCGTGGCGCGCACGGAGCCGCGAGATCAACCTGCTGCGGCTGGGATCACTGGTCGTGGGCATGGGATTCGTGCTGTACCTGATCTACGCGGAGCTCGACCTGATCCGGCAGGTCTGCGAGTACTGCACCGGCGTGCACATCATTACGTTCCTGCTGTTCTGCATCACCGTGTTCAGCGCCGCGATCTGGGGCCTCGGCGAACGGCGTGATTTGGGCGCTATGGTGAGCGCCGCCATCCGCGGACTTGGCAGACGGCGTATTTCGGCGGACGCTGACTAGCTGACCACGGGCTAGCCCCGCGACGCGGCTCACTAGCCGCCTCCCGGGCTAGTGAGGGTGACATTATTTTCACAATTCGCCTGCGAGCCTGGACGTGGGCCGTACCGCGGTTAAGGTGACGCCATGCCCGGCATGAACTCGGGTCTGAACCCCGCAAGCACGATCCTCGTCACGGCGTTCCGGTCCGCGCTCCTGCGCCAGTCGGTCATCATCGTGTTGATCTTCCTGCTGCTGTTCGTCGCGTGGGGCGCCACGAGGACCGTGTTCATCGACGGCAGGCCGCGGTCGGCGTTTCTGGGTTCTGCACCTGTGTGGCACGAGCCGCGCGCGCGGCGGCTGCTCCGGATTGGCTTCGGCGTCCTGTGGCTGTTCGACGGGATCTTGCAGGCGCAGCCGCAGATGGCGGGCGGCCTCGCGTCCCAGGTCATCCAGCCGACGACGGACGGCTCGCCGTCCTGGGTGGTACACCTGGTGAACTGGGGCGCGAACCTCTGGAGCTACCACCCCATCGCGGCCGCCGCGTCGTCGGTCTGGATCCAGGTCGGCATCGGGCTGTGGCTGATCTTCGCGGTGCGCGGCTGGTCGGTTCGGCTCGCCGCGCTGTCCGGCGTGGCCTGGGGGCTGATCGTCTGGGTGTTCGGCGAGTCGTTCGGCGCGATCTTCGCCCCCGGGCTCAGCGTGCTCTTCGGCGCGCCGGGCGCCGTGCTCCTCTACGTCGTGGCGGGCGCGCTCCTCACGCTGCCAGAACGCGCCTGGCAGGGGCCGCGGGCGGGCCGGCTCATCCTCGGCGGAAGCGGGGCGTTCTTCCTCGGCATGGCGCTGCTGCAGGCCTGGCCCGGGCGCGGCTTCTGGCAGGGCACGCTGCACGGGCAGCCGGGGTCGCTCGCCGCCATGATCACGACGATGGTCGGCACCTCGCAGCCGCACTTTCTCAAGGTGCTCGTCTCCGGATTCGCCAACTTCACCGTCGCGCACGGGTTCGCGGTGAACCTGGTCGCCGTCATCGCGCTCGCCCTGATCGGCGCGGCGATGACCGTGGCCGCGCTCCGCTCCGATGCCAGGCTCGCCCTGATCGCGGTGCTCGCGGCGACGGTGTTCTGCCTGGCCGACTGGGTACTCGTTGAGGATCTCGGGTTCCTCGGCGGCCTCGGCACCGACCCGAACAACATGATCCCGCTGATCCTCCTGTTCACCGCGGGCTACCTGGGCATAGCACCACGGCCAGAGCCCGGGCTGGCCACGGCCACGGCCACGGTCGGGGTCACAGAGGTGGCGGTCACAGAGGTGGCGGTCACAGAGGTGGCGGTCACAGAGGTGGCGGTCACAGAGGTGGCGGTCACAGAGGTGGCGGTCACAGAGGTGGCGGTCACAGAGTTGGCGATCGCTGAAGCGGAAGCCGCCCCTGATGCAGGCGGGGCTGATGCGCCGACGCCAGGGACGGACACGCCCGCACCAGGAGCCTGGGCGCCTCCGCGCTGGTCCAGCCGGGCCTACGGGCTGCTGCGCGAGTTCGCTGGGGTTCCCGTTGGAGTGGTCGCCGGGCTTGGTGCACTCGGCGTCATCATCGTCGGAGCGGCGCCGATGGCGTTCGCTACGGTGAACTCCAATGCCGACCCCATCATCGCCGAGGCGATCGCGGGTACCAACGGCACGCTGGACACCCCGGCACCGAACTTCACACTGACCAGCCAGGACGGCCGGCGGGTCGCGCTGACAAGCCTGCGTGGCAAGGTCGTGCTGCTGACGTTCCTCGATCCTGTCTGCACCACCGACTGCCCGGTCATCGCGCAGGAGATGCGCCTGGCCGACACGCTGCTCGGCACCAGGGCGAGCGCCACCGAACTCGTCGCGGTCGTCGCCAACCCGACCTATACCTCCACCGCGTATACCCAGGCGTTCGACCGACAGGAGGACCTTGACCAGGTGCCGAACTGGCTGTACCTCACCGGGTCGCTCAGTCAGCTCGACGCGGTCTGGCACAACTACGGCATCGAGGTCGAGGACCTGCCGGGCGGTGCCATGGCCGCGCACAACGACCTCGCCTTCGTAATCAGCGCCAAGGGCGAGGTACAGCAAGAGATCAGCGACGACCCAGGACCGGGCACCGACGCCACGAAGTCGTCGTTCGCCGGCCTGCTTGCCAACTCGGTGGAGCAGTCGCTTGGCGGCGGCCAGTGACGGCGGCACCAGGCCGGACGGTGCGCGGCTCGCGGACGTCCGGCCCACGACGACGGGCACTCGGCCGACTCGTGCTTGGCTGTCAGGCACACGGCCAACGGACGTTCGGCCCGCCGAACCGCGGACGGGTCCGCAACGGCGGCGCGATCGCAACCGCGGTCGTGGCCATTGCATCGGCGGGAGCGCTCGCCGCGTGCGGTTCCTCGGCATCGTCGGCGGGTTCCGCCGACGGCGCCACCTCGGCCGGCACGTCGGCCGTCTCGCTCGCCACCTCGCTCAGCACCGCCAAGGACAGCTGGGCGGTCGTTCCCGTGTCGGCCAACCCCGCGTTCTGGGAGGTGCTCGTCCGGCCGGCCAAGTCGGCTACCTGGCGGCTCGTCACGCCGCCTGGCGTCGCTGACAACGGCGGCCTCATCGCGGCGACCAGCGGCAGCTCGCTTACCGTGGCCATCAGGCCGAGCCAGGACCTGCTGTTCTCGCCGCTCGCGTCCACGGCCGACGCGGGCACCACCTGGTCCACCGGTGGCCCGCTCAGCGCCGGCGTGGCGGCCTCACCCGGCGCGCTCGCCGCGGACGGGAGCAACCTGCTTGCGCTCCTGAACGACGGCGCCATCATGGCGAGCGCGAACGCGGGGTCCACCTGGCGGACCCTGGCCAAGCCGGGCGCGATCGCGGCCTCCCCCGCCGGGAGAGGATGCGGAACCGTGGCAGTCACCTCGGTCACGTTCGGGATAACCGGTTCCGGGGTGCTCGCGGCCGGCAGCTGCGGCACCAGCGGTACCACCGCGATCTTCGCTTACTCCGCTTCCGGCGAGTGGCAGCGGATGAGCCTGCCCGTGCCCGGGCAGCTCGTGCGGCTCGCCGGGGGCATGGCGCTTATGCGGGCCAAGGCGGGGCTGACCGTGCTGTGGGACGAAATGTCTGGCAGGTACGCGTATGCACCGCTCGCGTCCACCGGGAAGTCGTCGTCCACCGCGAACTGGGGCGCGTCCGCGCCGCTGCCGGTCACCGGGGCCGTAACGGCGTCCGGCGAGCTTGCCGGGGCAACGCCCGCCGCGGACGGGGCCTGGGTGCTGCTGCCCGGCGGGCGGGCGGCGACCATCGGCGGCCCTGGGCAGCAATGGCTGCTGCTGCCCCCGGTGCCCGCGGCGGCGAAGGTGCTTGCCTCCGGCCCGAACGGAGCGGTTGACGCGCTGGCCGTCTCCGGCGCTACGCTCACGGTCTGGCGACTCCCCCATGCGGCCACCGTGTGGACGAAGCTCCAGACAATCGCCGTACCGATTCAGTACGGCTCGTCCAGTTAGGTGGCGCCCAGTGAGATCTCCCGTCAGCCGGGTCTTTCGCCAGTCAGGTCTTCCGCATGCACTATGTCCTGAATAATTGGTCGTTCGATCCGTTCCTGATCCTGGCCGTGGTCGTGGTGATCTGGCACGAGATCGGACTGTGGCGGCTGGCCAGGCGGTCAAGGCCGGAGCGGACCCGGGAGCGGCGCATCAGGTCGCTGGAGTTCTACGGCGGACTCGCGGTGCTGCTCATCGCGGTCGATTCGCCCGTTGACTACTGGGCAAGCTCCTACTTCTTCATGCACATGATCGAGCATCTGCTGCTGATGTTCGCCGCGCCGTCGCTGATCGTCGCGGGCGCACCGGGACAGCCGCTGCTCGCCGCGCTGCCCGGGCGGTCCGGGCAGGCGGTGACAAGGGGCGTGGCGACCGGTGCGTGGTCACGGCCTGTGCGCGCGGTCTTCGACTTCCTGACCCGGCCGCTCGTCGCGTTCGTTCTCTTCAACTTCGTGATGGTGTTCTGGCACATCCCCGCGCTTTTCGATCTGGGCGAGCGCAACTCCGCCATTCACATCTGGCTTGAGCACGGGTCCATGTTCACGGCGGGCATCCTGTTCTGGATGCAGTTCATCGACTCGCCGCCCTTCAGGTCACGAATGTCGACGCTGGCGCGGGCCGGCTCGCTGCTCGCCACCAACGTCGTGATGATCGTCGTCGCGATGGCACTGTCGATCTTCGCGTCTCATTCGATCTACAACGTGTACGACAACGTGCCGGGCGTGACGTTGCCGCCCTTCGCCGACCAGCAGATCGGCGCCGCGATCCTGTGGATATGCGGGGATTTCTGGGCGATGCCCGCGATGATCATCACGATCAGGAGGCTGATCGCCGACGATGGTGGCATCGGCAGCGCACTCGAACGCTTCGTTGCCAGCGGCAGCAGGGGCGCGGCGCCGCGCGGCTGGGCGTCATCGGCGCGCTCCAAGTCCCGGCTGCCCCGTTAGTCCCGGCCCTCGCATTGGTGACGCTACCCGAGGCTTCGCCATGGCCAGAATTCGATAGTGCTGATGATTTGACCGGTGATAGCCGGTCAAATCATCAGCACTAGTTCGATCTTGGTGTTTTATCAGGATAAATCCGGCGGGAGGGCGGCTGCGGGCGCGTTTGGCCCAGTGGCCCAGTGGCTCGGCCGCCGAGCGGTGGCGAAGGATGTCGTAAGCCGTGCATGCCGGGCTGGGTTTCCTCGGAGATCTTGTTGGTCTTGCTTGCTCGGCCGGCGCGCTTCTGCTGCCTGGAGCGCCCCCCCGGCTCGGCGCGCTCCCCGGGCTCGGGCTGTTCCGGCTGTTCGAGGTGCATGCCGGGGAGGCTGGGGAGGCTCGGCATGCTGGGGATGGGGTGCGTAACGTGCGGGACGCGCGGGACGGAGATGCTTGGCGGGGTCCACGCGCGGAGCTGGGAGAGCGCCGGGGCTCGGCCCACCATGATCACGCCGACGATGAGCGCGACGATCCCCCCGGCCTCGATCGCCAGTTCCCCCGAGCTGATCTGGATCCGGTCGCCGAACACCACGATGCCGAGCGCTATACCGACGAGGGGCTCCCCCGCCGAGATCGCCGGGAGCGAGAGTTGCAGCGCGCCCGCGTTGAACGCGCACTGCATCAGCCAGATGCCGGTCGCGCCCGCGCCGACGAGCGCGTACGGCGCCCACGTGGTGAAGAGCGCGCTGATGCCGCTGCTCTGCAGGATCTCGAGGGTCTGCCTGGTGAGCGCGTCCTGTATGCCGAACACGAGCCCCGCGCCCGTCCCTGTCAGCATCGCGCGCGTCCGACCCGGCCGTCGCCGCCCGGCCTGAACGGCGACGAACGCGAGAAAGGCGATGCCGGCCGCGGCTGGCCAGTGCGAGAAGGAGCCAACGGAAAGGCCGATCGGCTTGGCCGACCGCGACGCGGAGAGCAGCCCCACCCCGGCGCACAGCACCACGGCGCCGAGCACCTCCCAGACCCGCAGCGACGCCTTGGCAAGCGGCACCGCGAGCACAAGCGCGAAGACCAGGTTCGTGGTCAGCAGGGGTTCGACGAACGCGAGCGACAGGTGGCCGATCGACCAGGCGGCGAGCACCTGCCCGCCGATCATGAACCCGATGCCCGCCAGCCAGCGCGGGTCGCGCAGCAGGTCGGCGATCAGCCGCAGGCTAAGGAACCGAGAATCCGGCTCGCGCTGCGCCTGCTGCTGCTGCAGCACGAATCCGGTGCCGATGAGCAGCGCGGCCAGCAACGTGAGCCCATAGTCGAGGCTGATATCGACGTCCACGGTGTCCTACGCCACAGTCTTCATGAGAGTGCCGAATGTCCGATGTTCATGAGAGCATCGCATGTCCGATATCTTGCCTCTCCATCGGACATGCCTTCGGGGGGTACGGGGGGTCGCTCCCCCGG
>Ga0302314_10004157_pt1 | contig 26648 bp, 22 predicted proteins | sample III_Palsa_N2_3_FD_200533 | JGI IMG/M metagenome (GOLD analysis project Ga0302314, IMG submission 200533) | Peat permafrost microbial communities from Stordalen Mire near Abisko, Sweden - III_Palsa_N2_3 | ecosystem: Environmental > Terrestrial > Soil > Palsa > Peat permafrost | place: Sweden...
TGACTGCCGTCGTGCCCGACCCCCGGATGCTCGCAGCAGGCGCAGGAACAGCTTTTTGCCGGGCAGTGGCCCGTCAATGTGGAAATGCTCTTCGGCGTCAGCTAAGCGTCTGGTATCCATTGGTAAATACTAACTGCCCCTGCTGTGGGATAGTTCGACGCCGAACGAACTGGCGCCGCGGGATTGCCGTTATCCTGTGTAGGAAACGAAGAGGTGTTGAGAGTGCCGCCTGACGTCAATATCGCGGATGTGGGTCGAATGGTCGGTGAGCCCGCTCGCGCCGCCATGCTGGTTGCGTTGCTTGACGGTCGAGCGTTGACGGCTACGGAGCTGGCTGGCGTCGCCGACGTGACGCGGCCTACTGCCAGCGCGCATCTGACTCGCCTGAGCGAAGGCGGACTGCTTCGCAAAACTACGCGGGGACGCCACCGCTACTTCCGGATTGCCGGGCCGGAAGTGGCTGCCATGCTTGAAGGCATGCTGCTGGTTGCCGCCGGATCTGCGGCGCTGCGAAAAGTCGCGGGCGCGCGCATCGAGCCTGCGTTGCGTGATGCGCGTACTTGCTACGATCACCTGGCCGGACGTCTCGGTGTCGGCCTTGCCGAGGCTCTGGTCGCCAAAGGCGCGCTGGCTTTGACCGAGGAGGCGGGTGAGATAACGCAGACGGGACGGGACCTGCTGGCATCGTTTGGCGTCCCCACCGAGGTTACAGGCCGCTCGCAGCGACTGTACTGCCGACCGTGTATGGATTGGAGCGAGCGGCGCTGGCACATCGCCGGTGTTCTGGGTACCGCACTGCTGCAACGCTGCCTGGATCTGGGTTGGGTCGATCGCGCCCTGGAAGGTCGGGCCGTGACGGTCACCGAAAAGGGGCGTCGCGGTTTTGCACAGACATTCGACTTCGAGTTCACGGCGGCGTCAACCGCTACGGCGGGGGCAGCGTCGAGCGCAGCTGAATACCGTCATGCTCGCTGATGAGTGTGATCAGCCAATCGACGAAGACCCGGACCCGGCGTGAGAGATGCCGGCTTTGCGGATAGACCACGTGCAGCGGCGCGGGCTCGGGAAACCAGTCGGCGAGCGCGAGATCCAAGGTCCCGCGTTCCATCGCCTCTTTCACGATGAACGCCGGCAGCTGCGCAATGCCCAGCCCGGCTTCCGCGGCACTCACGTAACTGTTCTCATCCTCGAGCGCCAGGTACCCCGGGAAGACGGCCTGCACGCGCTCGGCGTCCCGGGAGAAAACCCACTCCACCTTCTCGCCGCTGCGCGCTGAGAAATGGTTGATGCAGTGATGCTGCGCGAGCTCGCGCGGATGCACGGGCAGCCCGTGCGCTGCGATATAGGACGGCGCCGCGCACGAGGCGAAGTAGAGAAATCCCACCCGTCTGGCCACCAGGGCCTCATCGTCCACCTCGCCAATCCATAACGCGCAGTCGATGTCCTCGGCCACCAGATCGAAGTGCCGCTCGTTGCAGGCGAGCGCCAGCTCGATGTCCGGGTAGTGCGCAAAGAACTGCGGCAACGCCGGGACGATGACGGCGCGGGCGATGAGGGTCGGTACGTCGACGCGCACCCGTCCCTGCGGGCGCGTCGCATGCTGTGACAATGACTCCTCCGCGTCCCGCAACTCGGCGAGGATCGCGGCGGCGCGTGTGTAGTAGGCGGCACCGTCCGGGGTGACGCTGACGCGGCGGGTCGTGCGATTGAGCAGCTTGACGCCGAGGGAAGCCTCGAGTCGCTGGATCAGTGTGGTCGCCGTCGCGTTCGGAATCTGCAGGCTTTCGGCCGCGCGCGCGATCCCGCCCGTTTCGACGACCCGCACGAACAGGCTCATGGCCTGAAACTTATCCATTGCGATTATTCATAAATCGGAATAATCATTTCATAAATACGTCTTTATCTCCATTTATATGAATAATAGGATCCGCCCGGATATCCTGTCCAGGAGGACGCAAGTGAGCCAGACAACCAAGACCGTTACCGACGACAGCTTCAAGGCCGACGTGCTCGAGTCACGCAAGCCGGTGCTGGTGGACTACTGGGCCGAGTGGTGCGGCCCGTGTCGCATGATCGGACCCATCGTCGAGGAATCCGCGGCCGAATACTCAGAGCGGCTGACGGTGGCGAAACTCAACATCGACGAAAATGCCGCCACTGCGCGGCGCTATGGAATTCGCGGCATTCCGACGCTCATGCTGTTCAAGGACGGACAGCCGGTGGCGACGCACGTGGGCAGCCTCAGCAGGAGCCAGTTGCACGCGTTGCTCGACGCGCACACCTGAGCCTCAGTATTTCTTCAGCAGCTCCTCGACATCGCTGCGTGCCGCCTGTAGGGCCTCGCGCAGCGGCACGTGCGGGCGCCCCTCGCCACCATTGACGATGGCGGCGAAGGCGATCCAGCCGCCATCGCGTTTGCGCAGGTACCCGGCGATTCCCAGCACCGAGTGCGGCTCCTCCATGCTGCCGGTCTTCAAAGCAACCCGGTCCAGCCACGCCTCACTGCCTTCACGCAAAAATCCGAACGGCGCATCGCGCGGCACGACCAGTCCGCCGTAGTAGGCCGGAAAGCGGCGCGTGTCGCGATAGACATGCGCCAGGACGCTGACCAGGTCATTCGCCGAGAGCACATTCTCCGGCGTCAGCCCGCTGCCGCTGTGCAGCAGCGGCGGCAGGCCGCCGGTGTGGCCCAGCTGGGTGACGAAGTTCGACAGCACCTGCGCTGCGTCGGACAGCTGCGTTGGCGATCCGCCCATGTCCGCCGCTGCATCCAGTGTCAGCACATCGGCAATGTAATTGTTGGAGTACCGCAGCATCCGACCAAGCTGCTCATTCAATGCGAGACCCTGCGTGTCGGCCAGCACGCGGAAGGTGGGTGCCGGAACGGTGCTTTCCGGGACCACCTCCCCATCGACGCGCACTCCGATCTCGCGCAACATTTCTTTGAGCAGCAGTCCTGAACCGCGCACGGGATCCGACATGGCCCGATAGTCCTGCTGCGCCGGGCCCACCGGGATGTCGCCGCCCACGCGCAGGCGATCACCCGCGCCGTCGGTAACCCGTTCCATCCAGAACGTCTGGCGTGCGGTGGCGATCACGGTGCGGATGCTGCCTTCGATTGCAATGGGCAGTCGGGTCACCCCGCAGCCTTGCACCGCGGCGGTCTCGCCCGGCGCAGTCGGGCGCACCATCACACACCAGTTGCCGTAATCCACCCCGAGTGCCCCGAGCGGCGCGTTGTACGAACGATCGCTGCGGCGCATGGCATCGCAGCGGTCCTGCGTCTCACAGCCTACGGGTCCAAATGGCGCCGGGATCACCACCAGGCGCCCGCTGACACGAGTCACACCGGCGCCGCGCAGCTGCGCGGCCAGATTCCAGAACGACTGATCATCGAGCGAGGGATCGCCGCCGCCGAGCAGAATCAGATCACCGCGCAGTTCGCCATCGATGATCGCACCGCTCGTCATCAGCCGCGTGTGGAACACCTTGTCCGGCGCCCACTGTTCCAGGGCCACGGCAGCGGTCACCAGTTTCGTCAGCGACGCGGGCGTCAAGCGGGTGTCGCCGTGCAGCTGATCGAGCACCAGGTTGTGGTCCAGATCAATCGCGGCGGCACTGACTTGCACCCCGGAGCGCGCCAGTTCTGTCAGGGCCGGCCATCCGGCATGAGTCTGGGCGGTGCTCGCAGCGGCAGTCAGCGCCAGCAACACGGCGGAAATTTTCTTCGCCATCATGGCCCTCAAATGTAACCGAAGCGGCAATGCTTTGCCGTCATGCGGCCGGCGATTGCCGCTTTCATCGCCGCCGCGCCACACGGCAATAATTGCTGACACTTGAGTTCGCGAGTGTGGAAAAAGGCTGCAAAAAGTGCCGAGCAATGCTCAATTCCAAATTTCAGATCGGACTACTTTGCAGCCACATTCGCACGTTCGGAGTTTTCAACATGAACATTGGCGGCATCAGCAGCTGGCAAACTCAGCAGCAGTACCCGATCGGCATGATCGGCAGTTCGACACAGACCTCGGCCACCGCCACGACCGGCGCGGCGCAGAGCGCTTCCGGGGCGCCCCCGGCCGGCGGCCTGCTCGCCGCGCTCATGCAGGCGCTGACGGATTCGGGCGCCGTCACGACGGCCAACGCCGCTGCCACCGCGGCGACCGGCGGCACCACCACGGCGTCCTCCGCCGCCGCGACTGATTCGTCATCCAGCACCTCGTCCACTTCGACCAATTCGGCCACGACGACGCCGCAGCAAGCGATGCAGGCCTTCATCCAGAACCTGGTCGAGGCGCTGCAAGCGCAGGCGGGCGGCACGAGCGCGGGTACCGGCGCCACCGCAGCTACGGCAACCACCGCCGCCGGTTCCACCACGGCTGCCGCCGCCACAGCTGCCACCGCCGCGGCTGCCACGACCGGCGCCAGCTCGACCAGCGGGACCGATTCGATCACCGGTGCTTCCACGGGAGTCTCCGGCGCACGCGGTCACCACGGCCACGGCGGCCACATGGGTGCAGCACTGCAGAGCCTCATCGATGACGTGGACGACGGCAGCTCAACGACGGCTGCCGGCACCACGAGCGCGACGACCGGCACCAGCAGCGCAGGTTCTGCCGTGAGTTCCCTGCAGCAGAGCTTCGCGAGTCTCGTGAGCTCGATGGGCGGCAGCAGCAGCGCCTCGCTGTCGGGCTTCCTGACGAATTTCGCGAATGATCTTTCCGGAATGAACGCCGTGGGCAACCTCGTCAACACCCAGGCCTGATCCGGGCCCGATATGGGCCTGCTACAGTACGCGCATGCGCGTACTGCTGGTTGAAGATGACCGGATGATCGCCGAGGCCGTGCGTACGGCTCTCGGGCAGGACGGTCACGTGACCGACTGGATGGCCGACGGGGCGGCGGCGCTGGCCGCCCTGAGCAATTCCCGATTCGATATCGTACTGCTTGATCTGGGCCTGCCGCGCAAGGATGGCCTCACGGTACTCAAGCAGTTGCGCGAACGGGGGGATGCAACCCCCGTGATCATCATCACGGCGCGCGACGACGTACGCAGTCGGGTGGCGGGCCTCGACACGGGCGCCGACGACTATCTCGTCAAACCCTTCGATCTGGATGAACTGGCAGCTCGCATGCGTGCTGCCCAGCGCCGCAGCGCCGGCCGCGGCGATCCGGTCATTGAACACGGCGAGATCCGCATGAATTGCGCGACGCGCGAGGTCGACAAGGCAGGCGTTGCGGTGCCGCTGTCGGCCAAGGAATTCGCGGTGCTGGAGGCGCTGCTGCTGCGTCCGGGCATGGTCCTCTCACGCGCCCAGCTCGAGGACCGCCTCTACGGTTTCGGCGAGTCGATCGAGAGCAATGCGGTCGAAGTCTACGTGCATTCCCTGCGTCGCAAACTCGGCAGCGATGCCATCCGCACCCGGCGCGGCGCCGGATACTTCGTGCCGCGCTGATGCGCTCCATTCGCGGCCGGCTGCTGGTGGGACTACTGCTGCTCGTGGCGGTGATGTCGTTGATCACCGGGACCATTACCTATCGTCGGGTGCTGGGCGAAACGTCCAATCTGTTCGACTACCAGCTGCGTCAGATGGCATTGTCGCTGGGCGATCAGGCCTCGTTCATGCCGGGCTACACGCTCCCCCCGGAAGCGGCGAACTCGGACTTCGTCATACAGATCTGGGACATTTTCGGCACGCGCATCTGGTCTCCCGGATTGCCCTTGCTGGACAAGGCCATTCTCGGCTACTCGGACCTGACGGTGCAGAACGAACGCTGGCGGGTGTACGCCCTGCTGACGAGAACCAGCGTCATCCAAGTGGCGCAGCCGTGGAGTGTGCGCGAAAGGCTGGCCCGTGAGGCCGCCCTGCGCGTCATCCTGCCGCTTTTGATACTGCTGCCGCTGATGGCGGTAGCCGCGGCCTGGATCGTGACCCGCGCGGTGCGTCCGCTGAAGGGCCTCACGACACAGATCGAACATCGCGATGTACGCAGTCTGACGCCACTCGTGGCGGCGGATCTTCCCACCGAAGTCTCGCCACTGGTCGAAGAACTCAACCGGCTGCTGGAGCGGCTCGCCGCAGCTTTCGAAAGCCAGCGAGCGTTCGTGGCCGACGCCGCCCACGAGCTGCGTTCGCCCCTCACCGCCCTGTCGCTGCACCTGCAGCTGCTCGAGCGCGCGCGCGACGCCCCTGACCGCGAACTTGCGACCTCGCGCCTGCGCGAAGCCATTGATCGCGCCACACACCTGGTCGGCCAGCTGCTGACGCTGGCCCGCAACGAGCCCGAAGCCCCGCACGCCGACCGGGTGCCGTGTGCCCTGGACACGATCGCGCGCAGCGCCGCGGCGGACGTGCAGCCGCTCGCGCAGGAGCGTCGCATCCAGATCCAGCTCGAGGCCCCCGTGCCGGCGATGGTGACGGGCGATGCCGACGCGCTGCGGATCCTGGTGCGCAACCTCATCGACAATGCCGTGCGGTATTCGCCGCAAGGGTCCGTCGTGCAGATAGGCGTACGCGACCCCGCCCCGGGACAGATTGTGCTGGAGGTGGCCGATCAGGGACCGGGCATTCCGGGGGCCGACCGCGCCCGCGCCTTTGCGCGCTTCTACCGGGCGCCGGATGCCGCTGAAGGCGGCAGCGGCCTGGGCTTGGCCATTGTCAAAGCCATCGCGCAGCGGCACGGCGCACAAGTGACTTTGGCCGACGCCCTGCCGCATGGCCTGCGTGTCCTGGTGAGCTTTCCCGCCCCTTAAGGTCCACTTAAGGCAAGCCGCGCATCCTCACTGCCCATCAGCGCTGATGTGGCGCCAGGAGAGCAGCGTGAACTTCAAGAACCCAACATTGATCGTGTCGGCGGGTGCAGTCGTCGCCTTTGCCGCCATCGCAGGGTTGACCGCCGCAGGCGCGGCGAATACCGCCCCTGCCGTACCCGCGGCCATCGCCGCCCAGGCCAACACTGGCGGCCCGATTCCCTTTACCGGCGCACCCAACTATCGCGCCATCGTCGCTGCCAATCGCGCAGCTGTAGTTGGCATCACCACCGAGTCGAAGGCCTCCGATGTGGCCGACGACAATGATGGCGATGACCAGGACCAGGGCAACGGCGCTCCCGGCTTCGGCAACGGGCCGCAGTCCAACGGCCGCGGCAACCCGGACGGCGATAATCCGCTGTTCCGCTTCTTCGGCCAGATGCCCAACATGCCGCGACGGGACGAGACGCCCGTGCATGCGCTGGGGTCCGGTTTTATCGTCAGCCCGAACGGGGTGATCCTGACCAACGCGCATGTGGTGCACGGCGCCACTCATGTGACCGTGACACTGTCGGATCACCGGGAGTTCAAGGCCAAGGTGCTCGGCGAGGACAAGGCAACCGACGTGGCCGTCGTCAAGATCGACGCGAAGGACCTGCCGACCGTGCACATGACCTCATCGACGAAGCTTCAGGTCGGCGACAACGTGCTCGCCATCGGCGACCCGTATGGTCTGGAGGAAACGGCCACCGCGGGTATCGTCAGCGCGAAGGGCCGCTCTCTCCCCAACGATCAGTCCGTGCCCTTCATCCAGACCGACGTGGCGGTGAACCCCGGCAACTCCGGTGGTCCGCTGTTCGATGGCTACGGCAATGTCGTCGGCATCAACTCCCAGATCTACAGCAACACCGGGGGCTTCCAGGGTGTTTCGTTCGCCATCCCAATCGAGGTGGCGACGCATGTCCAGGATGAAATCCTGAAAACCGGCAAGGTCGAGCATGCACGTCTGGGCGTCACGATCCAGCCCGTGAACGCGCAGCTCGCCAACTCCTTCCACATGGCCGTGCCCGAAGGGGCGCTGGTGTCGAAGGTTGAGCCCGAGAGCGCCGCGGAGCATGCCGGCATCAAGGCCGGCGATGTGATCCTGCAGTACAACGACGCGGCTTTGGTGGACGCGGGGCAGTTGTCGGCTGCGGTCGCCATGGCCACCCCTGGTGATGCGGCGAATCTCAAGATCTGGCGCAACGGCAAGACCGTTGATCTGACCGCGAAACTGGGCGGCGTGCCAGGCGCGGGACAGTTGGTGAAGACCGCTGCAGGCGGCGCACCGACGCTCGGCCTGAACGTGCGTCCGCTGACCTCGGATGAGAGGAGCCAGAGTGGCATCGAGTCGGGCCTGCTGGTCGAACGCGTGCAGGGTGCGGCGGCCCGCGCCGGCATTCAGCCGGGTGACGTGGTGCTTGCCATCGACGGCAACGCTGTCAACAACGTCAATCAGTTGCGCAACATGCTGGACCAGCACCAGGACACCGTGGCGCTGCTCATCCAGCGCGGCGATGCGCGGATCTTCGTGCCGGTGCAGCTGGGCTGATGTAAGCGGTACTAAAAACCGTGGCGTGAATGAAGAGGCGGCCGAAAGGCCGCTTCTTCTTTTACAATCCCGCCCGCATCCGACCCTCTGATCTGGGCGCTGCACCCGGATCCGTGGCGCGCCACGCGTGCCGGCTTTCCGCCCTATTTTGCGGATGCTCTGGAATCAAAAGGGTGTCTGGTCGCGCTCGACGCCGCGCGGGGGTCGTTGGTCGGCTGGTCCCGGTACACCCAATACAAACCCGGCGCGAGCCTCTCGATCGGGTACACGTTCCTCGCCCGCAGCCATTGGGGTGGCAGTACGAATGCCGAAATGAAGCGACTGATGCTGCAGCACGCCTTTACGGATGTGCCGGAGGTGCTGTTCATGATCGCCGAGCGCAATGTGCGCTCACGCCGCGCGGTGGAAAAACTCGGCGCCGAACTCGCGCGAGCCGAGGACACCCCGCGTTGGGGACAGATACACGTCATCTACCGGCTGACACCCCGGCTGTGGGCGCAGGGTGCCGTGCCGGGGTACGGGCCGTAGCCTCACTCGAGACCGAACGCCAGCAGCACGTTGCCGGTGTGACCGACGAAGCTGCCATTGCCCGAGTTCACGAACATCATGCCGCCTGCGACGATGGGACCGGCCTCATCGATGCTGCCGCCATTGGCCCGCACGCCGTTGACCGTCTTGAAGTCACGCGCGGTATTGAAGATCCAGATCACTTTGCCCGTCTTGATCGAATAGGCGCGCACGCCGCCGTCCATTGCGCCGCTGAGCACCGCCCCTGGAATCGCGGTCAACGCGGCGCCCTGGCCCGTGCTGCAGCCCAGCTGACCTGCGCACAGACCCCTCGGCCGCGAGGCGGCCCACGCTACGCTACCGTCTGCCACGTTCAGGGCATGCACACCACCCGGAGTTTCGGTCAGCAGGTCGGCGGTGCCGATATAGGCGCGGCCGTCTTCAATCGCGGTGCCCCACATACCGCCAAGACCGCTGCCCTTGCCGAGACGGTACTGCCAGACGACCTTGCCGTTCTGGTCGGGGTCCATGGCATACGACATGCTGGATTTCTGGGGCAGCACCAGCAGGTCGCGTCCTTTCAGATGCACCAGCGCCGGCGAGGCCGAAAAATCGTAGTCCTGCCCAAGGGTCGCTGGGCACCCGCTGTTCGGTGCGTTGGTGGCCGCGCAGCCCATCGCCCACACATCGTTCGGCAGCACCTGGCTCACCCATTTGATCGCGCCCGTGTCCAGGTCCAGCGCGAGTACCGCATCGCTGTTGTGCTGCGGCGGATCCGTATAGGCGTTGCCGGTTCCCACATAGAGCAGTTTGCGTTTCACATCGATGGTCGGCGAGGACCAGACACCCACGCCGGACGGCCCGAATATCGGCAGACCGCTCGTGGACGTACCGCGGGGCTTGGGTTCCTCGGGCACGGTGTAGGTCTTCCACAGCACCTTGCCGGTGTTGATATCGAGCGACGACACACTGCCGCGGAAGGTGCAGCAACCCTTGGCGGCGTGGATGCCCTGGCCTTCCTCGCCGACGCCCTGGATCGGAACATAAACGCGACCGTCATACGGCGCTGGCGCACCGGTCACAGCCGCCGACGGGTGAGTGTCGAGTTTCGTCACCCACACCTGCTTGCCGGTCTGGGCATCGACCGCATAGGCATTGGCCCGGCGGTCACCGAACAGTACGGCGTAGCCCGTACCCCCCGATGCGGTGTGATAGGGCGCCACGGACAGGGCGGTCGGCACGCCGGCGGCGGCTTGGAACATCCAGTAGGTGCAACCCGTTGCCGGATCCAGCGCGTAGACGGCGCCGTTGTCACTGGCCACGAAGAGACGCCCCCCGGCGACCGCCGGCTGCGTTCGGGCCGCCGGCACATTCGCGTAGCCGAAGGCCCATTTGAGCTTCAGGCGCGGCAGATCCGCCGCCGTCAGGCCGCCCTTGGCCTTATCCTGAAAACGGGTGTTTTCCAGGCTGTTGCCCCAGCCGCTCCAGCCCGGCATCGAGGCCGGGTCACCCATCGGCACCTGCCTCTCGCACAGCTTGCCCGCCGTGATCGCGACCGTCTGCACCGGCCCGAAGGGCCGGCCGGCGAGGTACTGCGCCACCGCCTTGCGCTCATCGTCGGTCAGCGTGGAGCCCTGCGCCTGCATCTTGCCGGTGGTCAGCGCCGTCAGAATGGCCTCCGGCGGAAAACGCCGCAGCATCTCAACCGGCACCGCGCGCGCATCGGGAGTCGCCGGCGCCTTGCCGGCGGTGGGTACCAGACTCAAATGACACAGCCCGCACAGTCGCTGGAACACCGCCTGCCCCTGCGCCTTTACCGCGGCGCTCTGCGCCTGCGCAACGCCCAGCGCTGCGACGTTCAGCACGAGCAGTCCTGCAACACTCAAGCGTGATCTGCGAGTCATCGTTGCTTCCGTAGGATTTCGGCGGGTTGCCAGCGGGCGGCAGTATAGCGCGTGTCCGCAGCCGGTCTTCCGCTGCCCATGGAGTCGCATGAACGAAACTGGGATACTCGGTCTTCTGCCGCACCGCATCCGGAGGCTCTTACCGTCATGGCTAAAAAGATTCTGCTCCTCACCGGCGATTACGCCGAAGACTACGAAACCATGGTGCCCTTTCAGATGCTGGTCATGGTCGGCCACACGGTGGACGCGGTATGCCCGGGCAAGGCCAAGGGCGATCACGTACTGACGGCGATCCATGACTTCGAAGGCGCCCAGACCTATTCGGAGAAACCCGGCCACAGGTTTACGCTGAACGCGACCTTTGATGCCATCAGGCCCGAGGACTACGACGCCTTGGTCATTCCGGGTGGCCGGGCGCCGGAGTACCTGCGCATGGACCCGCGCGTGATCAAGGCAGTGCAGCATTTTGCGCACGCGAACAAGCCCATAGCCGCCGTGTGCCATGCGGCGCAGCTGCTGGCCGCTGCCGATGTCATCCGCGGCCGCAGGATATCGGCCTATCCGGCCTGCGCCGCCGAAGTGCGGCTGGCGGGGGGCGAGTACGCCGAAATCGACATCAGCCAGGCCGTCACCGATGGCAACTTCGTGACGGCGCCCGCCTGGCCGGCGCATCCGGCCTGGATGCGCCAGTTCCTGGCGGTGCTCGGCACGAAGATCACGCTTTAACGGCTCGGCACATCCGCCGTGGACATGCGAGACCAGGACGAGAGCCAGAACGTCGAGGACGTCCGGGGCTCCGGCGGAGGCGGCGGATTCCAGTTTCGCCCCGTGCACGGCATCGGACTGGGAACGGTGGCCATCGCGCTGATCGGCGGGTGGCTATTCGGCATCAACCCGCTGCAGATTCTCGGGTTGCTCAGCCAGACGGCACCCCAGCCCTCGGCTCAGACCGCGGATCAGGCCGCCGAAGACCCGAACAAGAAGTTCGTCTCCCAGATCCTGCGCAGCACCGAGGTCGTCTGGACCGATTACTTCAAGCAGCTCGGCCGCACGTATCAGAATCCCAAGCTGGTCCTGTTCAGCGACAGCTACCCCACGGCCTGTGGCCAGGGACAGGCCGCGGCCGGGCCGTTCTACTGCCCCAACGACCGGACCGTCTATCTGGATATGACGTTCTTTGACCTCATGACCCAGCAGCTGAACGCGCCGGGCCAGTTCGCGCACGCCTATGTGGTTGGCCACGAAGTGGGCCACCATGTGCAGAACCTGCTCGGCATCCTCGGCAAGGTGGACGCGGTCCGCGAGCACAGCAGCGATGCCGAATCCAATGCCCTGAGCGTCAAGATCGAGCTGCAAGCCGATTGTTTCGCCGGCGTCTGGGCGCGACAGGCGCAGCAGGAACGCGGCTGGCGCCTGGAACAGGGCGATATCGAAACGGCGCTCAACGCCGCGAGCCAGATCGGCGACGATACGCTGCAGAAGAAGGCCCACGGCACCGTGGTTCCCGAGTCCTTCACCCACGGAACCAGTGCGCAGCGGGTCTCCTGGTTCAAGCGCGGCATCGACTCAGGCGACATCAATCAGTGCGATACCTTCGGCACCGGCAACATCATCGGATGATCGGTGGCAGCTACGGACGTACCGCCCTGGCGGCGGCAGCGTGGTTCTTTTCAGTTACGTATTACCCGGCCATGGCGCAGACGCCCGCGCCGAAGAGCGCCAGCGATGCGCCCGTGGACTTCGACATTCCGTCGCAGCCCATGGCTTCGGCGCTCAACACCTGGGCGGTGCAGGCCAGCGCCCAGGTGTTCGTGGATCAGGGTCCGGTCGCCCATCTGACGGCACCCGCGGTCAAAGGCACCCTGGCGCCCCGGCAGGCATTACGGACATTGCTGTCCCACAGCAATCTGATGGTTGTCCAGGGCAAAGACGGGGTGTTTGTCATCAAGCCCCGTCCGGTGGTGGCCGCGACGCCCAAGGAAGCACTCCCGCCACCGGTCGCCGCGACTGCGCCCGTGGCTCCCGCACCAGCCGCGCCCCTGACTGCCCTGGCCAGCGAGGGGCCTTGGTTGCTGCGTCTGGATGCGGATTACGTGAAGGGTAACGGCGGTGCCGCGGGCGGTGGGACCGCCGCACTCGGCGCGGAATACTTCATTACCGACCACGTTTCAGGCGCTGTTTCCATCACCCTGCCACGCAGCTATTCCATCGGCCGCCTGCAGTCATCCAGCCTGACCCTCAATTACTATTTCACGCCGGAGAATCAATTGCGCCCGTACGTCGGTGCCGGCATCGATGTCACGACGCTGTCCGACGCAACCGGTGTCGGGGTGGAGCGCACGACCGTCGGACCGACAGTGCAGGCCGGCCTGGACGCAAGGCTCAACCCGCACTGGATGCTCAATGCCGAAGTCAGCTGGGCGCAAGTGCGTTCCATAGTCCAACTTGGAGTGGGTTTGGTCTACCGGTTCTGACCCTTTCTTAAAAGGAGGTAACGCGCAACCCGGAGCTTTCTCGTAAAATCGAGTCATCTGCAGCGTCCCGCTGCGGCGCGCCTGCTTAGTTTCATGAATCACGATCCGACTCAAGTCAGTGCCGGTCCGGCTGATACCTCGTATTCGCTGGACCTGATCGATCTCCAACCGGCTGCCGCGGGCCCCACGGATCCATCGCACAGGGCGTATGTGACGATGCTGTTCAACAGGCATCGGGTCTCCCTGCAGCGCTACCTGACGCGGCTGGTTCCCCCCGACGATGCGGCGGAACTTATGCAGGAAAGCTATTACCGGCTGCTGCGACATGGCGAAATGGTGCGGATCGATGCCATGGCCCGGTCGTTCCTGTTTCAGACAGCGACCAATCTCGCGCGCGATCACCATCGCCGGCGCGCCTCGCATCGTGCCGCGCTGCACGTGCCGATCGATGGCGAGGAGATCGTCGAGGATCACCTGGGGCCGGATGACCAGCTGGCCGGAGAGCAGACACGCGCGCTGCTGGAACGGGCCATCGCCGAGCTGCCGCCGGACACGCGTACGGTGTTCATGCTGCACCGGTTTCGCGATCTTACCTATCCACAGATCGCCGAGGTCATGAGCCTCAGTGCCCGTACGGTGGCCCGCAAGATGGCCGAAGCCATCGAGCGGCTCAGTACCGCCATGTCGGAGGCGATATGAACACGTCGCCCGAGGATCTGAAAGCCGCGGACTGGTTCGCGAAAGTGCGCACCCCGGATATGGACGCGGTGAGCGAACAGTCGTGGCTGAAGTGGATCGAGGAGACGGGCCACCAGCAGTGCTATGAGAACTGCGAGCTGGCCTGGGAACTCGCCGCAGATCTGCGCAACAGCCCGAAGCTCGCCGCACTGCTGGCGGGAGCCGACGCGCTCGTGACCCAGCGCCGGGCCGCAGCCGCGGCGCGCCCGAAGTGGCGCGTGCCGGTATGGCGGGTGGGCATTGCGGCTTCGGTGATTGCAGTGGGTGCGCTGGCCGGGCTGTTCTTCAACCGGCCCACGACCCTGGCATACACGACTGCCGTGGGCGAACAGCGCACCGTCGCCCTGCCGGATGGTACAACGTTGCTCCTCAATACCGACAGCGATGTTCGTGTCGAACTCTCAAGACATCTGCGGCGCGTTGAGCTCGCCCGCGGCGAAGCGCTGTTCAGCGTCGCGCACGATCCCGGCCGGCCCTTCGAAGTGCATGCGCTGCAGGGCGTGACCACTGCCGTCGGTACGCAGTTCGACGTGGAGATCGTACGCAGCGGCGCCGCCGTATCCGTGCTCGAAGGCACAGTCACCGTCGGCGGCGCGAGCACCGGTGCCGTGGCGCCACCGGTTGCGGTCCCGGCCGGCAGCGGTGTGGGCTACACCGAGGAAGGGACGGTTTCGCAGCTGCGGCCGGCCGAAGTCAACCGCATTCAGGGCTGGCGCACGCAGCGGCTCGTCTTCAACGACATTCCGCTGGAAGCCGCCCTGGCGGAGTACAACCGTTACCGCCATACGCCGATCGTGCTCAGCGATCCTGCGCTGGGATCGCGTCATATCAACGGAGTCTTCCACATCGGGGACGAAGCGGCATTCGTGAGCGCGATGGAACAGGGGCTGCATCTGAAGGCCACCCGAGGCGACACTCAAACCGTTCTGCAACCGGAATCCGAACACAAACCATGACATTGCGCGCACTGCGTGCCATGCGGATCACACTGTGCGCCCTGGGCGCGCTGCTCTGCCTGGCACGCCCGACATTCGCCGATACGACCACCGACCTGGTCAAATCCCTGCAGCTGGTGGCCGCCCCCGCGCCCGTGAAGCAGCGCGCGGACTGGCGCGTCCCGCACAAGGTCATGCTCCTGGAATTCGGCAAGCAGGACTGGGCACCGCGTCAGGCGCAGTTCGCCGCCGCCGCGCCACATACTCAGATCGTCGTCGCGCACAACATGACCGAGGCGCTGGCGCAGGCACCCGGCACCGACGTGCTGGTGGGCTTCAACCCGGAAATCTGCGCGCCGCCGCTGCTGAGCGCGGCCAAGGATCTGCGCTGGATCGAATCCCTCGCCGCCGGCGTGGAGAACTGCCTGACGGTACCCGGTCTGCGTGAGCGCGGCTTACTGCTGACCAACATGCGGGCAGTGGACTCTGCCGTCATTGCCGAACATGCGATCGCACTGACCCTGGCGGTGGCACATGGCCTGGACGTGTTCGCGGTCGACACGGCGCACGCGCAGTGGAGCGGCGTTCATGGCGCAACGACGCCGATGCAGACCCTGGAGGGCAAGACGCTGCTGGTGGTTGGGCTCGGGGGCATCGGCACTGACGTGGCGAAACTCGCCCACGGGCTGGGCATGACCGTGGTCGCCACGCGCGACGGGGACCGCAAGGGGCCACCCTTCGTCAGCCACATCGGGACACCTGCCGAACTGGCCACGCTGGCCAAAAGCGCCGATGTGATCGTCAGCTGCGTGCCGCAGACGCCGACGACGCAGGGCATGTTCGACGCGAAGTTCTTCGCGCAGCTGAAGCCCACGGCGATCTTCGTGAACATCTCCCGCGGTGGCACCATGGTGATGGCCGATCTCACCCAGGCGCTCATCGACAAACGCCTGGCCGGCGCCGGTCTTGATGTCGCAGACCCGGAGCCGCTGCCGGCCGACAACCCGCTGTGGCACGCGCCGCACGTGATCATCACGCCGCATATCTCGTCGCGCTCGGATCTGCCCGGCGAGGGCCGCTGGATCGTGGCACGCGAGAACCTGCGCCGCTACGCGCTCGGCGCGCACATGCTGAACGTCGTCGATCAGGCGCGCGGCTACTAGCTTCAGGCCCCCGGCAGCTCCGCGACGGCGCGATACGCCTGGTCGATGGCCGCGTCGGTGTAGGCCTCGCCCCCCGCATCCGAATTCGCGATGGTGATGTTGCCGAACGGCGCGCGCCCGATGACATGGGCGCGCTCTTCCGGCGGCACGTCCGGATCGAACAGCGGGTTGTATTCGGGCGCATAGCCATGCGGCCAGCGGTTCACGGTGATGCCTTCGATGTCGCGGGCGGGATCAAAGCCTCCGGGCCCCAGGATCCGCGTCAGCTGTCCGCGGATATTGCGTTCAAAGACCGAGAACGGCGTCGCCAGCAACTCCTCGCGGCCGGCCCGGTTCTGATCGAACTCCGGCAGCCCTGGCGCACAGGGCGTGCGTATCATATGCAGCAGCGTCGGTTGGCGCGGGTTGCGCGGTGAGCGGTAAGCGCCGATGTCCACGATCGAGTTGAGGTAGAGCGAACTGAAATAGCACCCCGGTGAGTAGGCGTCGCGAATTCCGAGCCGGGCAAACGGCCGCCAATTACGCAGCGCGACGCTCGTATAGACGAGTGGTGTTTTCACGGCCTGGTGAAGTGCCGCTTTTTGCGCCTCCGGCAGCTGCGGGCACAGGTACGGAATCATGGTGTTCCAGCACGCCATGACACAGTGCCGGGCTTGCACGCGGCGGCGCTCGCCGTCGCGTACATAGACGACGTTGACCTGCCTGCCGCCCTGCGTGCCTGCCACATTCAACACGGTGCTGTTGAGTCGCAGGCGCACATTGGTGCCATCGCGATCCAGCTGGCCGTAATCGGCAAGCGCCGTGACCACATCCTCGGCTGAGGCTCCCCGCATTGACTCCGGTATCAGCGACCGCACCAGAAGCCGCGCGATCGTCGCGTTACCATCCGGAAAGTGCAGCTTGAACGAGCCGCCCGTGGTCTTGTAGCCCGCTGGCGTCGGTCCCATGCGCCGGATCGCGCCGGGGGGGAGATTGAGACCCTTGAATCCCGGGTAACCCATGCCCCAGCAATCCAGGGCGGAAACGGCATCCGCGCCAATCCCCCACCAGGCATGCGTGATCGCCTGGTAGTAGGCCAGCACGGCGGGGTCCACCTTGGCCACGTCGCGCAGGAAGTCGCGATAGCTGATCCGCGACAGACGGTCCTTCTTCTGCTCGCCCGAAAGGTCCGGCAGATAGTCGAGCGCGCCCTCCAGGATGCGTGCCATGTCCAGGCGGGCCTGGGGGCTCAGCGGCGAGTGAGCGAGGAGCTGCGCCACTGTCGCCTTACCACGGTCCGGGTCCTCAGCAAACCCGGAACCGACAGCCAGGTGGTCCGCACCGAACGTTTCACGGTCAAAGAACGCGGCCTGGCGCAGACCAATGCCGGCGTAAAACTTGCGGTGCTCGACCTTGCGGGCGAGCGCGGGCACATCGACACCCAGGTCCTTCAGCAACCCCTGCGCGACGCCGCTGTAGGGCCTCGGACTGTCGATCTCCAGGGTGCCGCCGTTGAGCAGCTGCAGACCGCCGCCCAGGTGGAACTCGTTGCGCTTGGCATGACCGCCGAAGTCGTCGTGGTTGTCGAGCAACAGAATCCGTCGGTCCGCGCCCAGTCGGGCGCGATAAAAGTGCGCTGCCGCAAGACCGCTGATGCCGCCACCCACGACCACCAGGTCATACATTTCACCCGTGTCGGTGACGGCTCCGAGGCGCTCCCCGTCCCGCAGCGCATGGGCCTGCTCGAACGAACCGGGATGACTGCCCCGCAGGCCGGTGCGGATCGGGGGGTAGTAACCCGGCAGATCGGTGGCCGGGACGGCGGCGTCGGCCCGGGGAGCCCGCAGCAGCGAACCGGTCAATAAGGAGGCGGCACCGACCAGCACCCCCTGCAGTACATCGCGCCGCGGTATGGATCGGCCTTCACCCAGTTCAGTCATTGACGCACGTGATGCGATAGATTTACGGTGTTCATCCAAAGTATATCCAGACGGGGTCGCCATACTGCATGACAACGGGCGAGCGTGCGAGTTGTCGCACCATCCGCGGGCAGGTCCGGCCCGTATGCCTTTTGTCAGTGCCTGAATCTGCCGTAATTCGCGCTTTTAAGCGCGTGGCACCGGTCTTGCTCGGTCAATGGTTCGGTCAGATACAAGTAATAATTCGAGGGAGATCCGCAATGCAGGCATCAGCCGGCCGTTCCAGGACGCTTCAGGTCGCCGTAAAGTGCGCCATCGCACCTATGCGGACCCTCGTGCCCCTGGCCATGATCGCCTGCTGCATGCCGGCATTGGCGCTGGCCGACGACGCCGCGGATGCACAGACCACCGACGCGGCACCGGCCGCCCCCGCGGAGACCGGCGGCCTGCAGGAAATTGTGGTCACGGCGACCCGCCGCGAGGAATCGCTGAGCAAGGTTCCGATCAGCATCACGGCGCTGTCGGCGGATGACATGGAGCAGCGCGGCATCAAGGACATCTCGGATATCGTGCGCTTCACCCCCGGCGTGAGCATCGATACCTCCGGCACCGAGAACATCTCCATCCGCGGCATCTCCTCCTCCGGGGGCGCGGGCACCACCGGCATCTACATCGATGACACGCCCATCCAGATGCGTTCGCTGGCCTTCAACCCCGACGAGGAAGTCCCAAAGATGTTCGACATCGACCGCGTGGAGATTCTGCGCGGCCCGCAGGGCACACTATTCGGTGCCGGTTCCGAGGGCGGTACCGTCCGCTACATCACGACGCAGCCGAGCCTGACCACGGACAGCGTCTATGGGCGCAGCGAGATCGACTACACCCAAGGCGGTGCTCCGAGCTACGAGACAGGCGTTGCCGCCGGTGGGCCGCTCATCGACGGCAAGTTCGGCATGCGTGTGAGCCTGTGGTACCGACGCGATGGTGGCTGGATCGATACCACCGATGCGACCACCGTGGACCCGACGGTCACGGAGAAGAACGCGAACTACGAGGACACCTATCTCGCCCGCGTCGCGGGCCTGTGGGCGGTGAATGACGCCTGGTCGGTGGCACCGAGCATGTACTTCCAGAGCCGCCAGCAGCACAACACCGACGCGTTCTGGGTGGCCTCCTCGAGTCCGGGGAACAACCAGTACTATAACGGCGATCCCACGCTGCGCCAGATGCCGGACAAGTTCTACCTGCCCGCGCTGAAGATCGAAGGTACCTTCGACGCCTTTCATATCATCTCGAACACCTCGTTCTATCACCGCGAGGAGCAGACCGGCTACGAAGGCACCGAGTACAACCTGGGGTTCTACCAGGCGTTCGCCGCCACCGATGCGCTCGGCAATCCGCTGACCAACACCGGTTATCTGCCGCTCGCTCCCGGCGTCGGGTTCCCGCTGCTCGATGCGACGGGCGTGCATCTGCCCGCGGACATCGCCAATTACCTGTCGCCGAACTCGATCGACAATGACCAGGAAAACATCGTGCAGGAGGTTCGCCTGGTCTCCAGCGATCCGCATGCCAGGTTCGTTTGGACCACGGGCGTGTTCTTCTCGGAGGACCGGCAGTTCTACCTCGAACAGATCCACGATCCGATGCTGAACGCATTCACTGAGGGCGTCTTCGGTCTGCCCTACACCGATGTCTTCACGTACACCGACCCGACGAGCGGTAACACCTACCCCACGCCTTACGATCCGGCCTTCCCGACCGACTCCTATTTCCTGCAGTCACACGCCACGGATAAGCAGTACGCCTGGTATGGCGAGGGCACGTTCTCCTTTACCGACACCTTGAAGGCCACGGTGGGTCTGCGCGAGTCGCGCTCGAGCTTCACGCTCAGCTCCGTCACCGGCGGCCCGCAGCTGTTTGCCCCGACGACTTCCGAAACCAACAGCATCTCGGAGAACTCGTTCACGCCAAAGGTGAACCTCACCTACCAGTACACGCCGACCGACATGGTCTATACCACTTACGCCAAGGGCTTCCGCCCGGGCGGTGCTGACAATCCGCTGCCGGCGGCGGCCTGCGCGGTGGGCTTCCCGCAGATCGGCATCACCAATGGCCAAAGCCCCACCACGTACAACTCCGACACCGTCGACAGTTACGAGGTCGGATCGAAGGACAATTTCGACAACCGGCTGAAGATCGCGGCCAGCGCCTACTACATCGTCTGGCACAACATCCAGCAGAACGTCGAAGTGCCGGTGTGCGAGCTGACGTTCATCACCAACCTGGGTGAAGCCGTGGCCAAGGGTGCCGACGTGCAACTGGAGTGGGCCGCCACGGATGCGCTGTCGGCCGAAGTCGCTGCCGGCTTTACGGAAGCCCGCTATACAAAGGATTCCTCGTTGCCGAACGGTGGCCCGACCATCGCTTATTCGGGCGAAGCCATCACCGGCCAGAGTGGATTCCCGAACTCCCCCGTCACCGCTTCGGTGGGGCTCGAGTATCACGCCACGATCGCGCAGCACGAATCCTTCGTCCGCGTGGACTGGGAGTACGAGGCGCGCTCCAAGTGGCTGTCGCCGACCCAGGACATCAACAATGCCGCGGAATACGACCCGGGATCGTTTATTCTGCCCTCCAACACCTTTGTCTCGGTGCGCGCGGGCATGACCTTCGGGGCGCTCTCCCTCGAACCGTTCATCGACAACATCACCGACTCGCACCCGCTGACGAACTACGACCTCTCGGTCCCGCAGTTCGATCCGAGCGGCAGCGAGACCACCTACAGCCGGCTGCTGCGCGGCTACTCGTTCCGGCCGCGGACCTTTGGCATCACGCTCACCTACAAGCATTAAGGCCAAGGGGTATAACGACTATCCAGCACCGTGAGTGTTTTTTACGAGGGGGGTTTACATGTCTGCATATTCAGCAGGGGACGATTCCATCAGTCGCCGCAGCTTCCTGGGCGGGGCCACCACGGCCGGTGCCGTCGCGTTGAGCGGTCTGAAACTGTCGCAGGCGGCGGCCGATACGCCACCTGGCTCCGGCAACGACGCCCTGCCACCGACGTGGTTCGAGGGGCCGGAGCCGAACATTCAGAAGATCGGTCTGCGCTGGGCGTTCTCCGCCAGGGTGTTCTTCGCCGACCGCGTCATGATCAACACCATGGACTCCCCGGCAGGCCGCGGCTACACCTCGGTGGGCGGCGGGGATATCTGGGGACCCCGACTGCAGGGGCGGGTCCTGCCGCACAGCGGCGCCGACTATTACAAGACCACGTTCACGACCTACTACATGTTGCAGGCGTCCGACGGCGCACTGATCTTCATCCACAATCGCGGCACCATGCGCCGCTTCGGCGCACCCTACGAACGCGGCAAGCCCCTGGAACCACCACCGGCGCCACCGGCGAAGCAGGACACGGTATGGACGCGGTTTCGCGCCACACCGGTATTCACCGCTCCCCTCGGGCCGCATGACTGGATGAACCGCACGGTGTTCGTCGCAAACTCCGTGCGTCAGGCCAATCCCGACCATACGGTCTTCAACTACTACGAAGTCCTGTAGGGAGAAGACCATGCGCGAATTTGTCGTTCCCAAGACCGACACCAGGATTCTCAACAAGATCGAGCTGGAGTATGCGTTCAAGCTCACGGCGCACTACGATCCGCCGCAGGAGTCGCACACCCCGCGCGGCACGTTCCGTTACCAGGACATCGTCGGCGGCGAAATGGCCGGCGCGCGGATCAATGCCACCGTCTATCCGGACAGCGGCGGCCAGTACGACACCGTGCGGGCCGACAAGGTCCGCGACGTGGACGCGCACTTCATGCTGAAGGCCGACAACGGCGAATGGCTCTACATGGAGCACGTCGGCTACCGGCGCACGGACGGCTACTACCGGGCGATCGCGTACATCGAAACCGATCTGAAGGGCGCGTACGAGTGGATGAACAACACCACCTTCGTCGTCACCGCGAAGGAGTCCGCCGATCAGCGCGAGGTCGTCTTCTACTACTACATCGCGAACTGACTATTTGGACTCGGTCTCCACGCCACGCTTGCCGGCTTCACGCTTGACGCGATCGATGAAGTCCTGCAGGTAGCGGCGAGAAGCCGTGCCCTCCAGCGAGGAGCCGTCGTAGTTGCCGGTGTTGCACATCACGCGGTTGCGGCCGGCGGCCTTCGCTTCATACAACGCGGCATCGGCGCGGCGGATCAGGTCATCCGGCAATTCGGTGGGCGACTGCATCCAGGCGACACCGATGCTGACTGTGACCCGCACCTCCGCCTCGCCGACCAGGAACGCAGTGCTGCTGATGTTCGCGCGCAGCGCATCCATGAGGTTGCCGCGGTCCTCCCGCGAGAGACCGGGCATCACGACCAGCAGTTCCTCACCCCCGTAGCGCCCCAGCGAGTCGCGCTGGCGCAGCGTCGCGCGCAAGCGCCGCGCCAGTTCCTTCAGCACCTCATCGCCCCCGGCATGGCCGAAGGTATCGTTGATGCGCTTGAAGAAGTCCACGTCGATGACGGCCACGGCCAGCGGGCCGCCGTTCTTGCGGGCCTGCTCGATCTCGCCGGTGAGGAACTCGAGGATGGTCGCCCGGTTCCACAGATGGGTCAGCGCATCGCGCGTGGCGCGCTCCAGCAGCGCCTCGCGCTCGCGATGTTCCAGCTCCAGGATGCGCTGACGCTGCTGCAGGCGCTGGTTCTGCCAGCGCCAGAAGGCCGCCACCAGCGCCGCGACCAGCAGCGCGGCGAGGCCCCTGAAGGCTGCGGTATTCCACCACGGCGGCTTCACGTCGAAGTTCAGGCTCACCGTGGGCGAATGACGCGCGTGCGCCGCATCGACCGCCATCGCCTCGAGCCGGTAGTGGCCGGGAGCGAGGGCCGGAATATGGATGTCGAACGTGCGCGATGCGTACCATTCGGTCGACAGACCGAGCAACCGGTAGCGCAGTTCGGTACTGGGCGAGCGATCGAAGCTGTGCGAACCGAAGGACACGTCCAGCGCAGCGTTGTCGCGCCACTTGACCGTGGGCCGCAAGCCCGCCAACAGGCTCTGCGTGCCCAACTGCGCCTTGGTCAAATCCAGTTTCAGCGGGCGCGAGATCATGTTGACCCAGCGGACCGGATCCTTGATATGCGTGATACCGCGGCCGGTGCCGACCCAGATCGATCCGTCGGTATCCGGGTAGAGCGCGAACTGTTCGGTGTCGGCCCAGATCAGTCCGTCCTCGCTCTCGATGCGGCGCCAGACGTGTCCGTCGTAGACCCCCAATCCCTCGCCGGTATTGGCCCAGACCCAGCCGCGCGCATCCGCGCGCAGCGAGTACACGGTGGAGCCGTGCAGCGCTTCGGGGTCCTGCCAGTCCGCCGCCGACTGCGGCGGCGGTGTCAGATGCAGGATCTTCTCACCGGTGCGCGTTCCCCAGACCGAACCATCCGTCGCGGCCGCGAGTGTCTGCATACCGATCTGCTGACCGTCCACCGTCGTGGAAATCTTGACGAAGTGATCGCCCTCGACGCGATACAACCCGGTGGTAGCACCCACCCAGATGCTGCCATCGGCCGCCTGCACCACATCGTCCACGCGCGGATTGCCGGGCAGTTGCATGCGTGTGACCGCGAGCGTGGTGCTGTCGATTTTCGCAAGCCCGTATTCCCAGGCTGCAATCCAGCCCATGCCCGAGCGGTCAAAGAGAATCTCGGTGGCGTCGAAGTGGTCCGGCACCGTGGTCACGCGCTGTGCCCGCGTGCCCCCGGGAGGCACCCGCCACAGCTGTGAGGTCTGGTAGGACATCCAGAAACCGCCTGCAGGATCGACCGCGCTGGCGTTGGTCTCCTGCTCGGGAAGTCCCGGGTACGGGCAGGCCGTGACCAGATGCGATTTTTCATCCAGCGTACGGCAGCCCAGGTCAGTGCCAAGGATCAGGCGGTGATGGCTGTCACGGACGATGTTCCACACCGACTCCGGATCCAGGCCCTGGGCCTTGGTCCAGGACTCCAGATTGTCGTAGCCGCGCCATTGGTACAGCCCGATACCCGATACCGCCAGCCAAAAATTGCCGTCGTTGTCCGCGATCGCTTCAGTGATCGGGTGATCCGGCAAACCGTTAAGCGTTCCGAACTCCTGCCACGCGGTCCCGTCCCAGCGCGCAAGGCCGCTGCTGCTGCGCGTGACGACATGGCCGCGCGGATCGAGACTCAGGGTCATGCGTCGCACGCGATTCGCGAGCATCACATGTGGCGGGTCGTTGCTCTGGAAGTGGTCGGCACCATGCAGGAGCATCGCGACATGATCCAGGCTGCGCGCCCAGATGTTGCCGGCTCGGTCCTGCAGCAGCGCGCCGTACTGGGCTTCCGGCACGCCTTGCGTCACGCCGAATACCGCGACCTTCTGACCATCGAAGCGACACAGGCGCAGCCCGCAGCCGAACCACAGCGTGCCGCCATCCACTCGAATCACGCCTGCGACCGCAGCAAGCTCGGGATGCTCCGCAATGCTCGCGGCACTGAACAGGCTCTGCGCCTTCCACAGCGACCCGGAGCCACCGGTGCGCCGAATCTGCGTGATCTGGTGATCCTTCAGGTACAGGACCTGATTGTCGGCGGGCGCGATCAGCACCGTGTCATGATCCGGGAGCACCGGGCCTTCGGCCGTCAGCACCGGTTCGAAATGGTCCGCATCTCCCGAGTACAGCCCGGCATCCACGCGTGCGAAGATCCGCCCCGAAGGACTCGAAGCCAGCGACAGCGTCGCGTCCGCGGGGATGCCGCGGGATTTGTCGTACTGGGTGAACGAGGTGCCGTCGTAACGGTAGATGCCGCCATCGGTTGCGACCCACAGATCGCCGGTGCGATCCACCACCAGCGCCTCGATGCCGAGGTTCTTGAGGCCGGATGGCTGGGTATAGCGGGTGAACACGAATTGCTGCGCAGCGGTCGGCGCGATGCCGCTGAGCAGCACGATCAGCGCTGTCAGCGCACTCGCCACCCGCCAGCGGGCAACAGGGTGCCGCGCGCCGGCCTGTCCGCCGCCGCTGCCCCCTGTGGTTACCGGATCGCCCTGTAACATTGCCGTAACTGCCAGCCGTTCCCGAAACGCGAAAAGTGTCGGGAAAGTCTAGAGACGCGGGCAATTTCATGCCGAGACCGGGGTCACTGAAGGGGCGAAAACGCCACACCCGAACGGCTCAAAACCGGCGTTTGTGACACCGGAAACCGCGGCTTGACCGCGCGCGCCGCGAGCCGCTATCGAAGAGCGTGCACTGGGTCACGGAATTCGCGCGCAACTCTCGGACAGCGGTAGGCTTTCAAATTTTCATTACGGGATCTTCATAACTGCGGGGCTTCCACCAAGTCAGTGCAAATTTCCTCTGCAGGTGCTCACGCGGGTGCACGCGGACGCTGCATTCAGCTGGCGATTTCGGCCCAAAAATCGTAACCTTCAAAGGGTACCTTCGCCACGCGTACCCCGCGCGTGACTCGCTGATGTTTTGATGAGATTGCACCATTGAGCTGTGTGTCATTTGCGCGCGCTGCGCGTCGGCTGCTGGGCATTTTCGGTGGCGCGTTGCTGGTTGCCGGCCTGTCAGGCTGCAGCTACGCCCTGATGGACCCGCACGGTCCCATCGGCCGCCAGGAAAAGCTGATCCTGATCGATTCGACCGTGATCATGCTGGCGATCGTCATTCCGGTGATCATCGCCACACTGGCCTTCGCCTGGTGGTACCGCGCCGGCAACGCCAATGCCACTCGGCACCTGGACTGGGACTACTCCGGGCGCATCGAATTCATTGTCTGGGCCATCCCGGCACTGGTGATCCTGTTCCTGGGCGGCATCGCCTGGATCAGCTCGCATGACCTGGATCCGCCCAAGGCCATCGAGTCGGGTACGGCACCGCTCGATATCGAAGTGGTCGCACTCGACTGGAAGTGGCTCTTCATCTATCCGGATGCCGGTGTCGCCAGCGTGAACAAGCTGGTACTGCCGGTCGGAACGCCGGTGCGCTTCCACATGACCTCGGCGGGCGTCATGAACAGTTTCTTCATCCCGCAGCTCGGCAGCCAGCTGTACACGATGGCCGGCATGGACACCAAGCTGAATCTGCTGGTGGATGATCCGGGGACCTACCACGGCCTGTCGGCCCAATTCAGCGGTGATGGCTTCTCCGACATGACGTTCGACGTTTCCGCCATGCCGCGACAGGACTTCGAGCAGTGGCTGGATGGCACCCGCACCGGGGGAGGTACGCTCGATGCGATCGCCTACGAGACGCTCACGCATCCGACCCAACGGGAGTCGCCGCACACCTACGGCACCGTGAGCGGCGGGATCTACGAAGCCATCGTGGCGCATCCCGGAATCGTGCCGACCGCCGCGCAGATCGAACACATTGAAACCGCTGACTGAGCCGAGTTTTTCAAAATGCTGGGTAAACTGACCTGGGCCGCAATTCCGTTCCACGAGCCCATTCCGCTGGTGACGTCCATCGTGGTGCTCCTCGGGATCCTCTCGGTCCTGTCGCTGATCACGCTCAAGGGCTGGTGGCCGTACCTGTGGAATGAATGGATCAAGAGCACCGACCACAAGCGCATCGGCGTGATGTATATGGTGCTGGGCCTGGTGATGCTGTTCCGCGGCTTCGCGGATGCCATCATGATGCGGGCGCAGCTGGCGCTGGCGC
>Ga0302314_10004158_pt1 | contig 26641 bp, 26 predicted proteins | sample III_Palsa_N2_3_FD_200533 | JGI IMG/M metagenome (GOLD analysis project Ga0302314, IMG submission 200533) | Peat permafrost microbial communities from Stordalen Mire near Abisko, Sweden - III_Palsa_N2_3 | ecosystem: Environmental > Terrestrial > Soil > Palsa > Peat permafrost | place: Sweden...
TTCGGTGAGGTCGGAGTGTTCCCGGTGGATTCCGGGGTGCGCCGGCGGAGCCTGGCCGATGCGGATCGCAATGAAACCGGTGGACAAGCCGCCACCTGGATGCTCTCTAACAATTTGGACTGTCGTATTTGAGGTGCGGCGCAGGCCGGACCTCGATGGACGAAAACCGCCCGGTGGCGTCAACACCCTCGCCACCGGATCGAGAGATCGTGCATCCGAATTCTTCGGATGTGCGCCGGAATCGTGCGGGCGCTCGGTGCCCGTCTTCTGCTCAGATGCCGTCAAAACGTAAGCACCCCGGCGTGAGGTCGCGACCTCCGGACAACCGGGACGCCACGGACGTAGGACCGTGGACGGGGTGAATGGGTATTTTTCTCGATGCGGCTACATTGCGCATCACTATGAATTCTTTTGCAAGGCTGGCCTAGCGGCCGGGCTCCTGCCTTCCAAGCAGACGAGACGGGTTCGACTCCCGTGCCTTGCTCCAAATCGGGATGGTTCGCATATGCGAGTTCGACTCTCGCCGTCGGCACCAGCTGCACCCCCGTAGATCAGTGAACAGATCGCTCGGTTACGAACCGAGAGGCCGGAGGTTTGAATCCTCCCGGGGGTACCAATCCAAGCCCTCGTAGCTCAGCGGATCAGAGCACGAGCCTCCGAAGCTCGGGGTCGCACGTTCGAATCGTGCCGGGGGCGCCAACCGCTCACCTGTCGCCTAACCGGTAGGGCACCGGCCTTTGAAGCCGGCTTCGTCCTGGTTCGACTCCAGGCAGGTGATCCAACATTCACGGGTAGCTCAACAGGCAGAGCGGCCGGCTCTGAACCGGCAGGTTGCAGGATCGTGTCCTGCCCCGTGATCCAGTCCGTGAGGGCGTAGTTCAATTGGCAGAACAGGGCGCCGCCAGCGCTCAGGTTGCGGGATCGTTGCCCGTCGCCCTCTCCATTTCCGGTGACCTGGCAGATCGGCTATGCGCCAGCCTGCAAAGCTGGACAAGGCCCGTTCGATTCGGGCGGTCACCTCCACATCGGTGTCGTTCAACGGCAGGACGGCGGTCTCCAAAACCGCATATCGAGGTTCAAATCCTCGCACCGGTGCCACTTTTGCCCCTGTAGCTGAGATGGATTAGCGCTGCGTTGAAGGCGCGGAGAGGTCCGTTCGAATCGGACTGGGGGCGCCACACATCTGGGATTAGCTCAGCCTGGTCAGAGCTCTCGGCTTGGAACCGAGAGGCCGCACGTTCGAATCGTGCATCCCAGACCATCCATTGGCGGGTGTGTCGAATGGCAAGACACTCGGCTGTTAACCGAGCGCGAAAGCACCTGTGGGTTCGAGTCCCACCCCGTCAGCCATTTCGGGCCTATAGCTCAGTTGCGTAGAGCGCTCGCCTCGCACGCGAGAGGTCGAGGGTTGAAATCCCTCTAGGTCCACCAACAAATGGGGCCATAGCTCAATTGGAAGAGCGCTTGCGCGGCACGCAAGAGGTCGCGCGTTCGAATCGCGCTGGCTCCACCATTCCCGTCGCTTAGCTCAGCTGGCAGAGCGCCGCTCCCACACAGCGGAGGTCCACAGTTCAAACCTGTGAGCGACGACCATCCTGGACGGTTGCCGGAGCCTGGCTTATCGGCGCTCTTTGCTAAAGAGATGGGCTGGCAGGTCCAGCCACAGAGGTTCAAATCCTCTACCGTCCGCCAATTTCAACGCGCCTCTAGCTCAGCGGCAGAGCGCTCCCCCGACACGGGAGAGGTCGCCTGTTCAATCCAGGCGAGGCGCACCAGTTTGCCCTCTTAGCTCAACGGTAGAGCATCCGCCTGTCGAGTGGAAGGTCGCGGGGTCAGCACCCGCAGGGGGCGCCAATATGCGTCGGTAGCTCAGTGGCAGAGCCCTCGGCTGATAACCGAGAGGTCCTTGGTCCGATTCCAAGTCGACGCACCAGTTGTATTGCGGGATCAGGTCGACGCGCGGGCCTCATAAGCCTGTTGCGGCCCGGTTCAATTTCCGGCTCCCGCCACCAGTTTCATGCACCGTTGGTCGACGCTGGCGAAGACGCCGCGGTCTCAACGCGGAGATAGCGGGTTCGACTCCCGCACGGTGCCCCAGTTTTGAAGCGCAATGCAAAGCGTCGAGCGATCCGTTTTTCAAACGGAGCCTAACGGGTCCGAGTCCCGTGCGCTTCACCAGCCTCTTCCGAGCCTGCAATGGGCTCATTTACCTTGTCGCTGCAAGGCGACTTTCTTATTCCGCCCGTATAGCTCAGTCGGCCAGAGCGCACCCATGGTAAGGGTGAGGTCACACGTTCAATTCGTGTTTCGGGCACCACCTTGCGGCGCGACCACGGTATGCGTGGCGTTTCCCGCAGCCCCGCAGCTCGAGCGCGGGATGACCTGGAGATGCGGCCTGACGGCTAGACCGGATGGCCAGCGCCAGGCGCGTAAGCACAGACCCCGTAGTGGCCGCAGACGTGTCGAGATGGCGGCCGACTTTCATGCCGGATTAGCTCAGCAGGGAGAGCGCCGCATTCGTAACGCGGAAGTCGCCCGTTCGATCCGGGCATCCGGCACCACGGTGCTGTAGCTCAGTTGGCAGAGCCCCGGACTCATAATCCGGCACGCGGTCGTTCGACTCGACCCAGCACCACCATTGCGGATCGCTAGCTCAACGCGGAGCACTCGGTTCTTACCCGATAGGTTCAGGGTTCAAATCCCTGGCGATCCACCATCGTCCATTCCGCAAGCCCCCGCGTCAGGTTGGGCAAGCTTGGCCCGCGTCGGTCGCCGCCCCAGGTGTGCGATCAGGGTATCACCGCAGCTCTGGTGCCGTAGGTCCTTGCGATGGGCAAGGGCTGCGCGGCGAACCTGCGATTCATTTCATGGGGAATTGGTGGAACTGGCAGACACACGTGCTTCAAACACACGGGCTCATCGAGCATTTGGGTTCAACTCCCAAATTCCCCACCATGTTTGGCCTCCTGGCGAAATCGGCAGACGCGGGAAACTTAAAATCTCTTGGGCATTGCCCGTCCCGGTTCGATTCCGGGGGTGGCCACCAATACATACCGCTGTGGCCCGGAAAGGATCGGGCACCCGCGTCCTAAGCGGGAGATCGTCGGTTCGATTCCGACCAGCGGTTCCAGATATGGAGAGGTGCCGGAGCCCGGCTGAACGGCGCCCGCTTGAAACGGGATGGTCGACTTGATCGACACGGGGGTTCGAATCCCTCTCTCTCCTCCAGCCGATGTACCCCGGTAGCTCAGTGGCAGAGCACGATCGTTCTAAGGTCAGGCGCGGGAGTTCGAGTCTCCCTCGGGGTTCGAACATACGACAGTCCAAATTGCTGGAGAGCGCATCACTACGTCAGGCGAGAGGAAAAATAGGAAGGACGAGGATAGGACGATGTTTCCGCATGTTCTGAAACTGGATGTCGGCGGCGTGCCCGTCGAGTGGTTGCGGTGGCAGGATGCCGCGACGCTCTACGCGCGCGACCGCGTGCGCTGGGAGGCGGGTGAGGCCCGCTTCAGCCTGCGTGGCGGTGCCCGTCCGGACGGAACCCGGTCGAGCCTGGACATCAACGCGATCATCGCCGTCAGCCGGCGTTACGAGCGCAGCCGGCCGCCGGTCAGCAACAAGATCCTGTTCGCGCGCGACCGGCACATCTGCCTGTATTGCGGACACCGGTTTTCGCCGAAGGATTTGACCCGCGATCACGTCACGCCGGCTTCGCGCGGCGGACGGGACGTGTATCCGAACCTGGCGACGAGTTGCCAGGCCTGTAATGCGCGCAAGGACAACCGGACGCCGGAGGAGGCGCGGATGCCGTTGCTGGCTTTGCCGTTCGAGCCGGACATGGCGAGCTACCTGTTGCTGCTGGCTTCCGGACGCCGCATCACCGGGTGCCAGCAGGCGTTTCTGGAGGTGTTCGCCGACAAGCGGCGGCGTCCATCCTGACAACTGTAGCCGGCTACAGTAAAATGTCGGGATGGATATCGGGCTTGGCTGGAGCGTCGAAAGACGGAGGGCGGAGATCGGGCGGGTTGTCGACGCCCTGATCTCCACCCACGGGCTGACGCGCGCGGAGGCAGTGGATCTATTGTCGCGACGCATGGGCGCCGGCTTCAACACGGTGGAGGGTTGGATCAGCGGTGGCGGCGAAGGTAGCCGCTCGCCGCCACCCTGGCAAACAATCCTGCTGCTGGAATACGAGTTGGGACTGTGCGAAGTGCTGGATCTCCCATCCTGGGGACGGAAACGAGGTGTTTCCAATCCCAGAGTGACACCCATCAACTCGAAGGCGCGGAGCGGATAGCAGCAGATACGACATCCACAAATTCGGCCTCGACTCTCGACCTCTGAACGTCGCCGCCGTAAGCAGCCAGACAGGCACTACGGTAACCGTGCAAAGACGACCAAGGCACTGCGGCCATGATGGTAGCGCTACCTCTTCCGAGGTCTTCAAGCCACCTGAATGGATCCGGCCTCAAGATAGACGGCGAACGTGCCGCCGCCATTGATCTCGCGACGGTTGAAATTTGGCCGCTGACGCATCAAACTGCGCGCCCAATTGCCTTTCCTGTTGTATTCAGTTCGTTTAAAGCCATGAACAACGAAGCCCTCAACGCGAGCACTCACGGCGTCCCGCAGCGTCAGGCCCTGTCGTGCCTGGCCGCCGGTGACCGTGCCGCCATTTACAGCTTCGTCTAGCCTTTCGCTCCCCGCGGAAGGCTTTCGGCCTTCCGCCCGAACCCCGGTCGGCCGAGCCCACCGGGGTTTTCGCTTTTCTGGAGCCGTCGTATGCGTATCACCGCCAAGTACTGTGCCGATATTCAGGTTCGCTGGACCACGGGACACTTGCGCCCGGGTACCAGCGCCGACGGCACCGGGACCAGGTCCCGCGAGCAGGATATAGACTGACCTGCCGGCGATTCCGCTGGCGGGCAGCGCACCCACCAGCTGGACCGAGAAGCTCTACAGCCCGGTCCAAAGGAATCGCAGATGAACACCCTACGCAACATCGGCATCATCGCCCACGTCGACGCGGGCAAAACCACCACCACCGAGCGGATCCTGTGGTACTGCGGCAAGACCCATCGCCGCGGCGAGGTGCACGACGGCAACACCGTCATGGACTTCGACCCGCAAGAGCGCGCTCGCGGCATCACCATAAACAGTGCCGCCACGACGGTGTTCTGGAAGGATGCCCAGATCAACGTCATCGACACGCCCGGCCACATCGATTTCAACATCGAGGTGAACCGCTCCCTGCGCGTGCTGGACGGCGCGGTGGTGGTGTTCGACGGCGTCGCCGGCGTCGAGCCGCAGACCGAAACCAACTGGCGCTTGGCCGATCAGTACCGTGTGCCGCGGCTGTGCTTCGTCAACAAGCTGGACCGGGTCGGCGCCGACTTCATCAAAGTCGTCGATCAGATCGACGCCCGGCTTGGTGAGAAGAGCCTGGTGCTGCAGCTGCCGCTGGGTACCGAAAGCGACTTCCGCGGCGTCATCGACCTAGTCGAGATGCGGGCGCTGGTGTGGCCGAATGCCGAAGGCGCGCAGCCCGAGTGGGCCGATATCCCGGAGGATCAGCTCCACAGGGCCGGAGTCTACCGACAGCGCTTGCTGGGCAAGCTGGCGACACAGGATGACGAGCTGCTCGCGGCCTGCGTCAGTGACGAGCCGATCGCACCCGAGCAGCTCACCGCCTGCATCCGGCGGCAGACCCTGAAGGGCTGGGTAACCCCGGTCCTGTGCGGGTCGGCCTTCCGGAACCGCGGCATCGAGCCGCTGCTGGATGCGGTGGTCCGTTATCTGCCGGCGCCGGGCGACCTGGATGGCGACCATGAGGCGGTTTCGGACGGACCCTTGGCCGCCTTGGCGTTCAAAGTGCTGTCGGACGACCACGGCACGTTGGTGTTCGTGCGGGTCTATCGGGGCCGGTTGCGCCCGGGCGACTCCGTGCTCAACACAAGCACCGGCCGCAAGGAGCGGATCGGCCGCCTGTACGAGATCCATGCGGATGATCGCAAGGAGATCACGGCGGCGACCGCCGGCGCCATTGTCGGCGTCATGGGACTGAAGGACACGGTCACGGGTCAAACCCTGGCCGATCCGAACACACCCGTGGTGCTGGAGCAGATCCAGGTTCCGGTACCGGTGATCGAGCTATCGATCGAGCCGCGGACGTCGGCCGACCAGCAGAAGCTGGGTAAGGCGTTGCAGGTGCTGGTCAGGGAAGACCCCAGCCTCAGGCTGAAGTCCGACCCGGAATCCGGCCAGACGCTGCTGGCCGGCATGGGCGAGCTACAGCTGGAGGTCACGCTGGAAAAGTTGAGGTCACGCTTCGACGTGGAGGTTTCGACGGGTCGACCGCAGGTGGCCTACCGGAAGAGCATCGACTGGACTGCCGAAAGAGCGCATATGCTCAAGAAGCAGACCGGCGGCCCGGGGCAGTATGCCGAGGTGCGGATCCGGCTGGAGCCGCTGGTCAGGGGCGAAGGCCTTCAGTTCGTGGACCAGGTTAAGGGCGGCGCTATCCCGCGGGAGTACATCCCCAGCGTGGAGGCGGGTTTCCGCCGAGCCATGCAGGCCGGCAATCGGGACTTCCCGTGCGTCGATCTGAGGGCGACCCTGCTCGACGGCAGCTTCCACGAGAAGGACAGCTCGGCGATGGCTTTCGAGCTGGCCGGTCGGGATGCCGTATCCACGCTGCTGGCGGAGCGCGGCACGCACCTGTTGGAACCGATGATGGCGGTGGAAGTTGTGGTGCCGGCGGAGTATGTCGGACCCAGTATCGGCGACCTGGCACGCCGGCGAGGCAATGTCTGCGGCCAGGACGGCCGTGGCAACGACGTGGTGATCCAGGCCGAAGTGCCGTTGGCCGAAATGTTCGGGTACATCGGGACGCTGCGTGCGCTGACCTCTGGAAGGGGTCAGTTCACCATGCAGTTTGAACGGTATGACCGTGTGCCCGATGCCATTGCTGCAAAGGTCGTGGCTCAGTAGTAGAGAGGGGGCGCTCACTGCGCCCCCTTTTTTTAGCTGTCCAGATCAATCCCGCGGTTGACTTTGCTACGAAGAAAACGCGGAACAAAGCTGCTTAGGGGGCGCGATCCGCGACTAGGGCGTAGCGAGCAAATGTCGGACCTCCATCAACGCGAACCCGAGCAAATTCAAGCCTCTCCACGCAACTGGATCGGAAGCCTGCGGCGCATCTGCGCTAAGGCCGATGCCCCATATCGAATCTACCGGACTCGCCTCCACCAAGACCTTGTTGCCAGTAGCAAGCAGAAACTTTTGCAGCTTGCCGTTCTGCCCGAATTTCAGGTGGTTGGCCGCTACTACGATCTCCCAACGATGGTCGAGCCACCGCTGTTCGTCAAAGCCACGCACGCCCCGGCCCAGAGCCTTGGCCTTGCTCGGATCATCCGTCTGCAAGATCCTCTCGAGGCAATCCTGATCACCAAACAGGTCTGCCTTCCGCGCCATCATGAAATGCTCGGCCGTGGCATAGCGTCGAAGCTCTTGTCGGCGCCGGTCTTGTCGGCGTAGAGGTCAATCACCTTGCGGAATTCGTACGCGATGGTCGCTACCGTGATGGTCTTCCAGGTCTCCGCGGAGATCTGCGTCTCGATGAAATTAGTGAGCCAGCCGAAGTCTGGATTGGTATTGCAGATGGTGTAGAACGGCATCTTTGAGGGGGCCCAGGGTCTGCTGCTCGATCAGAATGTAGGGGCTCCGTGGTTTCCCAATGTCACGCGCTCGAACACTGGGTTGCGGAACGTCCTCTCGCTCGCAGGTGAAGCTGGTATCAACGTGCTGGAAACTCACTACATGACGCGGACCTATCTCACCCGGCACGGGGCCGGTCCTCTTCCATTCGAGACTGTGCAGAAGCCTTTTTCCGCCATTGTCGATGACACCAATATTCCGAACGCATGGCAGGGTGTGCTGAGATTCGCCCCCTGGAATTTTGACCTACTGCAAACGGCCATTCGAGACGACCTCCGGGATCGTTCCTTGAGCGCAGGAATCGAGGTTCGCCCTCGACTAGGCATCACTTGTGTCGATCAGGCACCGGAGGTCGTCCCCGTTGTAAGGAATGGGGAGTTGTGCGATATGCCATTGGGCAACGCCCTCCGGCTTGCCGCGTCGCTGGCTGATGGTGGGGATGTATTGATCTCGCGCGGGCCGACCCGGCGCGGCTTGGAAAATGCCGCTCTTCCGCCTATCGGTCGATAAATTAAGGGAAGGTCTTTTTTGTGCCAGGAGTTGCCGGCCGTTCCCTGAATCTCGTTACCTGAAAGCGGACACTAGAGACGTGTACGGAAATTCAGGGGAAGCTCATAGCCAGATCACTCTCGCAGCGCTCCATGAAACTGAACGAGCGGAATATTCACATAGGTGCGACAGCATCGTTTCATCGGCCAGTCTAGCGTGACACGCAGCCAACTCTTCCCCGAGGACAAGTGCAAGCCGCTCTTCAAAATCATCAATCATGGCGACTTAGCGTACCCGAAAGCTGCTGTTCGCGACCGACCGCAATGGGCCGGGAGTATCGAAATCCCGCCACCTTTGATTCCACTACAGCCGAAACAGGTCGGGCTGCACAGAACACCACGATGGAAGCCGGACGATATCGTTGGAGTGGGCAATTCCGGCCTTCTGCGGTCCAAATAGAAATCGGTGCCTGACAACTCCATCGAGGTGGCCCAGCACGTCCAGCCGGTCATCAATGAAATGCGTGATGCCCAGTTCACGGCAATGGTCCGCCTTCTGATGCCGCTCGATGCAGAATCTCAAATGGCCTGGATGAATCCCGGTTCGTTCGAAGAACCGGTGATGGGCCAACCAGCAACGGCTCTTGTGTTCCACGCGCGATCGGGCCTTCGAAACAAGCCAGACTCGGCCCTCGAAGTGTTTTACCAAGGCTGGTAGCACCTCAAACACCCCGTCGTACGGCGGGGTCGCAAGTGCCGCTTCCAGTGTGCCGCCGATGAACGAAGTATCGCCACCCCCGCCCGAATCCGGGCTGATCAGCACCCTGCCGATATCAATTCCGAGAATCATGTTGGTCTCCATAGTTGTCGGCAGGGATGGTAGAGGGGCATGACTGTCTCGGATACTATTAATATGCAAGTATCAATAATGGATTTTTATAGATGAGCCAGCCGCTTCGTATTCGCGTGGACAACCTCGCATTTTTCACTGTATTTGCTGACTGCCTGAGCTTCAGCCAAGCTGCGCGGCAGCTGCATATTTCCCAGCCCGCCCTGCACGTCAAGATCCGCAAACTTTCTGAGCAGCTTGATACGGTGCTCTACCGTCGATTCGGCCGGCAGCTTCAGCTCACTCCTCAGGGGGAGCTGGTGGCGCGCTTCGGTAGGGAAATGCAGTCCCATGCCCAGGGGCTGGTCGAAACGCTGCGAACGGGCACGCGCAACGAATCGGTTGTTCTCGCTGCCGGCACTGGTGCCTATATGTATCTGTTGGGGGCGGCAGTGCAGCGGTATCTAAAACAGGCGCCGGCACCTCCTCGACTGCTGACTCTGAACCGGGATCAGACGATTCAGGCCGTTCTGGCGGGCAAGGCTCACCTGGCCGTTACCCCGCTCGAGACATTCGACGGAGAACTTGAGGCGGAGCCGCTGGCATCGGTGGGGCAAGTCCTGATTGTTCCGAGAGCCCACCCACTTGCAAAGCAGAACAAGGCGCAACTAGCGGATCTGGATGGCTGCCGCCTAGTGGTACCCCCCTCAGGTCAGCCTCACCGTGAGATGTTGGCGCGACTGTTACAGTCGGCAGGGGTTCGCTGGGAGATCGGGGTGGAGACGGCGGGCTGGGAATTGATGATGCGGTTTGTGCAACTAGGGGCTGGAGTGGCAGTCGTCAATGCCTATTGCGCGCCGCCGAAAGGACTGGTTGCGGTATCCATTCCAGAGCTGCCGCGGCTGAACTTCCAGCTTGTACATCTACGCGGACGGGGTCGAACAGGAGAGGTCGGCCGGCTGCGCAGCCTGCTGCTCGAAGGGACATCCGGATGGAGGAGCAGATGAACGCGGGACAGAGACTCAAGGCGATCAGCAAGGCAATGTCCTGGGCACTCCGCCATGAAGCAGAGCGGCTGAAGCTCACCGTTGATCCTGAAGGATACGTGCCCCTCGCTGAATTGATCGATGCCGTCAACGCGCATGCTCGACTCGGTGTGGTCGAGGCGGACATCCAGAAAATCGTAGAGGATGGAGATTCCGGAAAGCAGCGCTTCTCTATCATCGGCGAGTGGATCAGGGCCAACTATGGGCACACCTTGTCGGCCGAAGTGTCGCACCCTACTGTTTCCCCGCCTGAGTTTCTCTACCACGGGACGAGTGTCGACAAGGTGGCCGCGATTTTGGGCGACGGGCTCAAGCCGATGCTCAGGCAATTTGTCCATCTCACCACCGAGCCGGCGTTGGCCAAATCGGTTGGGGGCCGGCACGGAAAGCCCATCGTGCTCGTGGTGAGTGCCGCGAAGGCGCATGCATCCGGGATCGGCTTTTTCAAGGCCAACGAGCGCTTTTGGCTTTCGAAGATGGTGCCTACGGCATTCATCGAAGTGCCCACAGACTAGCCCGTCCCTGCGGGGCTTTAATTTGGCCAGCGGATTCTAAATCCGGACGTCTGCCAGTGACTGGCACCCGAAAAGTCGCCGCGCGCTCCCTGTGGGCCAGAAACAGAGAGTCGGCCTTCGAGGCGGCTCGTCGCAATGCTGCCGGATGGGCGGAGCGTATCTAAATGGAACCGGGTGTATGGCGTCCCGTCCCAGTCATTCCTCGATGACTTGCGCCGCCGCCAGAGGCAAGCGAGCATTGCCATATGAACTCCTCCCTGAATGAAGCCGCCGCGCACCTGCGCGAAAGTATCCGCAACGCCACCGTCGGGCTAATCGGCCGAGACCAGTTGGCGGAATTGATGGTACTCGCCGCCGTGGCGCAGGAGCACCTGTTGGTGATCGGGCCGCCGGGCACTGCCAAAAGTGCTGTCGTGCGGCGCGTGGCGCAGGCCATGGGAGGCAACTACTTCGAATACCTTCTGGGTCGCTTCACGGAGCCGACCGAGCTGTTCGGCCCAGTGGATCTGCGCAAGCTACGCGAGGGCACGGTTGAAACCGATGTCGCCGGCATGCTGCCGGAGGCCGAGATCGCCTTCCTGGACGAGGTATTCCTCGGCTCCACAGCTATCCTCAATACGCTGCTCGGCATTCTCAACGAGCGCCGCTTCCGCCGCGGCCACACCCAGCTGCTCTGCCCGCTGCGCATCTGCGTCGGCGCCGCCAATGCTCTGCCCGAGGACGAGGGCCTGGCCGCTTTCGCTGACCGATTCCTCCTGCACTTGTTCATCACAGCGGTCCCGGACCACCAGCTCGAGGCGATGCTGGAAGGCGGCTGGCAATCGGACCGCACGCCGGTCCAGGTGCAATCCGGCCTGGGCCACCTCGATGTCCTATGCCAGGCCCTGCCGACCGTCGACTTACAGACGGTGCGGCCGGCCTTGGCCCACGCTATCCGCCGCCTGCGGCAAGCTGGGCTATACCTGTCGGACCGCCGAATCGTCCGTGCGCAGCGCCTGATCGCCGCGGCAGCCCTGCTCGGTGGCCGGATGCAGGCCTCGGAAGCAGATCTCTGGCCTCTGCTCTACGCGCTTCCCACCGAGGCGGCGCAACAGGGCGCGCGTGAGGCTCTCGGGGATGTTTTCGCCCATGCAGTCAATCCGACCCTGCACAGCGCGGTGGAGGAAGCCACCCGCCAGCCGCTATCTCGGATGCCGCGTCTGCTCGAAGCAGCGAAGCTATGCCTTGAAAGCGCCGGCCCGGATCAGCGCGTCCAGGCTGAGGGGCTGTTGCGCGAGATCGATGCCAACTACGCAGCGGAGCGCCTGCCGGCCGAGCTGGCCCCGTTGCGCCAGAACTTGGCCGCCCTGGTGGCGACCGCCGCGGCGTGAACGCACCGCGGCTCGAGTGGCACTGGAGGCCCTGCGCGAACCCGCCCGAAGCACGAGCGGCGCTGGCTTGGCATGAGGCGTCACGTCACCTGCTGGCGCGACTGCGGCGGGTTGCACCCGAGGTCCAGGCGCGTCTGGCGATAACCGCCACCCGCGACGTACTGGTTGTGAGCGGCGCGGCGGCCGATCTGCCGTGGATCGAGGGCATTGCCTACGCTGCCCCCAGTGCAGGCGGCTTGTGGCTGCCTACTCTAGAAGAACCTAGCGTGCCTGCCGAGTTGCTGGCGCGTGCACTGCACCAGCAGTATCGGCGAACGCCAATGCTGCTGTGGCCGCAGCCACAGGCGGTGATCCCCCTAGACCGGCAACAGCCAGCGACCACGGCCCAGCTCGACCTGATCCAGCAACGCTGGAGCGGGGTAGTTCTGTGAGCAATGCTGCCCCGCCTACAAACGCTCAACCTTGGCGCACCTGGCTGGAATGGTTCGCCACGCCCCTGGCTGCTGCATTAAATGAGCTAGTGCGCGGGCTGCAACCGCTTCTGACGCCGATGCGCGGCCGGCCGCAACCGGGTCAAGCCGAGCCAGACGGTCTAGACGACCTTAGGCGCCGTGGCTCCTACGAGCGCCTGCTGCCGACCGAGTGGCTGCTCGCCGCCGAGCTGCCGGACGAGTTCCTGCGCCGCGCCGCCGCCGGGGAGCATCTGTTCTTCGCAACCCGTCCACGTGGTGAGCGGCAACGACGCCGCATTGTGGCGCTATTTGATGCCGGGCCGGCACAGCTAGGCGCGCCGCGCCTGGCTCACATGGCGCTGTGGATTCTGCTGTCGCGCCGGGCTGAGCTGGCCGGGGTGGAGTTGAGTTGGGGCTTGCTGCAGGAGCCCGGCACGATGTATCCGGCACGCAGCGCCGCCGATCTCAAGCTGCTGCTCGCGGGCCGCAGCTGGAACAGTGTGCAGGAGGCTCATCGGCTTGCCTGGAGCGCTTGGCTAGCGCATAACGATGCCGGCCTGGCCGAAAGTTGGTGTATCGGACCGCCAGCTGTCGCCTCGTTCCCCTGCAGCCACTCGGTGCGCATCGCAAATAGCCTAGAGGACGAAAGTCTGCTTGAGGTTGCCCTGTACGATCGCGCGGGACGCCACGCCGTGGCGCTGCCACTACCGCCACCGACGCTGGCCGCGTCCTTGCTCGGGGGGCACTTCGAGCACGATGCACGCCCTGGAGTGCGGCTTTCCGGCCGGGTCGAGCTGGCCGAACGCATCGCTCCAGTTTTTTCCCCGGATGGCCGCTACGTTGCCATAGCCATGAAAGGACTGTCGGGTGTCGCCGTGTTCACTGTTCCGCGGCAGCGCAATACCAAGGCGCAGGAGCCGAGCTGTCAAAGCTGGTCTACGCGCAAGCAGATCGTCGGCATGCTGCTTAATAGCAGCCGCGCTGTGGGGCTGCTGCGTGATGGCGACGGCCTGAGTTTCTGGCAAACCAAAAACCTCCGCCAAGCGCCGCTACCAGACAGCGAGCACTTCGCCGCACCGCCCGGCACCGCCGTATGGCGTAGCTGCTTCCTGGTGCAGCCAGGCCAGCGTGAGATCTTTTTTGTACATGACGCGCAGCGGCGCTTGGTTGCCTGGGCAGCGGCGGGACCAGCTGGCAAGGGCCTGCCGGCCCGTGGCCCGACGCCGATGGGACAGAACGTACTGGCCGTGGCGCAGGCCGACCAGAACACGCTGATCTGCCTCGAGCACAAGAACAACATGCTGTCGCTGCGCCAAGTAACTGGCAAGACACGGCGGCCGCCCAGCTTGCAGATCAGCTGCTCCGTAGCTACGCCGCCGGCCTACCTCGCGATCGGCAGCCTGCACTATGGTGCATCAGACCAAGGTGTTCCGGTGTATGCCTGCGCAGTGCGCATCACCATTGGTCAGGCTGAGGTCTGGCAGCTATATCTGGACCGCAACGCCAAGGTGGCGGCGGAGTCGCAGGAAATCACGCTGCAAGCCGGCGAGCGTGGCGTCGGGGTGGTATGCCGCCATGGTGGCCGCGGCGTCGGCTTGGTCGTATTGGCTCCAAACCGCCGTCAGTTCTACCTGGACAGTGGTGAAGGGCGCGAGACCATCTATGCCAGCACGGTGCCTGTGAGCCGCGTCACGGTTTGCCCAACCAGCGGCGACATGGCGGTACTCGGCAGCGACGGCCGACTGGTTGTCTATGCCTTGCACGAATTCGGAGTGCGCCTCGACGTCAGCGCGGCTGCGCGCGACGAAATCGCAGCAGAAAGCAGCGGTACCGCGTCATGACACAGGCCGTCGCCACTCCAACGCCGATTTTCACTCCGCTGCTCCAGGGCCGCCAGGCCATCGCCGGGCTATGGTTCCCGACAGGCTGGTTCGATGAGGGCGAGCGAGCACAGCGCGTCCTCGCTGCCTGGCGCGGCGGCGCCAGCCTGGTCCGCTTCGCCGCCGGCGACCTGCTGCGCTACGCTGAAGCCTTCGAAGCCGACTGCCGAGAATTGGCGGGCTGGCCGCTGTGCAAAGGCGCCGCTGGCGCACTGGTCTCCGCGCCGCTCGCGGAGGCCCATCGCCGCAGCCTGCCGCCCGCGGTCCTGCATCTGGTGCTCGGCGCCGAAGTGCTGAGTTTCCTGGCACAGGACGCAAGTCCGCTGGATCCAGCCGCGTGGTTGGCTGTTGATAGCTATCCGCTCCTGGACACCTATGACCAGCGCTACGTCGCCGCCGATTTGGTGCATCTCTCACCGCAACCGCCCGCGGACGTGCGCGCCATCTTCGGGACCGCTCTGCCGCCGGCGAGCGCCGAGCGAAAGGCACTGCTCGAGGCGTTACGCGCGCCTGCGCGGAACGGACGCCTGCGCGAAGGCGGCTTGAGTGGGTTAGCCGGTCTATTGCCGGTCTTGACGAACTTCGGTTGGCGCGGCTCGGCGCGTCAAGTACTCGGCGGCGGCTGGCGTGTGCTCCTGTGGTTCCTGTTCGTCGTGATGGTGCTGGCATTGATCGGCGCCGTGGCCGACAACAAGAGCTCGGGCGGCTCGGGCATTCCCGGCATCATCTTCCTGATGGTATTGCTGGCTCGCGCGCTCGGGTTGTTCGGTCGGAGCGCGGCAGTTGCACGCGGTGCTGCCGGCATGGCACAGCAACGGCCGGCCGCAAAGGCCATCAAGCAGCGCGATCCACCGCCTCCCGGCGCATCGCCGTGGCGGCGCTGGATGTATCGGCTGGCGATCACCTCACATCTCGCGCGCCTGCTCGGCAGTCGTCAGGCCAACTACATGAGGCGCATGCTGGAGCTATTCGAGTCGGGCGACCTCGATGAAGCCCTGCGCCATGCCATTCCCATCGACGGTAAGGATACCGGCGCCGGTCCCACGTTTGGCACACCGCAGGCCCGAGAGGCCCTGGCACTGAGCAACGGCCGCCGGCGTAGTTTGGGGATGGCTCTTGGCACGGAGTTGCAGACCTACCTCCGCAAGCTCTATCGACAGAGCTTCGAGCGGCTGGACCGCGAGAGCCGCATGGATGAGGCGGTTTTCGTGCTTGCCGAGCTGCTCGAATCCCGGCAGGAAGCGCTGGACTACCTCGAGCGCAAGCAGCGATATGCCCAAGCGGCCGAGCTGGCACTGCTGTGGGATCTGCCGGCGGCTGTGATCGTCCGTCTGCATTGCCTTGCCGGCGACTGGCGCACCGCGGTTGCGGTTGCCCGGCGTGACTCGGCATTCCGCAGCAGCGTACTGCAGCTGGAGACGAAGTATCCGGAGGCGGCGCGGCGCCTACGCAGGGAGTGGGCGCAGACCCTGGCCGCACAAGGCGACTGGCTGGGTGCGGTCGACGCAATCTGGCTCCTTGCCGACCAGCGCCACCAGGCGATCGAATGGCTGGATCGGGCTGAGGCCGCAGGCGGCACGCTCGGCGCGCGCGCCTTGGTGCAGCGGCTGCAGCTGCAACCTGAAGCCTTTCATCAAAGTGCGGAGCGCCTTACGGCCCTGCGCGATGATCCCGCGCGCGCGGAAGAGCGCGGCGCCGTTGCCGCTGCCCTGCTTGCCCTACAACAGCGTGGGGCGGCCGGGAGCAGCCTGCCACGACTGGCTCGCCTGCTGCTCGGCGCTGTCCTCACTGATCATGCCGACGGCCGAGGCAGTCTCGGGCAGCGCGACATGATGCACTTCATCGGCGCGGGCGGCGACGCCGTGTTCTATGCCGACAAACCACCCGGTCTCCTGCCGCAAAGCTCAGTAAACGGCAGTCCGGCATCTATTGCGCAGGCGCTTGAGTGGAGCGCACCTGAGCCCGGCTCGTTGGCGATCCTCGACGCCGTACCGCTCGATGACGGCCAAAGCTTGCTCGCCCTGGGTGAGGCCGGTGCTGTTGTGATCGATCGCGAAGGCCGCACGCTGCGCCGCTACGCGGTGCCGGCACAGCGCATAGTCATCGGCGCATCTCGGCAGGTGGCCTTGCTGCTGGCGCGTCGTGATCGCCTTTGGCGGGTGAGCCGCATTGACCTTCTGAACCACCAGGTCAACGACTTGGGTATGGCGGAACTGGACCGCTTCGCCGATAGCTTCGATGGCTTGGTCTGGACCGTCACGCGCGGCAAAGCAGTGCTGGTGCTCGATACGCAGCGCTCGCTTACCGAGGTGTTATGGCATGTCAGCGATCTGCCTGGGCCGGTGCTGGGGCTGAGCAGCAGTACCGGGCTGGAGCAGCTGCTGGTCGGCAGCGCCGATCCGCGCGACACGCCAACGCTGTGGACCTATACCCTGCCGCAGCGCCGATTGAAAGGGCGCGATGCTTGGACGCCCGGCGCGGAGCAAGGAACAACTGTGGCGTTACTCCCGCTCGGTGGCATCATCGAAGCCTGGAGCAACAATGACAATGGGGTGCGCCAGGCTTGGCTGCGTGTGGGCAAAAGTATGCTCAGTTTGCCGCATCCTCAGCCGGATTCTGGACAAATCGCACAGCCTCTGCGACTCCATGTTGGAGAAGGATGGATCATGCTGGCAGAGCGCATGACACCGCAAAGATGGCTCCTTGTCCCTCAGGGCAGCCAACGAATCCATGCCGTGATCGAATGGCCGGACACTTCCGGCCTTGGCATTCGCGCCTATGGCTCGGAATGGTTGATGTTTGACGGACAAGGGCGCCTCCTGCGCTTCGACACTAGAAGCGGCCTCTGTAAGGGGACCACCCTCCGGTAAGTCGCTGGCGATTGTCTGCTTTTCGGACACGGAATGGCGGCCTATGGTTAGGGCCGCATAGGAGACATCAAACGCGTTGCCTGGAGCCGGACGTTCGCCAGCGACTGCTATGGCGCCGATAGCTGCCGGCTGAATGACCCGGTGCGCAAGAGGCGGCCATTCGTTTTGCTAGAGTCCGACTGGCTCGTTCGGGCGAATACGAGTCAGTTGAATATTTCGACCTCGATGTGTTTGGAACTCATCGGATGGGCGCGGGGTGCGGTTCACCGTCGAATCTGCTCGAAGTTGAGCTCGAACCGATTTAAGTATTTCCGCAACCGATCAGCGTCGTTAGTCGTCGACCTCTGAGCACGCGATGCTGCAAACAGGGTTCGGCCTGCTTCCGACACTGTGCGGCTGAGCCGGCAAACCTCGATCACATCGCGCAGCTGGGCAAGATCAAACCGGTCAATGGATTCGACCCGCTCGCCCAGGACTTCGACGGCCGCATCGTTCGACTCCACCTGCTTTGGCCGCCAAAGCGTGGCCAAGCGGGCCACTTCCGCTTCGACCAATTCCAGCTGGATTCGTCCGGATGCCGCCAGCGTCGCCATGCGTTGCACCGACGCGCCGAGATCGCGGAAGTTGCCCCTCCAGGTTGCTTTGGAGGAAGTCGCAAAACGTAGGTAGCGATCACGCGCCTCACGGTTGAAGGTGATGCGCTGATGATGCTTCTCCTCAAACCGCGCCAGTTCATAGTCCAGGTTCGGCTCGATGTCTTCCTTACGTTCAGCCAATCCCGGAAGCAAAAACGTCCACAGGTTGAGACGCGCGTACAAATCATCGCGAAAGCGGCCCTGCTCGATCAACTGGGCTAGGTCACAATTGGTGCCGGCGATAAGCTGAAAGTCACTCTCGACCTCGCGGTCGCTGCCAACGGGCATGAATCGCTTCTCTTCGAGGGCCCTCAAAAGCATCGCCTGCTCGTCAGGCCCCAACTCGCCGATCTCGTCCAGGAACAACAACCCGCGATGCGCCGAGCGTAATAGCCCGGCGCGCTCGCTGACCGCGCCGGTGAATGCCCCCTTGGTGTGGCCGAATAAAGCGCTCATCGCAGCGTCCCCGCGCAGGGTGGCGCAGTTCACCTCGACAAACGGGCCGTTCAGGCTGCCTTTGAGCTTTTTCAACTCGAAGATGCGACGGGCCAGCTGACTCTTGCCGGCTCCGGTCGGACCCATCAACAGGATTGGCGCCGCCGATCGCACTGCCACGACTTCGATCTGCTCGATCATTCCGTTGAACGCCGCGCTCCTGGTCGGGATGCCCCCCTTGAGGAAGGTCCGGTCCTCAGTCTGCTCCCGGTCGAAGCGTTGGGCGATCCGGTCGTACTTCGACAGATCCAGATCGATGACGCTGTAGCTGCCGGCGGTGTTGCTGTCCTTCCTGGCTGGGGGAGAGGTCTGCAGCAGTCGTCCCGGCAGATGGCGACTCTCGGTCAGCAGGAATAGGCAGATCTGCGCGACATGGGTACCCGTGGTGATGTGGACGAAATATTCCTCCGACTCCGGATCGAAAGGATATTGGCGACAGAAGTCGTGCAGCGCGGCATATGTAGATTCGAAATCCCACGGATCCTTGAGATAGGTGTCGTGGAGCCGGACCTCGGTTTCCGGCGAGACCTGCCTCAGGTCGGCAATCAGTTGGTCAGCGAGCTTCCGGTAGCGGCGCAAGTCCACAAGGAGCTCCAGTCGATGGACCAGAAACTCTTCGTGCATCCCCAGGGAAATGGTCGGCCGCCAACGCTCCCAGCGTTTCGGGCCGTCGCCGGCGTCGAGCTGGATACCGAGCAGGCCAATGGCGACGCGGTGCGTCATATGGAGATATTTAAATATATAAAACGATAAATAAATATAGCATTTTCAGGAATTGCACTATGGATTTTTAGTCGAAAAATTACTAATAATCAGTTATTTCAATAACTTGTATGTTTTGGTTCAGATTGGCACCACCTTTGCTCTATAGCCTTCTATAGAAGGAGAACGCACATGGCAAACGTACAACTGTTCAAGAGCAACCGCGGCCGGCTGGTGCCGGGCGCGACGGCGATCAACGAAGCCGGCAGCGCGGCGTACCTGCGCTCGGCCGAGTCGGCCCTGGCGCAGTACGCGGTGACGGGTTGCCTGAACGGCGTGTTCTACGCCGATGCGCAGATGCAGCTCGAGCAGGTGCTTGCCATGTGCGCGGAAGTTTCGGCCGAGTTTGTAATGAAGACCGCGATCTACGCCCGCCGCCGTGCCCACATGAAGGACATGCCGGCGCTTCTGCTGGCGCACTTGGCGGTGCGCGACGGTGAGCTGCTGGCCAAGGCCTTCCCGTTGGTGATCGACAACGGCCGCATGCTGCGCAACTTCGTGCAGATCCTGCGTAGCGGTGTGGTTGGCCGCAAATCGCTGGGAACTCGTCCGAAGCGGCTGGTACAGCGTTGGCTGGAGCAGGCCAATGTGGATCGCATCCTGTCGGCGGCCGTCGGCGAAAAGCCGTCGCTGGCCGACGTGATCCGCATGGTCCATCCGAAGCCGCGGGATGCCGAGCGCGAGGCCTTGTATGCCTGGCTGATCGGCAAGCCGCACCGCGCCGAGGCGTTGCCGGAGCTGGTGCGCCAGTTCGAGGGCTTCAAGTTGCAGCCCGGCGATGACGTGCCGGACCTGCCGTTCCAGTACCTGACGGCGCTGCCGCTGACCGCGGAGCACTGGAAGGCGATCGCGCGTCGCTCTTCGTGGCAGGCCACGCGCATGAACCTGAACACGTTCCAGCGTCACGGCGTGTTCCAGGACGCGGGGCTGGTCGAGTTGGTGGCGGCCCGCCTGCGCGACGAGCAGGCCATCGCCAAGGCACGGGTATTCCCGTACCAGCTGATGACGGCCTACCAGGCTGCGGCGGGCGAGCTGCCGCCGGCGATCGTCGAGGCGCTGCAGGATGCGATGGAACTGGCGACGCGCAATGTGCCGCGCGTGGCGGGCGAGGTCGTGGTGGCGGTGGACGTGTCCGGCTCGATGGCTTCGCCGGTGACGGGACATCGCCGCGGCGCCACCAGCGCGGTGCGCTGTGTGGACGTGGCAGCCTTGATCGCCGCCTGCATCAAGCGCGTGAACCCATCGGCGCGGGTGCTGCCGTTCGCGGAAGCCTTGCGCGAGGTGCGGTTGAACGCGCGCGACAGCGTAATGACGCAAGCGGCGCAGCTGGCCGCGCTGCTGGGTGGCGGTACCAACGTCAGTGCGCCGCTGGCGTCGCTAAACGCCAAGCGGGTGGACGTGGACCTCTTGGTGCTGGTGTCGGACAACCAGAGCTGGGTGGAGGGTTGTCAGGGCCGCGGCACGGCGACGATGCAGCAGTGGGTGCAGATCAAGGCGCGCTGCCCGGCGGCGCGCATGGCCTGCATCGACTTGCAGCCGTACGCCACCAGCCAGACGGTGGAGAGCGAGGATGTGCTCCACGTCGGCGGGTTCAGCGACGCGGTATTCGAGGTGGTGGCGGCGTTCGCCGAGGGCGGCCGCCAGATGGCTTGGGTGGAGCGCATCGAGGCGGTGACGCTTCAGTAGGATGCTCCGGCGGGTGTGCCCGCCGGGGCGCCCTGCGCCAAAGGTTTGGGCAAATGCCCGGTTGATTACATGGGACCTGCCGGTTCGAATCCGGCAATCAACCGGAAACCTTGTTGCCCTCTTGATGTGAGAGAGTTGAAGAGAGATTGTTTTGCAGCGAATGCCGATGGAACTACATCGTAGAAGCCTGCGGGACTTCGGTCCGGGGTTACCGGGTTCAAATCCCGGAATCCGATCCGCGAAAGCGGAAAGGAAAGTGTTTCATCACCTTTGTCGCTGCCCCTGATTTCGGAGAATGAACTGATTTGCTTTGCGGCGAATGCCGGTGGAACTACAGGACTATTAATCCCCAGGTCGCGGGTTCGAATCCCGCCAGCTCCAACACTGTGGGGCTGTAGCTCAGCGGGTAGAGCGGGAAAGATGTTTCATCAATTTTGTCGCCGCGCCTTTTATGGTTGCCAGGGTTGTGGCAGGAAGCCCGCCCCTGGCGCCACTTTATTGCCGGACCCTATTGGCCCGGTGGAGAATCTGAGATGAATGAGCTGAACTACAACGTGATCAACGAGACCGGCGGCGTGCCGATCAAGCTGTGGACGCACGGCGTCCCGCTAGAGGACGAGGCGCGCCAGCAGCTGATCAACATCGCGAAGCTGCCCTTCGTGCACCGCTGGATCGCGGTGATGCCGGACGTGCACCTGGGCAAGGGTGCGACCGTGGGCTCGGTCGTGCCGACCGTGGGCGCCATCGTGCCGGCGGCGGTGGGCGTGGACATCGGCTGCGGCATGATCGCGGCCCGCACCACCCTGACCGCTTCGGATCTGCCGGACAACCTGGCGGCGCTGCGCTCGGCGATCGAGCGCGCGGTGCCGCATGGCCGTACCGTGGGGCACCGCGACAAGGGTGCCTGGGACAAGCCACCCGATGCCGCGACCGACAGCTGGGGCGGCCTGGCCGAGGATTTCGCCCGGATCACCGCGAAGTACCCGAAGCTGGCGAAGACCAATAATCTGAACCATCTGGGTACGCTCGGAACCGGCAACCACTTCGTCGAGGTCTGCCTCGATGAGGAGGATCGCGTGTGGTTCATGCTGCACTCGGGTTCGCGCGGCGTCGGCAATGCGATCGGCTCGCTCTTCATTGAGCTGGCCAAGCAGGATATGCGCCGCTGGTTCATCAACCTGCCGGACAAGGACCTGGCCTACTTGCCGGAGGGCAGCGAGCACTTCGCCGACTACGTATTTGCGGTGGAGTGGGCGCAGCGCTTCGCGCGGGCTAACCGCGAGATCATGATGCGGCATGTGGTCGAGGCTGCGCGGGCGGTGATCGACAAGCCGTTCGAAGCGGCGGCGGAAGCGGTGAACTGTCACCACAACTATGTCAGCCGCGAGCATCACTACGGCCAGAATGTGCTGGTGACGCGCAAGGGTGCGGTCAGCGCCCGCGAGGGCGAGCTGGGCATCATCCCGGGCAGCATGGGTGCTAAGAGCTTCATCGTGCGTGGCCGCGGCAACGCGGAAAGCTTCCATAGCTGCAGCCACGGCGCAGGCCGGGTGATGAGCCGTACCGAGGCGCGCAAGCGCATCACGGTGGAGGACCACAAGGCTGCCACCGCGCACGTCGAGTGCCGCAAGGACGAGGACGTGGTCGACGAATCGCCGGCTGCATACAAGTCGATCGACGCGGTGATGGCGGCACAGCGCGACCTGGTCGACATCGTGCATACGCTGCGCCAGGTTGTCTGCGTGAAGGGGTAGAGACAGGCGTCACGCGGCAAGGGCCGCGTGACGCTCACTTACAGTCAATGGAGAAGAACATGTTGGATATCAGCGGTGCAGAGGGTGGCGGCCAGCTGTTGCGCACTGCGCTCAGCTTGAGCATCTGCACCGGAACACCATTTCGGATGACCGGCATTCGTGCCGGGCGGCCCAAGCCTGGTTTGATGCGTCAGCATCTGACCTCGGTGATGGCCGCGTGCGAAATTAGTGGTGCGACGGTCACCGGCGCCGAGCTGGGTTCGCAGGAACTTAGCTTTGTGCCCGGGCCGGTGCGCGGTGGCGACTATCGCTTTGCCATCGGAACGGCGGGTTCTACCACGCTCGTTCTGCAGACGATTCTACCGGCGCTATGCAAGGCCACCGAATCCTCGACCGTTCAGCTTGAAGGCGGGACGCACAATCCCCTGGCACCGCCGGCTGACTTCCTCATCGGCGCGTTCGCGCCGTTGATGCAGCGCATGGGCGTGGGCTTGCAGATCGAACTGGAACGTTACGGCTTCTTCCCGGCCGGCGGCGGCGCTCTGCGAGTTGCAATCTCGCCGGCACCCTTTCGCCCGCTTTCGTTGATCGAACGCGGCGCGCCGGTAAGCAGGAGGGCTCGCGCCCTGGTTTCGGCGATTCCGGGCGCGATCGCCGACCGCGAACTCGCGGTAGTCGCTCGCCGCCTGGGGTTCACGCAAGAGGAGTTGGAGCACCGTTCGGTGCGCCCAGCGTTTGGTCCGGGCAACGCGGTGATGATCGAGCTTTCGTTCGAGAACGTGACCGAAGTGTTTACCGGCTTCGGCGAGCGCGGAACCAGCGCCGAGGCGGTGGCGGAGCGGGTGTGCGAGCAGGCGAAGGCCTATCTTGAGTCCGAAAGTGCGGTGGGTCCGAACCTGGCCGACCAGCTTCTGCTGCCTTTGGCCCTGGCTGGAGGTGGGCAGTTCAGCACGACGGCACCGACCGAGCACCTAACCACCAACGCGGCCCTGATCGAGAAATTCGTGGCCGTGGAGATCGATGTAAGGAAAGACCCGGCGTCGGCCGGACGCTGGGTGGTAAGCGTCAATCAGTAGTGGCAAACAACAAAACAAAAACAACAATAAAGGAAAAATAATAATGACATTAATAGGGAAACAACTCGTTGACGCCGTTCTGGCGTCTCAGGAATGGGCTCAGGCGAGCCAATGGGGCGAACCCCGACCCGGGCACCCAGAAGGAACCGTAGGGCGCCATGTCGAGGAACAGGTCCGTGTATTCGTCGATCGCTGGTTCAAGGACGAACCGGACTACTGGGATCTCGTTGCGCTGGCGTATCTCCACGACATTGGGAAGCCGCAGACCCAACATGCGAATGATCGCCTGGTCGGCGACTCGCATAGCGTGATTTCAGCCAGAATTGCAGCTGCGCTTGGCGCATCCGATCGCCTGGTGCAGGTAATTCTGAGCAACGACAGGGCTTACAGCCACTGGCGGAAGCTCCTAGACAAATCCGGCCGCTGGAGTAGCGAGCGCTGGACTTCGGACCGGAGAGAGAAGTTTCGGGCGGAATTCGGGCGGCCAGGGCTGGATCTCGAGCTCCTGGTGCTATTCCATCGTGCTGACAATGGCTATCGACGGCCGGATAAGCTGGACGAGTCGGTAGATCCAACGTTGTGGTTCGAAAACTGCCTGCTGGCCGAAGGCCTGCTAGCTGCCCTGCCGGACGCCGGGCGTGATCAGCGACTCCTTTGGAAGAGGGCCTGACATGGGTTGGGCATCGAAATTCATCGAGAAGCTGAAGACAGGAGAAACAGTATCGTTTCGTCCTCGCGGTCAGTCGATGTCTGGGAAAATTGAGTCAGGGGATTTATGCACCGTGGTCCCGATTGCTCCGAACGAGCTTCAGGTCGGCGATATCGTGCTTTGCAAAGTCAATGGCAACGAGTACCTGCATCTGGTGAAGGCAATGAACGGCGATCGCTTTCAGATCGGCAACAATCGCGGCTTCATCAACGGTTGGGTGCCGGCGCAGGCCATTTTCGGCAAGTGCGTCAGCGTCGCATCCGTACCAACAAAATCAACAAAGGATAGGAAATGAGTTACATCATGGTCGACATCGAGGCGGACGGTCAGAGTAACCAGTGCTCAATACCGAGGGAGCCGACTGATCTATTCCGCCTAGTGACTATGACCGGTGTTGCAGTTGGATCTCGATGCTGTCGATCTCGTTGCCAGAGACCCATAGCCCGTCGGATTTCAACTCAGCCCCGTCGATGCTTGGCGCTAGTCCTTCGAGCACGCGCTCCAAATATATATCTGGATGCCGCACGTCACCCCCCAGCGCTGAATTGGTTCCAAAGTACCCCTTTACGGATTTCCCATCCTTCATCCGAAGGATGACGGTGGAACCCGCCCAAGGCCAGCCGGGGGGCGCCGATTCGGCTTTTTGTCGGCGGACGTTCATTTTTTTGTGCCTCGTTGTAATGCCGTAAAAAGTGCGGCGCACCCAAGCCTATAACCCTTTAGCGGTAGCGGGCTGATCATTGTCTCCCTAGGGAGTCCATATAACCTTACCTCCAGCCAGGCGGAGATCCGCCTGAGCCTCACATGAATCCGTGGGCCGTCCGCTGGATGCGCGACTCGACCATGCGCGCCCCCACTTCTGTGGCAGCGAGCTTCATTGGCGAAATGGCGTCATGACCCTGGACGATGTCCGCGGGTGTAGTGAACCACTCAAGTACAGCATCACGGTCGCCACTAAATAACTGGAGCGCCTCGGAATAGACCCTGGTCAGCCGGATCACGCGCTCGGATTCTTCAAGGGAAAATCGAGACTTGCTGGAAAGGCGACGCCGGATCGTACTGGCTGGAGCGACCAGGTCCGGGGGCAGCTTCAGGATACGCGCCACCCGCCTATAGGTGCTCGATGTAACTCCCGCCCTGACAATGCGCAGGGTGTCCTCATCGGATTTCAGCCTGATTCTTAAAATCCTTCCCATCGTAGTCAGAAGGCTGGTCGCAGCTGGCGCGCTCATTTCATTCCCTCGATCGCCATATTGAGCAGAACTATACGTCGAATCGCGGTTCCGGATAACGCAGCGTGTTGTTAATAGAGACAACTTCACCGGATCGCTCATCCAACTTCCGGTTGGCAGGCAACGGCTCAGTCGTCCCACGGCCCTCCGAGAGGCTCGTCTGGAAAGCGCTTTTCACCGTTAGGAACCCACGACTCCCCGAACGCAAAAATTGCTTGCTTGATCATAATATCGCCACCTAGTGCGCCTGAGACAGGACGTGGAGGTGGCTTACCAATGCAGTTGCTCCGCTAGAACTAACCGCAAGTAATCGAGGTTGTATGCAAAACGACTGGCCGGTTTGATGAAGAGTGAGAAAGTACTTTCAGGTCGACTGCGAGCAAATTGTGCAAGCGTTGTAGATATACCAACTCCTTCGTCACCCTCAATAAAGACCACAGGAGTCTCATCACTCAACACTTGGACAAGAGTTTCAATTAAATTGCTGCGGTCTACTAAGGGCTCATTGAGAACAGGGATATCTCGTTGAATCGGACGTATAGAAGGCTGTTCTTGTGCGCTACTCACCAAGTCTCTCCTCAATAAAATTTTTGGAAAAAAAAGCAAGGGACAAAGTGCAAATTCCCATTTACGTACTCATCAATTGAAACGAGTTCTCTAACGCTTCGGACAATGCAGCTTCCAAAGCCGCTCCTCCACGGCCGCCTTCTTCGCCCGGTACCAATTGCCTTGCGGCTCCTGATACCCCGCACGCATCGCCGCCTCAATGTTTTGCTCATCCTGAAACAGCAAAGCGCACTCCCCCGAATTGTCCGGCTGGCCCTGATCCTCATAGGCGACTTGCTGCTGCGGCCTTGGCTTGAGCGTTCCGTAGCCCGGCAGCGCCCCGGTATCCCAACCCCTTTGCCGGCCGAAATCGGCGAAGCGGGCGCAGGCGGATTGCTGTAGCGCGGGATATTCGCCGTCGCGGTTCATGTTGGCGGCGTCGTAGCAGTTGCGGCGCAGGGCGTTCCAGGTATCGGAGTCGGCCTGCGCCGGGGAGGCGGAGGCCAGGTAGTAGATCTTGTCCTTGGTGCGGACGTAGTTTTCCGTGGGGGCTGGGGGCCGGGCCATGGGGGCAAAT
>Ga0302314_10004159_pt1 | contig 26641 bp, 27 predicted proteins | sample III_Palsa_N2_3_FD_200533 | JGI IMG/M metagenome (GOLD analysis project Ga0302314, IMG submission 200533) | Peat permafrost microbial communities from Stordalen Mire near Abisko, Sweden - III_Palsa_N2_3 | ecosystem: Environmental > Terrestrial > Soil > Palsa > Peat permafrost | place: Sweden...
TGTTGCCCAGCAGCGCGATCGCGATCATCCCAGCGATCACCGTCAACGGCGCGGCGATCCCGGCGGTGGCCACGATCGTCGCGAACGAGAAGTAGAAACTCATCGCCGGCGCCATGTCGGCCAAAGTGAGGGCCGCGATATCCCAGTCGTTCAGGACCCCGCGCGCCAACCGGCCTTCACCTGACGGGGGCGGCCCCACCGCCTCCTTGGCACCAGCGCCGATGATCGCCATGAGCTATCCCTCCTCCGAACAGAACGCCCTGAAGCGCGGAGCATATATCTCTTCGTCAGCGAGATGCCCGGATCTGGAGTCGGTGGCCGGATCCGGAGTGGCTGTGCTCGCTAGCGAGACGTCTCGTCTGCGCGTGAACGCTTTGCCACGCTCGTGCGGTCACTGGCTAGGTGGCCGCTTTGGCTGGGGCCGACCTCGAAGGAGCGACAGCCCGTCAGCACGGCCTGAGCGTCGATGCAGGTGTATGCGGCGGGGTTCGAGGCGACCATCCCGGGGTTCCCCGGCCTTCGTATGCTCCTCCGGCCATGAGCGACGTTGACGTGGCTATAGAGGTTGTCGTGGCCGGTGCGAATGTCGTGCGCCGCCGGTTCGGAACGGCCTTGGACCGGATCGAGAAGGCGGCCGGAGACTTTGCGACGGCTGCCGACCTCGAGGCGGAGACCGCCATGCTCGGCGTACTCCACCGGCGCAGGCCCGGCGACGCAATCCACGGCGAAGAACACGGACGAAGCGGCCCGCTGGACAGCTCACGAACGTGGTTGATCGATCCGCTCTGCGGGACGCTCAACTATGCCGTCCGGGTGCATCGTCGCGGCCGACCAGGAAACCCATGCGACGCTGATCCGACCCGTTGGAAGACAACGACCCTGAATGTCGGCGCCGCCTTGCCTATAGGTCATCCTCGGTGGCGCCTCGACCGCCGCCGACAGAGGGCCTTGCTTTGCCGGCCCGTGAACCGCACCACTCCGGTCGCCGCTTCAGTCGGATACCCCGGCAGCGGCAGGGCGCAAACGACCCGCCCGCACAAGCCGCTCACCGTATGGCCTCACCGTTCGAGCGCTCCCGCGACCAACTGAGCGACCGCTGCCGGGGCCTCCAGGGACGGGAGATGGGCCACACCATCCAGCGCCACGAACTCAGCACGCGGCAGAGACTTGGCAAGCGCTCGGCTTCGTGTGACGATCCCCGTAAGGTCGAGCGCGCCGCAGCCGACCGTGGTTGGCACCGTGATCTCCGAGAGTAGGTTCCACGCGCGGACGTCGGGACCGGCTTCAAGCTCGGCCTGCACGCCCTCGTTCGCGATCACGATCGCGTTCATCGCCAGCGCGAGAGCACGTGCGGGATCGCCGACGCGTCCCTCCCGGCTGCCCGGGCCATCGAGCCACAGCCAGGCCTCCAAACGGTTGAGCTCGTCGAGGTTCCCGGCGTCCAGTGCCTGGTCGATGAGATCCGACAAGCGCTGCGTGTCTGGATCCAATAGGAGCTCCGGGGCGCCGCTCACGGCCGGCGCGAGGAGGATCAGGCCGGCGACACGGTCGGGCACTCGCAGCGCGAGATCGAGCGCGAGCTCACCGCCGATCGAGTTGCCCAGCAACCAGACCATGCCTTCATCGAGCTCGTCGAGCACGAGGAGGAGGTCGTCGAGATTGGAAAACGGAACCGAGGAGGGAGGCGTTTCACCGTACCCGCGACGGTCGTAGCTGACCACGGTCGCGCCGCCGCCCAGGTGCGCGATCGCTTCGCGCCAGCAACGGCGGTCAGTAACCCCCGCATGCAGCGCCACGACGGTGGGTCCGGCACCATCATGGCGCTCGCCGGCGAGACGAGCTCCTGCGGGGTCAAACACGAGCGTCTGATGCACGCTCGCCATTGTGCCGTCTGTCCCCGCTGAGACGCGACGAGCCTCGGAGAGCCGGGCGTCAACCACTTTGCGTTGAATTCGCACCGATAACGGCTCGGTTAGCCGTCGATCATGGGTACCCCGCTCCCCAGCGACACGCTGACCTGCAATCCGGGCACCTGGAGCGGCAACCCGGTCTTCACCTACCAGTGGTACCTCGGCACCAACCCGATCACCGGCGCGACCGCCAAGACCTACACGGTCACGATCCTCGACGAGGGCCAGGCGATCACCTGCGTGGTCGCAGCGACCGACAGCGCGGGCACCGTGCGGGCGATCAGCCCCAGCGTCATCGTCGCCCAGAAGGGGACGCTCAAGTGTCCCAAGCCCTCCGGCACCCTGACCCCGTCCAAGATCGGACCGCTCCGCCTCGGCGAGACCCGAACCGCCGCCCGCAAGGCCCTGAAGCGGTACGCCGTCACCCACTACGGCTTCGATAATTTCTGCCTCTACGGCGGCTGGGGCATCCGCGGCGCCTATAAGCGCAGCAAGTTCGTCCTCCTGCTCACCGCCAACCCCCATTACCGGCTGCGCGCCGTCACCGTCGGCCTGACCACCGCCACCGCCGCCAAGCGCATCAAGATCGGCAAGCGATCCCGATCGGGCTCAACGACTGGTACGTCGCTCCGGGCACCACCAGCAACTACGTGTTCAAGGTCCGCCACGGCGTCATCCAGGAGATCGGCATAGCCAACAAGCGCGACACTGCCACTCGCAAGGAGCAGAAGGCCTTCCTCGCCAGCTTCAGAGGCGACTGACTTTTGGGTGGCCTGCCGTGGTTGACGGTGGTGCGGTCTGCACTACTACCGCCACGCGGTGAGGAGCTGGCCACCGTGGTCGTTGGTGACGACCACGTCGTTGAGGCCCGATTGACAGGCGATCTGAACCAGCTCGTCGTCGTCGTGGAAGTAGCCTCGGCCGGCCAGTGGCTCGGGTGCGGCGGGCGTGCCACGCAATTCCGGGCCGGTGGTGTAAATCGCCACGCGACCACCGGCGGCGAGTACCCGATGGCATTCCCGCAGCACGACCACCGGGTCCGGAAGGAACAGCAGGACGATCGACATCGCGACGGCCGTGAACGTTGCGTCGATGAACGGCAGCTCCTCCGCCTCCCCGAGTAGCACCTCGGCCCCCGGAGCGCGGCGGCGCGCGAGCTGCACCATCTCCTCGCTGTGGTCAAGCCCCGTGGCTCTCGCGCCGGTGGTGAGCGCGTCGCGCAGCAGGAGGCCGCCGCCGCAGCCGATCTCCAACAACCGGTCGGCTGGTCCCAATCCGAGCACATCGAGGATCGCTCGGCGTGCGAAGTCATGCACGTCCTCGGCCCCATAGACCTCCCGTGCGCGGACACCCGATGGTCGCCTCGCGACGCGGTCGGTGAGCCAGTCCGTAAACGCACCCGCCGGCAGACCACTCGCCCTCCATGCGGCGAGGTCCTCCTCTCCAAGCCCGAACTTCCGCAACAGCTGAGCGGCAGAGATCGCCCCAGCGGCGCCTCGCTCGTCCGCAGCGCTGGCCATCCCGATCCTCATTGCCGAGCGCGACGCTGTGCCGCTGGCGCTGCCGCTTCCGGTGACGAGGCGGACCGTTGCCGCGTCTCGCGCAGCAGACCCGCGGGCGCCTTCGCGCGCCACGCGTCGTCGAGGAGATCCTCGAGCAGCCCAGGAGCGACCCCCTCGAGGTCGACCTGCACCGCAGCGAGCCGCTTGCCCCAGAAGAACTCGCTGCAGACCCCAGGTTGGTCCTCGGCCGCGGCGCGGATGCGATCAGCGCCGGCCATGACGTTCATCGCCCGATCGGTCCACAAGGTCGCAAAGATCCGGCCCGAGACGCGGAACGACGGACGACCGTGGTGGTCGCGCTCCACGGCTTCGGGAAGAGCGAGCGCCAGCTGTCGGGCCTGATCGATGCTCATCATGTCCGTGACAGTACGGGAGTCAACCGTGGGCGTCTTGGACAAATGTGACCGCGCGTCAGGCCTTCAGCCGGACCGCCCGCCTCCCGACCTTGCCCGCGAGGCCATTCTTGCGCCCGTCTTCTGCGTTTTCGCCCTTCCTCGGGCCTTGGTCGGCATTCGCCACGGCTCCTCCAATCATCGCGTGAAGCATTTGGTGTTTTCGAGTGGCGGTCTACGCCACGGCTTGGACGTGCGAGGAGAACTCGCCGTCCAGCAGCGCATGGACGGTGTATCCGGATGGTTCGTCGAGGAGCTCGATCTCGGCAGAGGTGAAACTGAAACGACCCTGCACGTAGGTGCTCGGCGCCGCGAGCACGACGCGACCAGCGAGGTCGGACGCCATCGTCCGGTGAACGTGGCCCGCGACGATCCGCCGCACCTGCGGGTGGCGCATCAGGACCTCCCCCAACCCGCGTCGATCAGCGGCGGGGAGACCGGCCGTGGCATCCCACGGAGGGCTCCCAGTTGAGAGCGGGGGGTGGTGCATCGCGAGCATCGTCAACTGATCGGGCGCCGCACCGAGCTCGCGATCAAGCCATGCCAGTCGCGCTGCGTCCAGCTCTCCCCGAGCCTCACCTGGGCGTGTGCTGTCGAGCATCACGAGCCGGAGAGGCCCGAGGTCAACCGCGTACTGCACCGGCGTGCCGGTGGTTCCCGGCAAGTCGAAGTGCCTGCGTAAGCTATCGCGGTCGTCATGGTTTCCAGGGAGCACGTAGACCGGCACGTCAAGGAGCCCGAGAACGTTTCGCACCCGCTCGTACTCGGCGTCGGTCGCGTGGTCCGCCAAGTCTCCTGAGACGAGCACGGCATCCGGTCGATCGGGCAGGAGGCGCACGGACTCGACCGCGGCGACCAGCCCAGCGACCGGGTCACGACCGCCCCAGGTCGCGCCGATGTGTGGATCGCTGAGCTGAACGAGCAGGAACGCTACGGCCATATCGCCACCAGGGACCGACTGTCACGCTAGGCAGGCCAGCCTATCGCGGACCCGCGGCCTCGCTCTGGCGCGCGGCGTTCATCCCGCGGCCCGGCCCGGCGTGTGACCAGGCCGTTACGTCCGGGTGGGTCCTGGTAGGGCTAGCCGTACCATGCGGGACTCCGGCTGTCCGGCTGGTCAGGACGCGGGGCGCGGTTCATTCTCTGGCGCATGCTCAACGAGGTGGACGACATGACCCAGACCGACCAAGGCTTGGCATCACCGGCCGCCCGCGCCGTTGACCTGAGCAAGACCTACGGTAAGGGCGCCGCCGTCGTCCGTGCGCTGGACGGCGTCAACGTCGAGTTCGATCGCGGTCGCTTCACCGCCGTGATGGGCCCGTCCGGGTCGGGGAAATCGACGCTGATGCATTGCATGGCGGGACTCGATACACCGACCTCGGGCCGGGCGTTCGTGGGGGACCAGGAGATCGAAGCGCTCGATGACGCAGGCCTGACCGACCTGCGCCGGGATCAGATCGGCTTCGTGTTCCAGTCGTTCAACCTCGTCCCGACGCTGACCGCGGGCGAGAACATCACGCTTCCCGTCGACCTCGCCGGGGCCGAGATCGACCAGCCGTGGTTCGACTATCTCGTTGGCGCGCTCGGTATCGCCGACCGGCTGTCGCACCGCCCAAGCGAGATGTCCGGTGGCCAGCAGCAACGTGTCGCCTGTGCTCGGGCCCTGATCCGCCGGCCCGAGCTCATCTTCGCCGACGAGCCCACCGGCAACCTCGACTCGAGCTCGTCCGCCGAGCTGCTGTCGTTTCTTCGCCGTTCGGTGACCGAGCACGATCAGTCGATCGTCATGGTCACCCACGACCCACGGGGAGCGGCGTACGCTGACCGGGTTGTGTTTCTGGCCGACGGCAAGGTGGTCGGAGAGCTCGCCTCACCCACGGCCGACTCGGTGGTGGAGCAGATGATGAAGCTGGGGGGCTGAGACATGGGGAAGGTCACGGTCAAGGGCCTGCTCGCCCGTAAGCTGCGCCTGGCCCTCACCGGGCTGGCGATCGTGCTCGGGGTTACCTTCGTCACGGGGACGCTGGTCCTCACCGACACCCTGAACCGCACCTTCGACTCGCTGGTCGGCAGCGCCTACCAGCACGTCAGCTTCCAGATCCGCAGTGACACGCCGTTCAGTGCCACGAAGGCCGCTCTGAGCAGATCCGGCGACCGCAAGCCGATCCCCGCGTCGGTCGAGGCGGCGGTTCGCCGCGTGCCCGGAGTCGCGTACGCCGACGGTTCGGTCGAAGGCTATGCCCAGTTCGTCGCTGACGGGAATGCGGTCGGGAACTCGGGCTCGGCGCTCGGGTTCTCCTACGACCCCAATCGGCAGCTGTCGTCCGTGCGGCTGGTCGCGGGCCGGGCACCCACGAGCGCCGACGCGGTGATCATGGATAAGGCGACGGCGACGAAGTACCACTTCCGGGTCGGTGACCACGTGCGTGTGCTGCTCGGCTCCTCCGCACCCAGGACATTCACGATCTCGGGCATCGTGACCTTTGGCAGCGACGACAACCTGGCGGGAGCGACGCTGGCCGGTTTTGACCTGGCCACGGCGCAGCATCTGTTCAACTCGCGCGGTTACTACGGCACGATCGACGTCCTGGCCAAGCCGGGGGCGGATAACGTCCGGCTGCAGCGCGCGATCGCCAGGGTGCTCCCGCCGGGCGTGCAGGTGGTCAGCGGCCAAACGGTCGCCAACGAGCTCTCGAGCGCCGTCAGTGACGCGCTTTCCTTCCTCTCGACGGCACTGCTGGTGTTCGCCTTGATCTCCCTGTTCGTCGGCGCGTTCACCATCTTCAACACGTTCTCGATCACCGTCGGCCAGCGGACTCGGGAGCTGGCGCTGCTGCGGATCGTGGGAGCGAGCCGGCGGCAGCTGTTCCGTTCGGTGCTGGGCGAGGCCGCGGTACTCGGGTTGGCCGCATCGGCGGTCGGCCTCGGGCTTGGCGTGTTGGCCGCGTTGGGCCTGAAGGCGCTGCTGGGGGCGTTTGGGATCACGCTGCCGCCCGCCTCACTGGTGTTCGAGGCTCGCACGGCCGTGGTCGCGATCGCGGTGGGCGTCGGGGTGACCGTGATCTCGGCGATCGGCCCGGCCCGGCGCGCGGTGCGGATCGCCCCGGTGGCCGCGCTGGAGGATAGCCGCGAGGACGAGGGAGAGGTGTCGATGCGACGGCGGGTCAGGACCGGCAGCATCGTCGGCCTGGCCGGGATCGCCGCGCTGGTCGCGGGCTTGACCGCGCCGACGATCGCGCTGGTCGGGGCGGGAGCGGTGGCCATGTTCATCGGTGCCGGCATGCTCGCACCGGTCGTGGCCCGGCCGATGTCCGGCGTGCTCGGGCGGCCGCTGGCCGCGCTGCTCGGCACCCCGGGCCGGCTCGGGAGAGAGAACTCGATGCGCAGCCCGCGCCGGACCGCCCAAACCGCTGCCGCCCTGATGGTCGGGCTGGCGCTCGTTTCGGCCATCGCCGTGCTCGGGGCATCGCTGTCCAAATCGGCGAAAAGCGAGGTCGACAGCGCCATCCGCGCCGCCTACATCGTCACCGGACCCAACTCGGGGTTCAGCAACACGGTGGCCCCGGCGGTCTCCCGGATCCCGGGGGTAGGGGTCGTGACGACGGCCTACAAGGGGCCGTTCGAGCTCCGTGGCGGGCAACAGAGCCTCGTCGGGGTGACCACGGCCGGTCTCCCGCAGACGGTCAACCTGGCCATCACCGCCGGGCGCGGGGCCCCCGCCCTGGCCGCCGGGCAGCTGCTGATCGACACCACCACCGCGAGCGCCAAGCACCTCTCGGTCGGCTCGATGGTGCCGGTCACCTTCGCCCAGACCGGTGCATCGAGGATCCGGGTTGGCGGGATCTTCAAGGCCAACCCGCTGATCGGCAGCTACGTGGTCGGCGCCCGCTACTTCCTCTCCCACTTCGACAACCCGCTGCCCATCGTCGTCCTGGCCAGCACTCGCCCCGGCGCGCGCAACGTCGGCCGGGCGATCAACAACTACCTGAACGTCTACCCGAACGTCGGCGTCAAGACGCGGGCGCAGTTCGAGCAGTCCCAGCAGTCCTCGATCAACCAGGAACTCGGACTGGTCTACGTGCTTCTCGCCCTGGCCATCGTCGTCGCCCTGATCGGGATCGTCAACACCCTGATGCTGTCGGTGTTCGAGCGCACCCACGAGCTCGGCCTGCTCCGTGCGGTGGGGATGAAGCGCAAGCAGGTCAAGGCGATGATCCGCTCCGAGGCCGTCATCATCGCTCTGTTCGGCGCCGTCATCGGGCTCATCATCGGGACCGCACTGGGCGTCGCCTTCGCGGCATCGCTGAAGCAGCAGGGCATCACCGAGATCGCCATCCCCTATGCCAGTTTGGTGGGCTTCTTGGTCCTCTCCGCCCTGCTCGGGCTCGCCGCCGCCAGCTGGCCGGCCCGGCGGGCGGCCAGGCTCGACGTGCTGGCCGCGATCGCGGCTGACTAATCGAGGCGGCGAGCGGAGTGCAAGCTTCAGCCTGGTTTGGCTCAGGCGGCCGACTGACGCCACAATCCCGTGGCATGAAGACGAAGCTGTACGCCGTCGCGGGTGCCGGGGTGGCGGCGGGCGCCGCCGCGGCGTGGCTGGCGGCGCACCAACCGCCGGGCCGGCCGACCGAGCCCGGCGTCGTGCTCACGCTGCTGGTGGGGGCCTCACTGCTGGGCTGCGGGATTGCCTCTTGGCGCGCCTGGCCGGAGAACCGGCTCGGCAAGATCATGGTGCTCACCGGCTTCGCCTGGTTCGCCGCCCAGCTGATCGAGGCCACGCCCGCGTGGCTGAACACGATCGGATTGGCAGTCCAGTCGGTATGGATCATCGGATTGATCTATCTGCTCCTCTCGTTCCCGGCCGGGCGGCTGCCGAGTCGGATCGACCGCGCGCTGGTGGCGATCGGGGCCACCGTCGCGGTCGGCTTCCAGCTGCTGGCGATGCTCGACGGCAACAAGGTGGCCCTGCGCTGCCCGGGGTGCGCCAACAACCTGCTGCAGGTGGTCGCCGACAATCATGCGGCGAAGAACCTCCTCGGCCTCGACCGCCTGGTGGGCGCGGTCCTGATCGTCACCGTCATCGGGCTCCTGGTCGGGCGCTGGCTGCGCGCGAGCACGCCACAGCGGCGCGCGGTGGCGCCGGTGCTGGTGGCGGGATGCGCCACGCTCGCGGCCCTCACCACGACAGCCGTCCTCGACCTGTTCGGCGACCCGCTCGGTGCGCTCCCTGCGAACGTGTACTTCACATTGATGGCGACCGTGCCGGTCGCGATCATGTTCGTGTTCCTGCAACGGCAGCTGGCACGCGGCATGGTGGCCGGGCTCGTCGTCGAGCTCGGCGAGCCGAGCGCCTCCTCCGATCTGCGCGAGGCGCTGGCCCGGGCGCTGGGTGACCCTTCGCTCGAGCTCGCCTATTGGTTCGGAGCCGAGAAGTGCTACGTCGACGGCGACGGCCGCGCGGTCAAGCTCCCCGACGCGGACAGCGGCCGGCGCGCGACCTTCGTCGAGCGCGACGGACAACCGGTCGCCGTGCTCCTGCACGACCCCGTGCTCGAGCACAACGCCGAGCTCGTGCGCTCGGTGACCGCGGCCGCGAGCCTCGCGCTCGAGAACGAGCGCCTCCAGGCCGAGTTGCGCGCCCGGCTGGTCGAGCTCCAGGCGTCGCGCGCGCGGCTGGTCGGGGCAACCGATGCCGAGCGGCGGCGGATCGAGCGTGACCTCCACGACGGCACCCAGCAGCGGCTCGTCTCGATCGCCATGTCGCTCGGTCTGCTCGAGACCAAGCTACCCGCGCAGGCGGAGGCGGCGCGGCCGCTCGTGCGCGAGACGCGCGAAGCGCTGGCCGTCGCCCTCGAGGAGCTGCGCGAGCTCACCCACGGCATCAATCCTCCACTGCTCACCGAGCGGGGGCTCCCGGCGGCGCTCGACGAGCTGTGCCGCCGCGCCGCGCTCCCGGCACATCTCGACCTCGCGCTCGACCGGCGCCTTCCCGACCAGATCGAGAGCGCCGCCTACTTCTTGGCCAGCGAGGCGCTGACCAACGCCGCCAAGCACTCCCACGGCAGCGAGGTCCGGGTGCGCGCTTCCGACCAAGGCCAGAGCCTGGTCGTGGAGGTCGCCGACGACGGCATCGGCGGCGCCACCACGACCGGTGGGACGGGGCTGCGCGGTCTCGCCGACCGCGTCGAGGCGCTGGGCGGCCGGTTCACCGTCTCGAGCCCGCCGGGCCGGGGCACGACGCTACGAGCCGAGCTCCCGTGCGCGTAGCTCTGGCCGACGACGCGGTGATCCTGCGCGAAGGCCTCTCCCGTCTGCTCGAAGAGGCCGGCTTCGACATCGTCGGGCTGGCCGCCGACGGCGAGGAGCTCCTCGAGCTGGTCGAGCGCACGCTCCCCGACGTCGCCATCGTCGACATCCGGATGCCGCCGACGCATACCGACGAGGGACTGCGAGCGGCGAAGATCATCCGCGAGCGCTGGCCCGCGGTCGGGCTCCTCGTCCTCTCCCAACATGTCAACGCGCGCTACGCGCTCGAACTGCTGTCCTCCGGGACCGATGGCGTCGGGTACCTGCTCAAGGAGCGCGTATCCGACCTCGACGAGCTCTCGTCGAGCGTCAACCGGGTCGGCCAGGGAGGGTCGGTGCTCGACCCGGCCGTCGTCGGCGAGCTCGTCGGCCGGCGCCGGCAAGCGGACAACCCGCTCGAGCACCTGACCGAGCGTGAACTCGAGGTGCTGGCGCTGATGGCTGAGGGCCGCTCGAACCACGCGATCGCCGAGCGCCTGTTCGTCACCGACCATACGGTGGAGAAGCACGTGAAGAACATCTTCGGCACGCTCTGCCTGCCGGTCTCGGCCGACGACCACCGGCGCGTGCTCGCCGTTGTCACCTACCTGAACTCGCCGTAGCGCTTCACCTTGCGCAGCCGGTTCGTGGCGCGGCGGTCGCGCAGTCGACCGTCTCGAGCACCACGCGACGGACCGTGATGCGAGTTGACCACCTATACGGTGGTCAACTCGCATCACGTCACTCCACTTTGGAGATGAGGGGTTTTTCATCACGCGCCCCGTCACGTCGCGCGCCCCGGACCCGCCCGCCGCGCCCAGGCCGCGCGCGCGTCACGTTTCGCGCCCCGGACCCGCCCGCCGCGCCCAAGCGGATCAGCCGCGGCACCACGACTAGTCAAGATTTGCCTAGCCGCTCCGTCGCGAGTACGATTGCGCGCCACATGTCAACTCAAGACCTCTCGAACCGGCCCGCGGAGCGCGGGGCAATCCGCGTCCCCAGCCCCCGCAACCGTCTTCAGGGAACGGTCCTGGCAGTCAAGAAAGACGAGGTCGCGGCCCAGATCGACATGGCCTGCGGACCCTACCGGATCGTCTCGCTGATGTCGCGCGAAGCTGCTGACGAGCTCGACCTCAAGCCCGGGGACCCGGCAACCGCGATCGTCAAGTCGACCACGGTCTTCATCGAGACCAGCTGAACGACTATCCGGTGTGCAAAGGTGCGGGCCTATGCTCGCCGTCGATGCCATCGTGTACGTACGGACGGCTCTGCCCGAGCCGCCCGCCCGGGTGCTCGAGGTCGGAGCCGGCAGCGGTGAGCTGGCCGGCGTCCTACGCGGGCTCGGCTACGACGTGCTGGCCATCGACCCCGCATCAACCGTGCCGGATGTCAGGCCGGTCGCGCTCCACGACCTCGAGGAGGAGCATGGGTCGTTTGACGCCACGGTGGCCATGCTCTCATTGCATCACGTCGAGCCCCTACCGGCGTCCTGCTCGACCCTGGCCAACCTCGTGCGTCCCGGCGGATGCCTGGTGATCGACGAGTTCGACGTAGCGGCGTTCGATCAGCGTGCCGCTCGCTGGTGGTGCACGCAGCGAGCCGCATCCGGCCATGCCGAGCACCACGAGCACCACGAACCGCCTGAGGTGGTGGCCCGGCTCCGCGAGCATCTGCACGCCCTCTCGCGGATTCAGGCTGAGCTCTCGCCGTACTTCGTGTTTGGGCAACCCATTCGTGGTGCGTACCTGTACCGGTGGGATCTGGATCCCGGTCTGCGCGATGTCGAGGAACGGGCGATCGCGGCAGGGCAACTCCCGGCCACCGGGGCACGCCTCGTCGGGCTCCGTAAGGGAGGTTGACTCGGCCTCGGTGTGTCAGTCGATCCGGAGGCGCTCGTCGCCGAGGAGCAGTTCGTCGCCGGGGCGGAGCTCGCATCGCCCCGCGGGGACTCCGTTGACCATGGTGCCGTTGGTGGACCCGAGGTCCTGGAGCACCCAGCGGCCGTCGCGGAACACGAGTCGAGCGTGTTGGCGCGACACGCTCAGATCCGAGAGGACCACGTCGCAGGACGGGTTACGGCCCAGGAACATCTCGGCCGCGCTGCCGCTCCAGTCGAGGGCGAGCAGTCGAGGTGGATGCTCCAGCATCGGGGTGGCCGTCCGCTTGAGCAAGCCGACCGTCCCGTCGAGCAGCTCCCCTAGCTTGCGCTGCCACTGTGGTCGCGAGAGCCGCAGCGAGAGGTCGCCGACCAGACCCGCCGGATCCACTAAAGACGCTCCGAACAGCAGATCGAGCCGGTGGGAGAGCGTGTTCTCGCTGAGGAGACCCTGCGCGTACGCCGCGTTCAATTCACGCGCGAGGTGCTGCCGGGACGCGCCGGCGCCAAGCACCCCAAGAGTGTCGCGCACAACCACGCCCTTGTCCATCCGTGCTCGTTCGCTACGGTTCGCGCCATCCCGTGAGTGATGACTTCGAACGGTTAGATCGCCTTCTCCGGCAACTCGCCCAGGTTCTCGAGGTTCCTGGTGAGGACGGCGGAAGCTCGACCGAGTTGAGCTGGCAGAAGCTCGATCTGATGTGCGAATCGATGGGGCCGGATGCCCTCGGCGCCTTGTTGCGCCGGCAGGGCATGGATCGGGCCTCGACCGACGAGGCGCTGGCGGTGCTCAGCAATCGGCGCCCGCGGATGCCGTGAGCCGGTACGGCCTTGTGAGTCGGTACGGACCTGCGAGCCCGTGCGGATCTCCCGGGGCCTGCGTTATCGTTGCCCGCGATGCCGCCTGTCCCACGCATCGTCATCATCGGTGCAGGCTTCGGTGGGCTCGCGGCGGCGATCGAGCTGGAGAAGCACGGCTTTAGCGACCTGACGATCCTCGAGCGGGGACCCGACCTTGGCGGCACCTGGCTGTACAACGGCTACCCGGGGGCCGCGTGCGATGTCCCCAGCCAGCTTTATTCCTTCTCGTTCGCCCAGCGCCGCGACTGGACGCGCCTGTGCTCCCCGCGCGACGAGATCCTCGCCTACCTGCACGAGGTCGCGCGCGATCTCGGGGTCGACCGTCTGGTGGTCGCGAACACCGAGGTCGCCTCGTGCACCTGGGACGACGAGACGTGCTCCTGGGTGGTGGCGAGCGTCGACGGGCGCACTTGGGAGGCGGACGCCGTGGTGATTGCCACCGGCCAGCTGCACCGCACGACGATTCCGCCGATCGAGGGTCGCGAGAGCTTCGCCGGCCACAGCTTCCACTCGGCGGAGTGGGACCACGACTACGACCTGACCGGCAAGCGCGTCGCCGTCGTCGGGACGGGCGCGAGCGCGGTGCAGTTCATTCCCGAGATCGCCGCGAGAGTGGAGCGCCTGGTCGTCTTCCAGCGCACCGGCAACTGGTTCCTGCCCCGCAAGAACCGCGCCTACCCGCGGGCGGTGAAAGCCGCCGTGAAACACGTGCCCGGAGTGCAGGCCTATCGCCGGCGGCTCATGTTCGGGGTCACGGAGGGGCTGACAATGCTGATCCGCAACCCCGAGACATGGGGCCGTCTGGGGCGGGCGTACTCGGCCGCCTTCATGCGCCGGCAGCTCAAGGATCCGGAGATCCGGCGCAAGGCGTGGCCCGACTACACGTTCGGTTGCAAGCGCGTGCTCTTCAGCTCGTATTTCCTGCCCGCGCTCCAGCGCCCGAACGTCGAGCTCGTCACCGAGGCCATCGCCGCATTCTCGCCCCGCGGAATCATCACCGCCGCTGGGGCCGAGCACGCGGTCGACTGCGTGATCTGGGCCACCGGCTTTCGCACCACCGAGTTCATGTTCCCGATGGAGATCGTCGGCGCGCACGGACGGACGCTGCACGAGGCGTGGGCACAGGGCCCCCGCGCGCACCTCGGGGTCGCGGTCCCCGGCTTCCCCTCGATGTTCGTGATGTACGGGCCGAACACGAACACCTCCGGGGGTTCGATCATCGTCTACCTCGAGGCGCAGGCCGCGTATCTCCGACAGGCTCTGCAGCTGGTGCGCGACCGGGGCGCCGCGGCGATCGATGTGCGAGCGGAGGTCGAGGCGAGCAGCAGTCGCGAGCTCCAGGCGCGCTTCGCCGGCACCGCCTGGACGCGGTGTGACTCGTGGTACCGCGACGGCGAGGGCCGGATCGTCACCAACTGGCCCGGCTACATGCGGGAATACGTCGATCAGACCCGAGTGCTCGATCCTACGCAGTACACGCTCCTATCGGTGCCGGATCGCGCCAGTGTCGCCCGTTAGCCCACTATCGGTGCCGGCCCCCATCCTCACGCGCATGCGGTCGGGCGTGGTGCGCGGGCTGGCGGCCCTTCCCCACGGTGTGCTGCGGCGGGTCGTCGGACCGCCGGTGGAGCTCGACAATCAGCGGTTACACGTCGAGGCTCAGCTGGCGCTGAAGCTGCTCGCCGTCTCGGGCGCGCCCGAGCTGGAGAGCCTGAGCGTGGCGCAGGCGCGGGCACAGGTCGCCGATGACGCGCGCACTTTCGAAGGTAGGAAGTACGGCGGCGTGAGCGTCGAGGAGGTAACCGTGGGCGGCGCGGCCGGCCCGCTCAGCGCTCGCCTCTACGTCCCGGATCACCCCGGCGGCAACCCCGCGGGGCGTAGATCGGATGGCCTGCTGGTGTTCTTTCACGGTGGTGGATTCGTTGTCTGCGATCTGGACACCCACGACAATCCATGCCGGTTCCTGGCGATCCGGGCCGGGGTCCGGGTGCTCTCGGTGGAGTACCGGCTCGCGCCCGAGGAGCATTTCCCAGGCGCCATCGACGACGCGCTGGCCGCATTCCGGCACACAATCGACCACGCAGCCGAGCTCGGAGCCGATCCTGCGCGGATAGCGGTGGGAGGGGACAGCGCGGGTGGCAACCTGGCCGCCGGGGTCGCCCGCCTCGCGGCCCATGACGGCGGGCCGGTGCCTGCGTTCCAGCTGCTCCTGTACCCGTGGCTCGACCTGTCGAGCAAGCGCCCGTCATACAGGTTGTTCGGCAAGGGCTTCTATCTGACCGAGTCGGACCTCGACTGGGACAGGAGCCATTACGTCGCCCACGCCGGCGATGAGCTCGACCCACGCTGCTCGCCGCTGCTGGCCGAGGACTTGGCCGGCGTGGCGCCCGCATACATCGCCACGGCAGGCTTCGATCCGCTTCGCGACGAGGGCGAGGAGTACGCGGCGCGCTTGCGCGCCGCGGGGGTTCCGGTCGCCCTTCGCCGGCACTCCGATCTGATTCACGGGTTCTTCAACACGGTCGCCATCGGGCACGCGGGACGTGACGCGGTGCTCGAGGCGGCCGGTGCGCTACGACTCGGGCTCGTCGGCGGCTTCCCGTAGCGGTGCTGCGCAACGTCGTCGTCCGGAGGGTGGTGGGCGCGTTCGCTGCGCTGACCATCGGGGAATGGGTCCTGGGTACGACGATGGCCGTCCACGCGTACCCGGTGGGTGGAGCGCTGCTCGTCGGACTGGTCGGCTTCAGGTTTGTGCCCGCGGCGATCGCCGGACCGGTGACGGCGCAGTTCGCCGACACCCACCGGCGGGAACTAGTGCTGACCGCGACGGCGTTGACGCGGACGGTGACGAGCGGGCTCGTGGCCGGATCGCTGGCGCTGCGGCTCCCGTTCGCCGTGCCGCTGCTGCTCGTGTGGTTCGATGCGATGGCGGGTTCGGCGTACCGGCCGGCGCAGGCCGCGATGCTGCCCACGGTGGTGCGCACGCCCTCGGACCTCACAGCCGCCACCGCTGCCGCATCCAATGCGAAATCCTCGAGCCAGCTCTTGGGGGCGCTGGCCGGCGGTCTGCTGGTGGCCAACGAGCCGATCGCGATCGCCGCCTCCGTTGCGACGGTGCTGTATCTGACGGCGGCGGTGGCGACCGTGGGGCTTCGGAGCGCCGGACCTCCAGCGGCGCGGGCCAGGCTCGGGGCGCGTCGGCGACTGCGTCGGATGCGCGACGGCGCGACGGTGCTGAGGGGCGATCGCGAAGCGACACAGATCGTCGGTTATGCCGGCCTGCGCTCGCTCATCCGCGGTCTCTGGATGTCCCTTGGCGTGGTCGCCGCGTTGCGGCTGCTCGGGCTTGGCCAGGCGGGCTTCGGCATCCTGATGGCGGCCGCCGCCGCAGGTGCGCTCGCGGGGATCCCCCTCAGCACTCTGCTGGTCGGCCGTCGCCGGCTCGCGCCGTGGCTGGCCGCTGGGCTGCTGGTGTGCGGCGCCTGCGTCGGCGCGATCGGCGCGATCGCCGCCGGCGTCCCGGCCGTGGTCCTGATGGTCGGCTGGGGCATTGGCATGGCGATCTCCGATGCAGCCGGCCAGGCACTGCTCAACCGCGTTGTCCCCGCCGCCTCGATCGGCTCGGTCACCGGCTTTATGGAGAGCGGAAAGCTCCTGTTCGAGGGTGGGGGGAGCATGGTCGCACCGTTGCTCGTGGCAACGCTGGGGATCCGTGAGGCGCTGATCGTCTCGGGCGTCGCCGTGATCGCGGTCGTCGGCGCGGGTGCCCATTCCTTCGCGCGCCTCGACGTTCGCGGCGGTGGCCGGGTGGAGATCCTCGAGCTGGTGGCAAGCGTGCTGTTCTTCAGACGGCTACGGGTCGACGCGCTCGAGGGGGTGGTGGCGCAGCTCGAGCAGGTCGCGCTGCCCGCTGGACACGAGGTGATCACCCAGGGTGATCGCGATAATTCGCGTTGGTACCTCGCCGAGGGGGGTGAGCTGGAGGTGCGGATCGATGGCTTCCTGGTCAACGAGCTCGGTCGCGGCGACGGGTTCGGAGAGCTGTCGTTGCTGCGCGATACGCCGCGGGCGGCGAGCGTTCGCGCTCGCACCGATGTTCTCCTGTTGACGCTTGAGCGCGAAGCGTTCCTGGCGGCGCTCGCCGGCCCCGATCTTCAGCTGCCCGGTGACCTCGGGCTCGGCGACACCGGAACCGCCGATCACGCCGAGCTGCTGGGCCGCGCGCCGCTGCTCCAAGGGGTGGAGCGGCGAGCGCTCGAGGAGCTGGCGGCGGCAGCGCTCGTGTCCGAGACCAAGGCCGGGACGCCGATCGTCGTCGAGGGTCAGTCGGACGATGACTATTACCTGCTGCTCACCGGGCGGGCCGCGGTTGTCGTCGGTCAGGAACCGCGACGCGTGCTACTGCCCGGCGATAGCTTCGGCGAGATCGCGGTACTCCACCGGGTGCCCCGCTCGGCGACGGTCATCGCCGAGGAGAACTGCAGGCTGCTGAACGTGCCGGGCGAGAGCTTGCGGGCCGTACTGCGCGAGCACGGGGGCCGTCTCGGGAAGCTGGGCCGCCTAGCTGCCGGCGTCCGCGGGCGCCCGGACGACCACGGCGTATGAGCCCGCCCCCAGGAGCGAAGAGGCCTCGACCTCGCGATCGCCGATCACCAGCGTCTCGAGGCCGCCCTTTTCGGGGTCGAACACGACATCGCTGACCGGGCCCAATTCGTTTCCCATGTCGCTCAGCGTGCGCTTGCCCAGCAGCTCGAGCTTCCCGCCGGCGGCCGCCTGTTCGTGATCGCCCTCGGGCGAACGCAGCGCGCTCTCGTCGACGACCATCACCGCGTCCGGCCCGAAGCCACTGACCTTGTCCCAATCGACAACCGTGGCTTTGCGACCTTTGCCCACGACCAGTGAGGTGATCTGACGTCGCTTGACGTCGACGACGAGGTGGCTGAGATTGCCGAGCTCCTCGGCGCTCGCGCGGCTGACCAGCCTGCGCCCCACCGCTTCGGTAAAGCGATCGCTCATTTCAATCCCAGCCGGGAGCGAAAATCGTCGACCGCCGCGCCCAACCCGACCAGGTCGTGCTCGACGAAGTCCTGGGTGGCATCCGGGACCACGAGAGCGCTGCCCGACACCGCGAGCTGGTTCGGCAGCGGGATGTAGCCGGTCCCGCCGGAAGCGGTTTCGATCTCGTAGCCCACGACCTCGCCGTTGCTGCCGACAAGGACGACGACATCCTTGACCTGGCCGAGACTGGCACCGCCCTCGGTCAGGACCTCGTTGCCGGTCACGTCCCGCCCCGTCGGTGGCGCGCCGACCTCATCCGGGGCTTCCTCCGGCGGGCTCAGGCGGTCCTCGTCGTCGATCATCACCGCGTCCCGGCCGATCGCGTGGATCGCCTCCGCCGGCAGGACCTCGCGACGCCGGCCCGCCAGGAACCCGCGCTTGTTCAGCGTCAGGCCGAGGACGCGCCCAGCCTCGGGGTTGTAGATCAGGTCGCGGACCTCGGCCACGTCCTCACCGCCATCGAGCGTGACCACCGGTAGGCCACGAATCGCCGTACCTGTGACGAGCAGTTTCTTCATTGCTTTCTCCTGCGGGTGGCGATCACGCCACCCGCACGCCGGCGGCGCCGAATGAAGACGGCAATCGCGCAGACGATGACCACCACGACAAGGATCACGATGATCCAGGCCAAGACACCCACGGGGCACCTCCGATCTACTCCGATCATACCCTGGGGCGACTCGCTCCAGACTTCGGCCGCGAGCGCGGGCGAGCATTGGCATTAGGGACCCCTAATTCGTGGTAGCGTGCGCAGTCGATGGAGATGACCGAGCTTGCGATCTCCGACCTCCACAAGGCGTTTGGGGCCAACGCCGTGCTCACAGGCGTCGATCTGACCGTTCCCACGGGCTCGCTGACCGCGATTCTCGGACCGTCGGGCAGCGGCAAGACGACCCTGCTGCGTCTGATCGCCGGGTTCGAGCGCTGCGACCGGGGGACGATCGCCCTCGGTGGAACGGTGGTCGACGCTGCGGGATCCACCTTTGTCGCCTCCGAGCGACGGCGGATCGGCTACGTCCCCCAGGAGGGCAGCCTGTTCCCCCACCTCACGGTCCGCAAGAACATCGGCTTCGGGCTGCCGCGGGGCGCCCGCGACGGTGCGCGCGTGAACGAGCTGATCGCGCTGATCGGTATGGACGGCCTCGGCGGCCGGTATCCGCACCAGCTCTCGGGAGGCCAGCAGCAGCGTGTGGCGCTCGCTCGCGCGCTCGCGACGCGGCCCGACCTGGTCCTTCTGGATGAGCCGTTCTCCTCGCTTGACCCGTCACTGCGAGCGGGCGTACGTGCCGACGTCAAGCGACTGCTGTGCGCCGCCGGCGCGACGGCGCTGCTCGTCACGCACGATCAGGACGAGGCCCTCTCGCTCGCCGACCGCGTTGCCGTGATCCGCTGCGGACGGGTGTGCCAGTGCGACACGCCGCAGGTCCTCTACGACGCCCCCACCGACACCGAGGTGGCCGGCTTCGTCGGCGAGGCGAACCTGGTTCCCGGCGTGTTCGTCGATGGCTCGGTGCGGACCGTGTTCGGCGACCTGGTCTGCCATTGTCGTGCCGGCGCGAAGCCGACGGCCGCCGACGCCGTGGTGCTGATCCGCCCGGAGCAGGTCAAGCTGTGCCCGATCGGTCCCGAGTGCGCGCTGGCCGGGCGGATCCTCGAGCGCGAGTATCACGGCCACGACTCGGTCCTGCGGGTCAAGCCCGACGGCGACGACGTTCCCGGAGAGATCCTCGCCCGGATCCCGGGTCATGTCTACTACGAGGTGGGGAGCCCGGTCGCGGTCAGCGTCGAGGGCACCGTGCTCGCCTGGTCCGTCGAGCGGGGCGGAGCATCGCGGCGGCAGTTGGTCCCGGCCCAGTGACGGGCCGCTCGAATTTCACCACTCCGCTCGCGGAGACGCTCGCGCACGACCTGCTCGAGCGCTTCCTGCGCTACGTCAGGATCGACACCCAGGCCCGTCGCGATCGCGCGGGGAGCCCGAGCACGCCGGGCCAGCTCGAGCTCGGTCGCCTCGTCGCCGGCGAGCTGCGCGAAGCGGGCCTCGGTGACGCAGCGCTCGACGCCAACGGCTACGTGATGGCCACGCTGCCCGCGACGGTCGCCGCCGAGTCGCCGGTGATCGGCTTGATCGCCCACCTCGACACCAGCCCCGACGCCCCCGGCGCCGGCGTCGAGCCGATCGTCCACCGCGCCTACGGCGGGGGCATCATCGAGCTGCCCCTGGGCGGGACGCGCCTCGATCCCGCCAGGATGCCCGAGCTGGCGACCAGGGCCGGACACGACATCGTGACCGCTAGCGGCGACACGCTGCTCGGCGCCGACGACAAGATCGGCGTGGCGGCGATCACCACCGCCGTCGCATACATGGCGGCTCACCCCGAGCTGCCACGACCGACCCTGCGTGTCGCCTTCACCCCCGACGAGGAGATCGGCGAGGGGGCGACCCTGTTCGATATCGAGCGCTTCGGCGCGCTGTGCGCCTACACGATCGACGGCTCCGAGGTGGGAGAGCTCCAGGACGAGACGTTCACCGCCGCCGAGGCGATCCTGACCATCGAGGGCGTCGACGTCCACCCGGGCCAGGCCACGGGCAAGCTGGTGAGCGCGCTGCGGCTGGCTGCGCGGATCGTCGCCGCGCTCCCGGCCGACCGGCTCGCGCCGGAAACCACCTCGGGGCGCGAGGGCTTCATCCACCCCTACGAGCTGACCGGGACGCCCGCGCGCGCCACGATCAGCACGATCGTCCGCGATTTCGACGACGCCGAGCTCGAGCGCCACCTAGCGCTGCTGCGCCGAACCGCGGAGGAGGTGATCGCCGGCGAGCCGCGGGCCAAGCTGCAGATCGCAGTCAGGCGCCAGTATCCGAACATGCGGAGCTTCATCGAGCCCATGCCCTACGTGACCGAAGCGGCCGAGGCCGCGATCCGCGCCGAGGGCATCGAGCCGATACGGACGGCGATCCGCGGTGGCACTGACGGGTCGAAGCTCTCCGAGCGCGGCCTGCCGACGCCGAACATCTTCACCGGCGGGCACGATTACCACTCGGTCAGGGAGTGGGCATCGCTCCAGGACATGGCCGCCGCGGCAGCGACGATCGTGCGCCTGGCCGAGGTCTGGACTCGGCCGGAGTTCGCCACCACCGCGGCGAGATAGCGCCCGGCCGCCCTCGGCCGCGCGGTGTCGTACGCTCCACGCGTGTCACCAATCGGCGATCAGTCGCTCGCCTCGCTCGACGGCGAGATCATGCCCGCCACCGAGGCGGTGATTCCCGCCACCGACGAGGGGCTCCTGCGCGGTGACGGGATCTTCGAGGTGGTGAGGGTGTACGACGGCCGCCTCTTTGCCTTCGATGAGCACCTCCGGCGGCTCGAGCACTCGGCCGCCAACCTGCGTCTCCCGCTTGATCTCGAGGCGGTGCGCGCGGATGCCAACCGCCTCCTGGCCCACGCCGGCGTGGGCCAGGACCATGAGCAGCTGCGGGTGGTGCTCACGCGCGGGGGGCGCCGGCTGCTGCTGACCGAGCCGCTGACCCCCACGCCGGAGCGCGTCAGGCTTGCCTCGATCACCTACGCGCCGACCAGGATCCTCGACGGCGTCAAGTCGCTCTCCTATGCGGCCAACATGCTCGCGAGCCGGCTCGCCCGCGAGCGGGGCTTCGACGAGGCGCTGCTCGGCACCCCCCACGGGCGCGTGCTCGAGGCGCCGACGAGCTCGATCTTCTGGGTCCAGGACGACGAGCTGCTGACGCCGCCACTCGAGGATCACATCCTCGCCTCGATCACCAGGGCGCACGTGATCGAGGCCACCGGCGCGCAGGAGCGGGCGTGCACGCTCGCCGATCTCGAGGCCGCGGACGAGGCGTTCCTGGCCTCGACCACGCGCGAGGTGCAGTCCGTCGCGGCGATCGACGAGAAGGAGTTCCCGGCCACCGGGCCCCGGACGAGCGCCGCCGCGGCAGCGTTCAGAGAACGGATCGCGTCGCTGCTCGGCTCGGCCTGAGGTCGCGCCGGCTCGATGCGGGTCCTGACGGCGATTGGCAATCGCCCCCAGTTCGTCAAGGCGGCCGCCGTCTCGGGGCCGCTGCGGGCGGCGCATGAGGAGGTCATGGTCCACACCGGTCAGCATTTCGATGAGGAGCTCTCGAGCGTGTTCTTCTCCGAGCTTGGACTGCCGGCGCCCGATCGTGAGCTGGGGATCGCGCTCGGCTCGAACACCTCGCAGACGGCGCGGATGCTGGCGGCGCTCGAAACGGTGATCGGCGAGGTGAAGCCCGACGCCGTGCTCGTCTACGGCGACACCAACTCCACCCTCGCCGGCGCGCTCGCGGGCGCCCAGGCGAGGATCCCGGTGGCACACGTCGAGGCCGGTATGCGCTCCTTCGACCGGGCGATGCCCGAGGAGCTGAACCGCGTGCTCGCCGACCACGCCAGCTCGCTGCTGCTGTGCTCCTCGGAGGTCGCGGCCGCGAACCTGCGCCACGAGGGAGTGGCCGGAGCTGTCGAGGTGGTGGGCGATGTGATGGTTGACGTGGCGCTTATGTTGCAGCCGCGCGCACGCGGGCGGACCGACGCGCTCGACACCTATGGCGTGCGCGCGGGGGAGTTCGTGCTGGCCACGGCGCACCGCGCCGGTAACGTGGACGATCCGGAGCGGCTCGAGCAACTCGTCGAGCTTCTGCTCGCGGTGCCGGCGGCGCTCGTGTTTCCCCTCCATCCGCGGACCGGGGCGCGGCTGCGGGCCGCGGGGCTGCTCGACCGACTCGAGCGTGCCGAGCGAGTCCGGCTCACTCCCCCGCTTGGGTACCTCGAGTTCACCGCGCTGCTTTGTCACGCTCAGGCGGTCCTGACCGATTCGGGCGGCGTGCAGAAGGAGGCCTACCTCGCCGGCACGCCGTGCATCACGCTCCGGCCGAGCACCGAATGGACGGAGACGGTGGAGCGCGGTTGGAACGTGCTCGTCGACCTCGATCCTGGCGCGATGCTGGCGGCCCTCGAGCGCCCGGCGCCACCCGAGCGCCCGCCGCTGTACGGCGATGGTCACGCGGCCGAACGCGCCGTCACTGCTCTTACACTCCATCTCGGATGAATCAGCAGCCGCTTCGGATCGGGGTCGCTGGGCTCGGGTACTGGGGACCGAACCTGGCCCGCAACTTCGCGGCCCTCCCGGGGTGCGAGCTGACGTGGTGCTGCGATCCCTCCGAGGAGGCTCGGGTCAGGGAGCGGCCGAAGTTTCCCGGAGCTCGCTTCACCGACCGGTTCGAGGACCTGCTCGCCGATCCGGCGCTCGACGCCGTGGTGCTGGCGACGCCGGTGCCCAGCCACGCCGAGCTCGCGGTGAGCGTGCTCGAGGCGGGTAAGCACTGCTTCGTCGAGAAGCCGCTGGCCCAGTCGGTGGCCGACGCGGAGCGCGCGGTCGCGGCGGCGCAAGCGAGCGGTCGCGTGCTGATGGTGGGCCACCTGCTCGAGTACCACCCGGGGATTCGCATGCTCAAGGAGCTGACCGACTCGGGCGAGCTCGGCGAGCGGATCTTCTACATCTACGGCAACCGGCTCAACCTCGGCAAGCTGCGCGCCGACGAGAACGCCCTCTGGAGCCTCGGCGCCCATGACGTCTCGGTCGTGCTGGCGCTCGCCGGCGAGGAGCCGTCCGAGGCGATCGCCCACGGCGAGTCCTACGTCCGCTCCGGCGTCCAGGACGTCGTGTTCTGCTTCTTGCGCTTCCCTTCTGGCTTGTGTGCGCACCTTCACCTGAGCTGGCTCGATCCCCACAAGGAGCGCCGCTTCACGGTGGTCGGGTCGCGCCGGATGGCCACCTTCGATGACATGGCGATCGAAGGCAAGCTGACCGTCTACGACAAGGGCTTCGATGAGGCCGCGGACAGCTACGGCGAGTACATCACGCGGACGGGGGGCAGCTTCTCACCGGCCATCCCCAACGTCGAGCCGCTGCGCGTCGAGTGCGAGCACTTCGTCGACTGCGTGCGCACCGGTGGGCGCCCGCGATCCGACGGCGACAGCGGGCTGCGGGTGGTCAGGGTGCTGGCGGAGCTCCAGCGCTCGCTCCCCGGTACAGGCGCTCCTGTCACGGTGCCGGGGCTGATGGATGCCACTTAGGCGTGGCGTGCGGTGATCGCCCCCAGCGCGACCGTGGCGCCCGAGGCAGCCATCGACCCGGGGGCGACGATCGACCCCGGCGCGACGGTGGGCGTGGGCGCGGTGATCCACGACGGTGCGGTGGTCGGCGCCGGCTCGCGGATCGGGTCTCACGTAATCGTTCACGCCGACACCGAGATCGGCCCCGACTGTCTCGTGGAGGACGGCGCAGTGCTCGGAAAGCGCCCGCGGCTGCGGGCCGGCTCATCGGCGGCGGCTGACCCGCCCGGCCCGCTGGTGATCGGGCGGGGGGCGACGATCTGCTGCGGCGCGGTGGTCTATGCCGGTGCGCAGGTGGGCGCGGGCGCGATCATCGGCGACCAATCCCAGGTGCGCGAGCGGGCCACGATCGGCGAGCGCACGGTGGTCGGCCGCGGCTCGGCCGTCGAGTTCGGCGCGCGGGTGGGGGCACGCGTGAGCATCCAGACGAACGTGTACGTGACCGCGCTGACGGTCGTCGAGGACGACGTGTTCATCGGGCCGGGCGTGGTGACCACCAATGACGACACGATGGGACGCCACGATCGCGGGGAGCCGCTGCGCGGGCCGTGCCTGCGGCGCGCCTGCCGGGTCGGCGGCGGGGCGGTGCTCGTCCCGGGCGTGGAGGTGGGTGAGGAGGCGTTCGTGGCCGCGGGCGCCGTGGTCACCGCCGACGTTCCCGCGCGGGCGGTCGTCATGGGCGTGCCCGCGCGCGTCGTGCGCGAGGTGCCGGAGAGCGACCTGATCGAGCGGTGGCGCTGAGTGATCTATGAGGCGGCCGCCGCCTCGCCGCCGATCATCCCGTGGCTGGCCTTCGTCCAGATGACCTGATCGCGACTTGGCCCGACGCCGATCACGGCAATGGGCACGCCGATGACCTCGGTGATGTACTGCAGGTACTCGCGCGCGGCGTCGGGGAGATCCTCCTCGCTGCGGCACTCGCCGAGGTCCTCACTCCAGCCCGCGAGCTCTTCGTACTCGCCGGTCGCGTGGTGGAGGACGGTCTGGTGGTAGGGGAAGTGGGTGAACTCGGCTCCCTCGGCTCCCCGGTAGCGAGTGCAGACCTGGATCTTGGAGAGGCCCGAGAGGACGTCGAGCTTGGTCACGGCGAGTGCGGTCAGCGAGTTGATCCTGGCGGCGTAGCGCAGGGCGACGAGATCGATCCAGCCGACGCGCCTCGGGCGTCCGGTGGTGGTCCCGTACTCGCCGCCGCGATCGCGCAGCAGCTCCCCGAGCTCGCCGTCGATCTCGGTCGGAAACGGTCCCGCCCCGACCCGCGTGCCGTAGGCCTTGGTCACGCCCCAGACCTCGTCGATGTCCTTCGGCCCGACGCCGGCTCCGACGCAGGCCGCGCCCGCGATCGGGTTCGAGGAGGTGACGAAGGGGTAAGTGCCGTGGTCGACATCGAGCAGCGCCCCCTGAGCCCCCTCGAAGAGCACGATGTCGCCGTCGTCGAGATGCTGGCAGACGAGCCTGCTGGTGTCGGCCACGTAAGGCTCGATCCGGTGCCCATAGGACAGGTACTCCTCGGTCATCGTCTGCAAATCGAGCTGGGGGTCCTTGGCGAATGGCCGCAGCGAGAGGCGCTTCGGCTCGAGCGCCACGACGATCTTCTTCTTCAGGATTTTCTCGTCGAGCAGGTCCTGCACGCGAATGCCCAGTCGCGCCGCCTTGTCCTCGTAGCAGGGTCCGATGCCGCGCCGGGTGGTCCCGATCTGAAGCTTTCCCAGCCGCGCCTCGCCCGCGTGGTCGAGCATCATGTGGTAGGGCATGATCAGGTGCGCGTTGGCCGAGATGCGCAGGCCCCGGGTATCGATCCGCCGCCGCCTGAGCTCATCGAGCTCGTCGGTCAGGACCTTCGGGTCGATTACCACGCCGTTGCCGATCACGCACAGCTTGCCCGGGTGGAGGATGCCCGAGGGCATCAGGTGGAGCTTGTAGGTCTGGCCCTCGCGGACGATCGTGTGGCCGGCGTTGTTGCCGCCCTGGAAGCGCACGATCGCATCCGCTCGCTCGGCGAGCAGATCGGTGATCTTTCCCTTTCCTTCGTCGCCCCATTGGGCGCCGACAATGACGATTCCAGGCACGAAATGTCCAGTGTAGGGGGCGATGCCGTCGGCTCTGGACCCGCCTCGGTTGGCGGCGCTACCGGTGCCCGACGTCGAGCACGACCTTGCCCATGGCCTCGCGGCGATCGATCACGCCGAGCGCTTCGGAGGCGCGCTCGAGCGGGAAGCGCTGACCGACGATCGGGCGCACGTAGCCGCGGTCGATCAGATCGCCGACCTCCCGGCCGATCCGCCGGGCACGCTCGGGATCACGGAGCACGTGTGCGCCCCAGCCGGCTCCGACGACCTCGACGTTGTTCAGCGGTCAGGAACTCAGGCGCAACCGCGACCTCGGCGAAACCGCCGAGCATGCAGAAGGCGGCGACCCGATCGCCCACCCGCACCCACGCATCCCCGGGAGCACTCCGCACGATGCCTGCGACCTCGGCACCGGGAACGAAGGGCAACGGCGGCTTGAACTGGTACTCGCCGCGGGTCTGGAGCAGTTCCGGAAACGAGACTCC
>Ga0302314_10004162_pt1 | contig 26632 bp, 37 predicted proteins | sample III_Palsa_N2_3_FD_200533 | JGI IMG/M metagenome (GOLD analysis project Ga0302314, IMG submission 200533) | Peat permafrost microbial communities from Stordalen Mire near Abisko, Sweden - III_Palsa_N2_3 | ecosystem: Environmental > Terrestrial > Soil > Palsa > Peat permafrost | place: Sweden...
GTGGGCCGGGCGGGCGGCGACGGGCGGGGCGGGCCGCCGGCCGGCGGGACCCGCCTCGGCCCCGGGGCGGGCCGGCGCACCGCGTAGGCTCGTGGTTATGCTGCTCGCTTCCATACCGTCGCCATCGGTGAACGGCTTCCACGTGGGGCCGTTGTTCGTGCACTTCTACGCACTGATGTACATCGTCGGAATCAGCCTCGCCGTGCTGATCGGCCGACGCCGCTGGAGTGCCGCCGGGGGCGACCCGGCGATGGTGGAGGAGATCGCCCTGTGGGGGGTGCCGTTCGGCATCCTCGGCGGGCGCCTGTACTTCGACCTGACCACGCCCTCGCAGATCCCGCCGCACTGGTGGGGGCCGCTGGCGGTGTGGGACGGCGGCCTGGGCATCTGGGGCGGCGTCGCCCTGGCCACCGCCGTCTGCGTGTGGCGGCTGCGCAAGGCGGGCGCGAGCGTCACCGGCATGATGGACGCCCTGGCGCCGTGCCTGCTGGTCGCGTCCGGGATCGGCCGGATCGGCAACTACTTCAACCAGGAGCTGTTCGGCGGCCCGACCAGCCTGCCCTGGGGACTGCAGATCGCCCCGCAGTTCCGCCCGCCGGGCTACCTGCAGGACACCACGTTCCACCCCACCTTCCTGTACGAGCTGATCTGGGACCTGCTGCTGGCGGGCGTGCTGGTGTGGCTCGGACGCCGCCGCACGCTGGCCCCGGGCAGCCTGTTCGCGCTCTACGTCGCCGGGTACTCGGCGTTCCGGATGTTCGAGGAGTCGCTGCGGGTCGACTACTCCCAGTACTTCCTGGGACTGCGGCTCAACTTCTACGTCGCCTCGGTGATGACGCTGGGCGCGCTGGTGTGGTTCGTCGTCCTGCAACGGCGCCACCGCGACACCCCGGCCACCACCCCCGCCGCAACCGCCCCCGAAGCCCTGACCGCCGACCCGGCGCCCGACCACACCGCCGACGAGCACGCGGCCGAGGACCGGGCCAACGACGAGCACGCCGCCGACCCGGCGGCCGCGGACGCCCCCGCTCCCCGGGCCGGCGCCGGGGCGAAGCAACCCCAGGACTGAGCACCCCGCCCCCCGAGCCCGGCCCGCCCGACAGCAGGCCGGGCTCCGCGTTTGCCCCGCCCGACGACGCGCGCCTGGCCGCGGCGTCGGTCATGGACTGCGGCCACCCCGGCAGCGAAGCGACGGCAGCAGGCCGACCGCACCGCCCTCGACGGCCCCGGCTGCCCCTGCGTAGCACCGGACATCCCATCCCCGGACAGGGGTTGGAGACAAGCCTTACACTTCAACAGTGACCGCCGCGTACGACTACGCGGACATGCATCACCTGGTGGACCGGCTCACCCCGCCCCAGGTGCAGCGTCTGCGCCTGCTCGTCATCCAGGACGACGAGCTGTCCCAGGTCGCCGAGGCGCTGTCCGGGGCCGAAGCGGCCGCCGGGGAAACAGTGCCCGACGGGCTGCTGGCCCTGATCGGCAGCATCGACGGCCCGGTGGACCTGGCCGAGCGGCACGACGACTACATCCGCGAGCGGATGCGCGAGCGCTCCGGCGACTCGGCGTGATCGCCACCGCCCTGGACACCGGCCCCCTGGCCGCAGCACTCAACATGACCGAAATCTGCTGGCTGCTGGAGCGCTCACCCAAGGTGGAGGCGGCTTTCCTGGCCAGGTCGCGCAAGGCACCTTCGAGCTGATCCATCTGACCCCGGCCGACCTGACCCGGATGGGCGAACTCATCCTCCAGTACGCCGACTTCCCTCTCGGCGCGGTCGACGCCTCAGTCATCGCGGTAGCCGAACGTTTCGGCGTGGCCCGGGTGGCTACTCTCGACCGGCGGCACTTCAGCGTCGTCAAGCCAACGCACGTCCCCGCGCTCACGTTGCTGCCGTAGCGAAGCCCGGGGCACGACCGCGACGCGGGCGCGCCCGGGACCTCGCGGGCGGGCACCGCCGCCCGCGGCGCCGCCCGCCGCCCCGGGGTCGGGGTCGGGGCGATGGTGTACTGTGCGCCGGGCCAACCAAGTTGATCATCCGCCCGGCGCGTCCGGCGCGTCCGGACACCCCGTGGAGACAGCCCGTGGAGACAGCCGTGGACATCCGGCCCATAACCATGGACGACAGCGCCGCCTTCGCCGAGCTCCTGAGCGAGGACCGCCCGTTCGTCACCCTGTGGGAGCCCGACGAGCCCGACGAGTACTACACCCCGCAGGGCCAGCGGGAGTTCATCGCCGCCGTGCTGCGGGCCTGCGAGGCCCAGGTGACCCGGGCCTGGGCCGTCATCGGGGGCGGGGAACCGGTCGGCTGGATCTTCCTGAACAACATCATCCGTGGCCCGCTGCGCAGTTGCTCGGTCGGCTACTGGGTCGCGCAGCGCCACGGCGGCAAGGGCTACGCCACCGCCGCCCTGCGCGGCGCCCTGGACGTCGCCTTCAACGAACTCGAACTGCACCGGGTCGACGCGTTCGCGCGGACCGACAACGAGCGCTCGTGCCGGATGCTGGACCGGGCCGGCTTCCACCGCTCCGGGATCTCGCGCGGACACCTGCACACCGGCGGGAAATGGCACGACGAGGTCTTCTTCCAGAAACTCGCCCCCTGGGACGACGGCGTCCGCCTCCTGCCCGACCCCACCCCGCGCTGAGCACGGCCCCCTACGGGCGCCGGGTGGGCAGGGGGGCGAGGGTGGGCCAGCGGGTGTGGAGGCGCTCGCGCAGGGCGGTGGTGAGGTGGTGGACGGCGGACAGGTCGCGGCGGGCGGCGGTGAGGTCGGCGACGACGGACAGCCGGTGCAGCAGCCGCCGGCGGGCGGTCGCGGTGCCCCAGGTCCAGTCGTGGTCGGGGATCCGCGCCAGGTGGTCGACGCTCTCGCGGCGGGCCCGCTCGACCAGCGCGTCGCCGCGCAGCAGCCAGCCGGCGCACGCGTCGGTCAGGTCCCCCTCGGGCTCGGTGCCGGTCGCGGCGCCCCAGGCGGCGCGGTAGGCGCCCTCGGCGCGCTCCAGCAGCGGCGCCTCGGCGGTGGTGGCGCACCAGCAGGTGGGGAAACCGATGCGCAGGTAGGCGAGTTCGACCAGGCCGTTGCCCAGCGAGGCCTGCTCGAAGTCGATGAACCGCACCCCCTCGCCGGTGTGCAGGTCGTTGCCGGGACACGGGTCGCCGTGGAGCAGGGCGTTGCCCGGCGCCCGCGCCAACCGGTCCACCAGCGCGTCGAGTTCGCCGGCCGCGCCCGGCGGCGGCACCACCCCCAGGGCCCGGGCCAGGGCGAGGAAGGCGGCGGTGTCGCGGCCGGTGGGCGCGGACCAGGCGGGCAGGGCGCCCGCGTCCCGCGGCGTCCCGGTGGCGTGCAGCCGGGCCAGCGCGGCGGCGTAGCCCACGATCCAGTCGTCCGGCGGCGGGCGGTGTTCCACGTGCTCCAGGACCAGCACCCGCTGGTCGGGGTCGGTGGCCAGGAGCGCGGGGACCACCGCCGGTTCGGCGCGGGCCGCCAGCCGCAGCGCGGTCACCTCGCGCGCGTAGCGCTGGTCCGCGTCGGGGCCCTGGACGGCCTGCTTGACGACCACCGGCCCGGCGGGCAGTTCGAGGCGCCACACGCGCGAGCGCGGGCTGCTGTCCAGTCGCCGGGCCCGGCCGGGCGGACCCAACCGGGCCTGTAGTCCGTCGCCGAACGGCAGTCGCGAGCGCATCGGCCGATCCTGTCACGCCCCCGGGGAACCGGGGAAGAACACGACCGCCCGGCTGGGCGCGGGGGGCCGGATCGCCGTGGGCGGACAAGCCGGATCGGCCCGCCATTGAACGGAGCCGAATCCTCCGGCTCCCCAGCAATATGGAAGGCGACGCACGGCCGGTCGCCTGGGACCCTCGTAAGCCGGAGGTGAAGGGAATCGAGGATACGAGTGCGTTCGACGAATTGTTTATCCGGGCGCTGCCGACGCTCCGGAAACAGCTTCTCCGCCAACTGGGCGACCCGTACGAGGCCGAGGAGACAATCCAGGACGTCTATATTCGCTTCTCCTCCGAGAGCACGCGGGAACGATGCGTCGCGCACCCGAATCCGATGGGTTACCTGATTGTCGTGGCCGGGAACATCGCGCGGGACAGCTGGCGCCGCCAGCAGCGGCTCCGTAAGGCGTTGTCGCTGGTGGCGGCCATCGACAAGCCCGCGCACGACGACGGCGGGATATCCGAACGCGAAGGCCTGCTATTCGTCGCCTCGGCGCTGCGCTCGATGACGCGGAAGGAAGCCGAGGCGATCTGGCTGGTCGACGTGCAGGGCCACACGCTCATGGAAGCGGGGGCCACGCTCGGCGTGCACTGGGGAACCGTCCACCGGCACCGGAAACGCGGCCTCGACCGGCTCCGCAAGAAACTCACGGAATCCGCGCACGATGACCGGTCACAAAAACCGGGCGCCCCGGACGTGAAGCCGGATGACAGTACCGCCCGACGAAAGGGAAAGACATGAACGCGCTGAAGGTCTGGGACGAGCTGACGGTGTGGGACGAGCTCACCGTCTGGGACGAGCTGAAGGTCTGGGACGAGCTCACCGTCTGGGACGAGCTCAAGGTGTGGGACGAGCTCAAGGTCTGGGACGAACTGAAGGTCTGGGACGCCGCCTGACACCGGCTCAGCACCGCCGCACCCACCTCTGGGCGCTGAGCACTTGGCGCTGAGCACTTGGCGCTGAGCACTGGGCGCTGAGCTCTTGGCGCTGGGCCCGGGCAACCGGGCTGCGGGCACTGAGCTTTGAGCACCGACGCACTGGGCCCCGGGCACACGGGACCCGAGCGCACTGAGGACGTCCGGCACGGGGGCAGACAGGTCCGGGCCCCGTGCCGGACACCAGCGACCGGACCACCTGGCGAACCCGAAGGAGCACCATGCCCCGGACTTCCGGCGGCGCGCCGCCGAGCACCGACCCCGACCCCGCCTTCTCGGTGCGGCCCGGGGTGGCCGACGACTGGGACCAGACCGTCGGCCCCGTGCCCGCCACGCTCCGCAGACGCTGGATCACCCTGGCCGAGGCCCGGATACCCGGCGGCGCCCACACCTTCGCCCTCACCGACGTCGCCCGCAGCGACGTCGCCCGCACCGGTCAGGAACCGGACCGTCCCGGTGGGCAGTTGTCGGTCGCCGTGGTCGGCGGCGTGATGGAGGCGGCCAGCGGCCACGTCCGGTTCGACCCGTACCAGGTGCTTTCCGGCCGCTCGGTGCACGAGGGCGTCGTGGCCCAGGGGCCGCACCCGTGGAAGGACCTGGCGCCCGAGGACGTCTTCCCCTGCGGCCTGCTGATGTTCCCCAACTACGAGACCACGCCGGTCGGTCCGGGCCGCGACGACCCGAAGGCGGTGCGCCGCTTCGTGGGCGGACTCGTCGACTGGGCCCGCGAACAGGGCCTGGCCAGCATCGCGGCACTGTTCCTGCGGCAGGACTGCCCCGAGTTCCACCAGGCCCTGCGCGAGGCCGGGTTCGACCTGGTGCCGATGGTGGACCGCTGCGACCTGGCGGTGACCTGGAGCGACTTCGACGGCTACCTGGCCGGGCTGCCGCGCAAACGCCGCTTCGCGGTCCGCCGCGAACTACGGGAGATCGCCGAGCGCGACGTCGTCCTCAGCGAGCGCACCTTGAACCACGACGAACCCGAACTGCTGCGCCTGCGCGCCCAGTTGGTGACCAAGTACGGCGGCACCCCGGACCTGGAACGGGAGGCGGGATCGCTGCGGCACCTGCGCGAGCACTTCGGCGACCGCAACCTGGTGGTGGTCGAGGCACGCCTGGGCACGGACCTGCTCTCGTTCAGCATCTTCATCCGCGACGGCGCGCACTGGACGGTCCTGATGAGCGGCACCGACCACGAGCGCCCGGACGCCTCGTTCACCTACTTCGCCACCATGTTCTACCGGCCCGCGCAGCTCGCGCCCGCCGAGGGCATCACCTCGATCGCCTACGGGCTGGGCACCGTGCAAGCCAAGAAGCTGCGCGGGTGCGACCTGAACCCCCTGTCCGCCGCCGCCCTGCTGCTCCGCTGACCCGCCCGACCCGCCGACCGGCACCACCCGCCCCACCCGCCGACCCGCCGACCCGCCGCTTCGCTGACCTGGAGTACCCATGACCTCCCACCCGGTGCCCAAGCACGACGGCACGATCCTGCTCGTCGCCGAGGACGGGCTCGCCTCCGGGGAGCACCTGGACCGCACGGCGGTCGACCGCACGGTGGACGACTTCTACACCGGCATCGGCGGCGAGGCCTTCTTCCGGGAGCTGACGGCCGCGTTCTACGCGCTGGTCGCGCGCGACGAGCTGCTGCGCCCGCTGTTCCACTCGCCCCTGTGGGCGCGCCACGCCGAGCGGCTGGCCGACCACTACGTGCGGCTGTACGGCGGCAACGACCTGACCGCCGCCTGGGACCCGCGGATGCACCAGGCGCACAGCCACTTCCTGATCACCCGCGAGCAGCGGACGCGCTGGCTGGAGCTGATGCGGCAGGCCGGGACGGCGCTGTCGGCCGCCGAGCCGCACTTCGGCCGCTTCCTGACGATCATGAAGGTCGCCAGCGGCGAGATGACGGCCGTCTCCCGGGGCGCGGCGATCGCCCGCGGCGAGCGGTTCCACTGGGACGGGACACCGGCGTGAGCGGCGGCCCGGTGCGCAGCGTGGCGGTGGTCGGGGCGGGGGCCGCGGGCGCGTTCCTGGCGCTGGAACTCGCCCGGCTGCGGCCGGATGTGCGGATCGACCTGTACGACCGGCCGGCCGCCGGGTCGGGCGCGGGGATCGTGATGTCGCGGGAGTTCGCCGACCGGCTGCGCGGGACGCACCCGCGCGCGTTCGAGGTGCCCGCCGAGGCGATGGCGACCTGGGACCGGACCGTGACCCTGGTCGGCGAGCAGCGGATCTGGTCCGGCGCGTACGGGATGTTCGGGCTGGCCCGGCGCGCCTTCAACGAGCACCTGCGGGAGCTGGCCGCGCGGGCGCCCGGGGTGCGGCTGGTGCGCCGCGCCGTCGGCTCGCTCGACGACCTCGACGGGTTCGACACGGGGGTGGGGGTGGCGGGCGGGCGGGGGCGGCCGGATGTGGTGGTGCTCGCGGACGGGGCCTCCAGTGGGCTGCGCCAGGAGCGGGCGCGGGCGTTCGGGACGGCGGTGCGCGCCGGGCTGACCCGGTTCCTGTGGATGAGTACCCCGGCCGTCCTGGACCCGCTGTTCGTGCTCAAGGACGCCCGGCCCGGGCTGCTGATCGTGCACGCCTACCCGCACGGCGCGGGGCGCAGCACGTTCATCGTCGAGGCGCATCCGCTGACGCTGCGTTCGCACGGGCTGCTGGACCGGCCGGCCGCCGAGCTGGAGCGGGAGCTGGCGGCGGTCTTCCGCGAGGAGTTGGGGGGCGCGGAGCTGCGCGCGCACACCTCCGGCTGGCAGGCGTTCCGCACGGTGACCAACGAGCGCTGGTACGACGGGCGCACGGTGCTGCTCGGCGACGCCGCGCACACCGTGCACTTCTCCACCGGCCTGGGCACCACCTTGGCGGTGGACGACGCCCTGTGTCTGGCACGGGAGTTGGCCGGGGCCGACCGCGAGGCGCCCGCCGGGGCGCTGGAGGCCTACGCCCGCGAGCGCGGGAAGGTCCTGGACGAGGTGCGGCTGGAGGCCCGCGAGAGCCGGCAGTGGTTCGAGGAGCTGAGCCGGCGCGAGCGCGTGGACGGCGCGCAGACGGTGTTCGCGCTGCGCAGCCGCCGCTCGGCGAACAGCTACCAGCGGCTGCGGGCGCGCGATCCGCTGTTCGTGGAGCGGGCCGTGGACGCGCTGGGCGCGTGCGCGGCCGGGCGGGCGGACGGCGCCGAGCCGGTGGACCTGCCGCTGGCGCTCGCCGGGCTGCGGCTGACCGGCCGCCTGGTGGGCGCCGAGCACGACGGGACCCGGCTGGTGGCCCTGCGGCTGCCCACCGAGCAGGGCGAACTGCGCTGCCCGGTCCTGGACACGGCCCCGGACACCACCGGCCCGGACACCACGAACCAGTCGCAGGCGCAGACGCCGGAGCAAGTGCCGATGCCGGTGCCGGTGCCGGAGTGCGTGCTGCTGCGGGAGGCGGCGGGCGCGGACGTGTGCGGGCGGGCCGCCGCGCTGCGGGCGGCCGGGGTGCCGGTGGTGGGGCTGCTGGTCTCCAAGGGCCGCTGCCGCAGCCGGGCGGCGGCGCGCGGGTTCGACTTCCTGGCCGTCCCGGCGCGGCGCGGCGCGGGCCGGGTGGCGCGCAGCGGACCGGCGGACGCCCTGCGGTACGACAGCGGGCTGCCGGTCCTGCTGGTGACCCGCGACGCGCTGCCCCGCGACGAGGCGAACACCCTGATCGCCGCCGGCCGGATCGACCTGGCCGTACACGAGACGGCGACGCGGGCGGCGACACCGGCGGCGGAACCGGAAGCGACGGAAGCGACGGGAACGACGGGAACGGCGACGGAGGCGGGTGCGCGGTGATGTCCACAGGGGACGCGGGGGACGCGGGGGCCACAGGGGGCGGCGGGGCGGCCGGTGGCCGCTCCAGGCTGGCGCGGCTGCTGCCGGAGCCGGGCCCGGGACGGCTGCTGGTGCTGTGCACCGCCGTGGCCAGCCTGGGCAACGGCCTGTACATGACCGGCGGCGCGGTCTACTTCGTGCACGAGGTCGGGCTCTCGCCCGGCCAGGTGGGGGTGGGCATGGCGGCGGCCGGGGTGGCCGCGCTGCCGCTGGGCCTGCCGATCGGCTCCCTGGCCGACCGCTTCGGCCCGCGCGGCACCACCGCGCTGCTGGCCCTGGGCAAGGCCGCGGCCCTGGTCTTCGCGGTGTTCGTGCACTCCTTCCCGGCGTTCGTGCTGATGGCGGTGCTCCTCGGCGCGTCCGAGCAGACCGGCCACGTGGCCCGGGGCGCGCTGGTGGCCGGGGTCATGGGCCGCGAGGGGCGGGTGCGGCTGTCGGCGTACATGCGCAGCGTCTTCAACGGCGGCTTCGCGCTGGCCTCGCTGGGCTCGGGCGCGATCATCGCGTTGAACTCGCGGCCCGGCTACCTGGCCCTGTTCTGGGGCAACGCGGCCGCGATGGTGATCGTGTCCGGACTGTACCTGCGGCTGCCGCGCGTCCCCGGGCACCGGGGCAGGCGCCCCGAGCCCGCGCCGGGCACCCGCACCGCCTACCGCGACGTGCCGTACCTGCTGGTCGCCCAGGTCTCCGGACTGGCCAGGATCGGGCCCACGGTGCTGGCGCTGGGCGTGCCGCTGTGGCTGATCACCCACACCTCCGCGCCCCGGGCCATGGCCGCCTGGCTGACCGTCATCAACACCCTGATGGTGGTGTTCCTGCAGGTCCGCATCGCCCGCGGGGCCGACTCGGTGGAGGGCGCCCGGCGGATGCAGCGCTGGACCTTCATGGTCCTGGCCGCCGCCTGCGTCACCGCCGGGTTCGCCTCCGGCATCGCGAGCTGGGCGGCGGCCTCGGTCCTGGCGGCGGCCACGGTGCTGTTCACGCTCGGCGAGATCTGGGGCGAGTCCTCGCGCTGGGGACTGCGCTACGAACTGGCCCCCGGCGGCGCCCAGGGCCAGTACGGCGGCGTCTTCGCGACCGGCGACGCCACCTCGGTGATCGCCGGACCGCTGCTGGTCACCACCGTCCCGGACGACCTGGGCCGGCCCGGCTGGCTGCTGCTGGCCGCGATGTTCGCCCTCGGGCTGGCCGTCAACGGCCCGGTGATCCGCTGGGCGCAGCGCACCCGCGTCAGCGAGGACGCGGACGGGGGCAGGCAGCAGCCGCACAGCGACCAGGCCCTGCAGGGCTCCTCGTGACCGCACTCCCCCGAACCACCATCCCGAACCGTTTTCCCGAACCGCTTTCCCGCACCGCCTTCCTGAACCGTTTTCCCGAACCGTTTTTCCCGTAGCTGGCCCAACTGCCTTGGAGGAACCGCATGTCCAGTAATCTCCCCGCGTTCACCGAGCTCATCGAGCAGACCAGGCACACCGCCATCCACCTGGAGATGCGCGACATGTACACCCCGAACGGGCCGGTGTACGTGGACTGGAAGGCCGGGGTGCCGATCGAGTACGAGCGGCACACGGACTGGGTGGAGCTGGTGGGGGCCACCATCGGGCGCGGCGTGGACTGGCGGCGCGCGCGGATCGTCTCCGAGCCGGTCACCGACTTCATCCGCTACGAGTGGGAGACCACCACCATCGTCAACGTGCCCGCCGGTGAGCGGGTGCGCTGGCTGCCGCGTTCGCGGGCCTCGGACCTGATGCTGCCGGGCAACGACTTCTGGGTGTTCGACAACCGGCTGGTGCGCTTCACCGAGTTCGCCGGGGACGGCTCCTGGGGCCCGCACAGCTTCACCGAGGACCCGGAGCAGGTGAAGCGGTGCACCGAGGCGTTCGAAGCGGTGTGGGAGCGCGCGATCGACCACAAGGACTACCAGCCCTCGTGAGCGCGGACCCGGACCTGGCCCCGTACCTGCCGATGCCCCAGGACTGGCGGCGGGCGCTGGCGGTGGTGGCGCACCCCGACGACCTGGAGTACGGGCCCGCGTGCGCGGTGGCGGCCTGGACGGCGTCCGGCCGCGAGGTGTCCTACCTGATGGCCTCGCGCGGCGAGGCGGGCATGGACACCATGGACCCGGCGGCGGCCGCCGCCGTGCGCGAACGCGAGGAGCGGGTGGCGGCGGCGGCCGTGGGCGTCACGCGGGTCGAGTTCCTGGACCACCGCGACGGGGTGATCGAGTACGGGCTGGAGTTGCGGCGGGAGATCGCCGCGGCGATCCGCAGGCACCGGCCCGAGATCCTGGTCACCTTGAACTTCCACGAGCGCTGGCGCGGCGGCGACTGGAACTCCCCCGACCACCGCAACGTGGGCCGCGCGCTGCTGGACGCGGCTAGCGACGCGGGCAACCGGTGGATCTTCCCCGAGCTGCTGGAGCAGGGCCTGGAGCCGTGGAAGGGCGCCCGCTACGCGGCGGTCGGCGGCTCGCCGCTGGCCCGGCACGCGGTCGACGTCACCGACACCCTGGACCAGGGCGTGGCCGCGCTGGAGGCGCACCGCTCGTACCTGGACTACCTCGGCCCGGGCGACCACCCCATGGGCAACGCCCGCGGGTTCCTGGAGAAGAAGGTCCGCACGTTCGGCGAGCGGTTCGGCGGGGTCCCCGCCATCGCCTTCGAACTGATCGGACTGTGACCCGCCCGGCCCGGCCGGGGCACCCCGGCCGGAGCCGGTGGCGGCCCGCCCGGCCGGGCCGGGAACGCCGCAGGCCCCGCCGCTCCCGGGAGCGGCGGGGCCGTCGTCGCGGCAGTCGGCTCTACCGCTCGTCAACGGCCTCGGCGAAGTACGCCGTGGGCTCCTTGGTCAGCGCGAACACCGCCGGCGCCTCGGGGATGGTGGCGACGGCGGCCAGCGCCGCCTGCGCCTCCTCCAGGGAGTCCCAGCGCCACATGTCGACCCAGGACTCCTCGTCGATCTTCGCCAGCCGGGCCTCGGACAGGCCGGAGAACCTGCCCCTGACCGAGGCGAGCAGCGCCACCCGGCGCTCGCCCATCTCGGCGGCGGCGTCCGGGCTGACCTTGAAGTGAGTGATCCGGTAAACAGCCATTCCCGCTCCCTGTGTGGTCCGGCTGCGCACACGCAGTCCGCTAGAGTTCTTCACTAGAGTGTAACTCTAGATATAGGGTATGACCATGACACGGGTCAAGGGCGAGAACAGGCGGACAGAGAAGGCACGCGAGACGCGGCAGAGGATGCTGGACGCGGCCCGCGACCTGTTCGTCGAGCAGGGGTACGGCGCGACCGCGATCCAGGACATCGCGGACCGCGCGGGCGTGGCGGTGCAGACGCTCTACTTCACCTTCGGCAACAAGCGGTCCCTGCTCAAGGAGTTGGTGGACATCTCGATCGCCGGCGACGAGGAGCCGGTGGCGACCATGGACCGGCCCTGGTTCCGCGACACGCTGGCCAGCGAGACCGCGCCCGAGCACATCAGGGCGCACGTGCGCGGCACCCGGCTGGTGCTGGACCGGGTGGCCGTGATCAGCGAGGTGCTGCGGATCGCGGCGGCGACCGACCCCGAGGTCGTCAAGCTGTGGCAGCAGGACACCGACCCGCGGCTGACCGTGCAGACCGCCACCGCCGCCTCGCTGCTGTCCAAGCCCGGCGCGCGCACCAACCTGTCGGTCGACTACGCCGCCGACATCCTGTTCGGCCTGCTCAGCCCCGAGCTGTACCTGCTGATGGTCCGCGACCGGGGCTGGACCCCGGAACGCTGGGAGGAGTGGACCTCCCAGACCCTGCGCGCCGCCCTGTGCACCCCCGACACCCCCGAGACCCCCGACGCCCCCTGACCCTGCGGCCCCGGCCCTGACCCCGGCCCCGTTCGGCCGCCAGGTCCGGCCGCTAGCGGGTGGCCGCCGACCAGATCCGGCGCGCCAGGACCCCGGGGTCCAGCGCGCCGTCGACGACGATGTCGCAGTCGTGGCGCAGCGGCTCGACGTGGCGCTCGTGCGCGTCGCGGCGGTGGTCGAGGTAGTTGCGCAGCAGGACGTCGAGCGGGAAGCCCTCGCCCAGGCACTTGCGCTGGATCTTCCGCGCCAGCCGCAGGTCGGCGGGCAGGTCCACGAAGACGTCCAGGCGCGGGCACGCCACCGGCGGGTCGAGGTGACGGGCGAACAGGCCCTCGACCACGACGACGTCCGCCTCGGTGAACGCGGCGGCCGCGTCGCGGCCCAGCCGCTCGACGTCCACCGACCGCGGGTCCCCCACGTCCAGGCGCGGCACCCCGGCCCCGTCGGCCGCCCACACGCCCCGCTCCGGGGTGGTGAAGTAGTAGTCGTCCCCGTGCAGCACCAGCGCCGGGGCGCCCGACGCGCTCGCGGCCAACGCACCGGCCAGCGTGGTCTTCCCCGCGCCGGCCCCGCCGGTCAACGTCACCAACACCCGATCCCCCCACTCCCGGCCTCGACCAGGGCGAGGGAGAGGCTAGTGGCAATCACGCCGATCCGCCACACGCCCCCGCCCGCGAGCGCCACCGCGCCCAGCGGCGCGCCGCCGCCCCGCGGGCTCGCCCGGTCGATCATGTGCGGAGCCGGCCTCGTCCGCCCGGACCGGTGACCGGTGAGGTCACCCGCCCGGGCGGACAAGCCCCAGCCGGTGGGACACGCTCAGGCCGGCTCTGACGGTCACCCTGTTCGAGGCTCCGGCCCCCCACCCGGGATGAGCGCGTACTCACCGCTCACGTTGGGATCCTGGGGAAGCCCGTAGCGCAGGAGGGTGTAGGTGCCCTCTCGCAGCCCGGTGACCGACACCTCGGCCGAGAAGGACACGACGTGGCCCCCGGCGCAGCTCGGCTCGCAGTTGTCCTCCGAGAGCACCCCGGTGGCAGTGGCGGTCGAGGCACCCCAGTCGTGCCAGGTCAGCTTTTCCAGGATCATTCCTCGGTCGGCGCAGCTCAGCACGATCTCGTCGGGTCGCACACTCCGCCTGCCGCCGCACTGGAAGATCACGGCGTCCTGCCCGGTCGCCCGCTGGGACAACGGCGCCGCGGCCGCCCGCGCGGTCGTCGTCGGCGCCGTGACCGTCGGCGCCGTGACCGTCGGCGCCGTGACCGTCGGCGCCGTGACCGTCGGCGCCGTGACCGCCCGCGCCGTGACCGCCCGCGCCGTGACCGCCCGCGCGGTCGGACTGGAGAGCGGTGACGGCAGGGCCGCACTCGGTACGGCAGTGGACGCCTTGGCCGGCGCCAGGGCCGCCGGCGCCCGGTTGCCGCCGCAACTCGTCAACGCGACCAGCGCGGCGGCGACCGCACCCGTGACGATCAGGCCGGTCCCGAGTCGCCGTGGCCTGTTCGAATCCCATGATGCGCGCATCATGCCCCCCTAGAAGAAAATCAGCGATGTCCCCCAGGGGGACGCACCCACCCGAACCCCGGTTGCACCAAAGTGAACTGATTTGCCGTCAGACCTTCTGCGCCAGAGGGGACTTGTCAGTACTCGTGGAGTATCGGAGCGCTTGCGGCGGCCCTCCTTCGCCCCGACCGCAGCGCCAGCGTCCGTGCCCCGCACCCGCACCCGTCGCAGCCGTGCCGAGGTAGCCCCGCGCCGCCCAGGCCCCGGGCCCCGGGCTGTGGCCGCCGGGCGCCGGGCGCCGGGCGGGGAAAAACCCGGCGGGTCAGCGGGCGGGCGCGGATAGGATCGCGCCATGACCGAGCCCGCCTACCCGGCCAAGCCGAGCCCCGGCGACCGCGTCGCCGTCCTGTCGCCCGCCGCCGGTCTGCCCGCGGTGCTGCCGCTGCCCCACGAGCTCGGCGTCCGCAGGCTGGCGCGGGACTTCGGCCTCAAGCCGGTGGAGTACCCGACCACCCGCCGGCTCGACGCCAGCGCCCAGGACCGGGCCGCCGACCTGCACGCGGCCTTCGCCGACCCCGGGATCAAGGCGATCATCGCCACCATCGGCGGCGACGACCAGATCACCGTCCTGCCGCACCTGGACGGCGAGTTGATCCGCGCCAACCCCAAGCCGTTCTTCGGGTTCAGCGACAACACCAACCTGCTGATGTACCTGCGCAACCTCGGCATCGTCGGCTACCACGGCGCCAGCGTGATGACGCAGTTCGGCCGGCCCGGCGCGATGCACCCGGTCACGGAGGCCTCCGTCCGCGCCGCCCTCCTCACCCGCGGCGCATACGAACTGGCGCCCTGCGCCGACACCAACGACGTCGAGCGCCCCTGGGAGGACCCGCGCACCTTCGAGTCCGCGCCCGCGATGGAGCCCTCCGACGGCTGGCTGTGGCACAACGCCGACCGGGTGGTCGAAGGCGCGGCCTGGGGAGGCTGCCTGGAGACCCTCGCCCAACTGCTGATGGCCGACCGGGAGATCCGGCCGGTGACCGAGTACCACGGCGGCGTGCTCTTCCTGGAGACCTCCGAGATGCTGCCCAGCGCGGACGAGGTGTTCCGCGTCCTGCGGAGCATGGGCGAACGCGGCCTGCTCGGGCAGTTCCCCGCCCTGCTGATGGGACGGGCCAGGGCCTGGTCCTTCGACAAGCCCAACGACGCCCCCCAGCGCGCGAGCTACCGCGCCGAACAGCGCGCCGCCGTCCTGCGCGCCCTGGACCGCTACGCGCCCGGCACCATGGCGGTCTTCGACGTCGACCTCGGCCACACCGACCCGCAGGTGGTGATCCCCTACGGCGGCCTGGTCCGCGTCGACGGCCCGGCCCGCCGCGTCACCGTCACCTACTGACCCCGGGCCGCCGACCGCTCCGCCCACGGGCCGGCCCGGGCCCCGGGAAGGACCGGTCGGCCCGGCCGACTTCCCGCCGGCACGGGTCATCGCGCCCCACCTCGGGCGTCAGCAGCCGCCCGAGCACGACCTCGTCCTGACGCGGCAACAGCCCGCGCAGCGTGAAGACCTCAGCACTGGCCTGCGCGAACAGAGCGCGGACCAGTGCCAGGTCCTCCTGCTGGCAGGCCCGACGTACCACCGCCGCGTACCGCGTGCGCGGATTCTCGTTCAACTCCACTCTCCTGCCTCGGGAATGTCCCACATCACTGACCTCGGGGGCGGCAACTCAGGAGTGATCCGCGTCGATATGACGAGCCATCAGCACCCGGTGGTCGCCCGCCCCGCTGCCGTCCCCCGCGCGCTTCCTGGCGCCGACCGCCCGCACGTACGAGGCGCAGGCCTCGCACCCCGGCACCGCGACCGGCGCGGCGGGCGGATACCACGCCTCCTCCGGGGACCCCACCATCGCCCGGCCGCTCACAGACCCCACCTGCTCGCCGCGTTCAACTCAGCCACGCGCGCCCGCAGTTCGCCCGCGTGACCGGCCGGGTGGAGCCGGTCGCGCGGCACCTCCCACTCCCGACCGCCCCCGGCCGGCCGAAGCCACGCGACCGTCCGCCTCACCTCCATGACCCGCCCCACCCGGCCCGACCCGCTGTCGTACCCCAACTCCCCCACGGCAGGCACCCCGACGACCGCCGCCGCCCCCTCCGCCAGGCCCGATGAACCGTCGGGAGGTAAGTCGATACTGCTCATGGCACGGCCACCTTCGGGTTGGCGAGGCGGCACAGAGGGTGGCGCCGGCCCAGTCGGGGCCCTTGCTGAGGCGCGCGCCCCGGCGATCGCTCATGGGCCGGCGGCGGGGCGCCCCCGGTGATGCGGACGGCGCGGGGCTTCAACTGCGGGGGCGGGGCCATAGCGGTCATGGTCACCGCGCCCCCTCGGGCGCCGCGCCGGGCTCGCTCGTGTCGGCCGGGGTGAGGCTGCCGCGCTTGGCGGTCCAGTCCTCACCTGCGCCGCCGTCCGGCCGCAGGTGGAACACCGGTGCCCCGGTGTCCTCCGGTAAGGCGATGACGACGCCGGCGCGGCCGGTGGCGGCGTCGTGGGCCAGGTCTCCGCGTCGCGGCCACCCTGATGCGGTTGTGTGTCGCTGTTCCTTCATGTAGCTGACGGTAGTCAACTGGCCACAGCTGAACATGAATCAGGGGGTAGTTCCTGGTCATCGGGCCTGAATCGGTTGGACATCGCCCGTAGCCGCTCCCGCGTGGCGGCCCGCTCGGCGTAGACGATCTGCCGCAGCACAGCCCGCCCGATGGGGTGGTTGCGTACCAGTTGCGGCGCGAGGCGTTCCGCCTCGGACAGTTCCGACAGGGCCTTGTCGCGGTTGCCGTCCCACAGCCACGCCCGCGCCATGTCCATCCGGTGGTGCCCGCGCCGCGACTCGGGGAGCGCCGCCACCCGGGCCGGGTCGGCGTGCCGGTCGCGCTCGATGGCCTCGCGCTGGTCGCTCATCTCCAAAGCCACACTGACGCCGTGGATGGTCACGTTCCCGGCGGAGAACGTCAGCGAGTGCCGGTCGAACACCGGAGAAGCGGCGGCGTCGGCACGGTCGGCGGCCTCGCGTGCCAGGGCCAGCCGGAGGTCCACCTCCGGCCCGTTGTTCGCGCGCGCGGCCGACACCGCCGCGCGCAGTTGCAGCGACCCCCACATCCGCACCGCCAGCGGATCGCCGTGCTCGTACTGCTCCTGCACACCGCGCAATGCCTTGTCCGCCAAAGACAGCGCGTCCTCCCAGTCGGCGGTGGCCCACATGTCCCACATCCGCATCCAGTCCGCCATCGCGGGCATCAGCGGGTCGCCGGACAGTCGCGCTGACCACGCGGCCCGCTCGCAGGCCATGGCGACCAACTCCGGATGGCCGAGGGCATGGGCGGCGGTGTGCGCGAACTTGCAGCACACCGCGTACACCGCGAACGCCTCCTCCCGCTCGTGGCCCCCGCTGCCCTCCGCCAGGGCGCGCGCCTCGCACAGGATGTCGGGCAGGCTGCGCAGGATGGCCACATTCGCCGCCGCGTCCCGCAGCCGGTGCAGACGCGCGGTGTCCGCCCACAGATCACCCGACGGACGCGGGGCGCCGTCGAACACCGGAGCCAGGTCGTAACGCCGAAGCTCCCGCAGGATGGACGAGGCCGCTGCCAGCCACTGGTTGTCCGTCGCGGACGCCCCCGGATACGGACGCACTATCAGATCATTGGGGTGGCAGTGCAGCGCGGCGGCGATCTGGTTGATCAGCGCGGCGCGGTCCAGCTCAAGACGGCCCTTCTCTACCTTCGACAACCACGCCTGCGTCTTGCCGACGGCAGCGGCCAGGTCCGCCTGGGTCATGCCGAGCTGGAGCCGACGCCTGCGGATCCGCGCGCCGATGGCCTCTTGTTCCTCAAGGACTTGGGGCATGCTGGTCTCCTGATGTCCTGTTAGCCGCACTCAGGACGTTACAACCGCGCGCCCTTCCAGGTCAGCGCGGTTGACACGTCGGCGGCCCGCGTCCTCGCCGCAGGGAGCGGCCCCCGGACGTCCTGGCGAAGGACGCGGCGGCGATCCGCTTGTACACCCGGCTCGGCTGGGAGAACATCGGGTCGGCGGTGCATCCCTACGGCTTCGGCCAACAGGCCGAGGCCTGCTGCTTCGTGGTGCCCGCCGCCGAGTGATCGACGTCCCCCACCGCTCAGCGCCCAGCGATGCGGTGCCTCCGGTTCTGGTGTCGGTGGCAGTGTTGATTGTGTACATCTCCCGGGGAATGGTCGTGTCATCAGGTGTGGCCGGTACGGCAAGGGAGTCAGCCATGGATCTGCAGTTGATCGGGATCGATCCCGACTCGGACAAGACCAACTGCCCCACCTTCTGGGTCAGGCACGACCAGCGGGAGATCATCGCCCAGGGCTGGAACGCGGAGGCGGAGCTTCTGGACAAGTGCCGGGAGACCGGGGAGATCCCTGACAGTGAATCGGTCATTCGGATACCGTTCCGTATGATCCCGTTACTGAGGGAGGCCATTGATGCCGCTGAGCGCGGAGCTGCCGGAGGCGCCCAGCTTTGAGAAGCTGATGGACGCGGCCGTGCGTTCTGCAGTCCACCTAGAAATGCGCGACGTCTACGAGGTGAGCCAGGACGACGAGGATCTGGCGCACTGGCGGCGTACCGGGCGGCGGCGCGAGGATCCCGGTTACTGGGCGGACTGGGTGGATCTGATCGGCCGGGCCGTGGCCCGCGGCGTGTCCGTCCGGCGGGCGCGGATCGTCTCCGAACCCGTCACGGAGTACATCAGGTTCGAGCACGCGGGCACCGGTGCCATCGTCGCGGCCGGCGAGTCGGTCCGCTGGGTGCCGCGGGGCCGAGTCTCGGCGCTCGCGCTTCCCGGGAACGACTTCTGGCTGTTCGATCACCGGATTGTCCGCTTCGGTCACTTCTCCGGCGACGGCGCGTACCTGTGCGAGGAGTGGACGGCCGACCCGACGTCGGCCCAGCTCTGCGCGTCCGCCTTCGACGCGGTGTGGGAACGCGGCGTTCCGCACGAGCAGTACCAGGTCTGACGGACAGAACCAACGGACGGCCAGCCCGTGCCCACATCAACTTCATCCAGCGCCCAGGCTGCCCGCAAGGCCCTCGCCGACCGTCTTGGTGAGATCCGCCGGGACGCCGAGCTCACCGGGCGCGAGCTGGCCGTCCGGGCCGGTTGGAGCGTCGCCAAGTCCAGCCGGATCGAGAACGCGCTGACCGCGCCGTCGAACGACGACATCCGGGCCTGGTGCCGGGCCTGTGGGGCCCAGGAGCAGGCAGCCGACCTCATCGCCGCCAAGCACTCGTACGACTCCATGTACGTCGAGTGGCGACGCAAGCAACGTACCGGCCTGCGCCGGCTCCAGGAGGAGACGGTCCCCTTGTTCGAGCGCACCCGGCACTTTCGGGTGTACTGCTCCAACCTCGTCCCCGGCCTCTTCCAGACCACCGGCTACGCGACCGCCTTGCTGACCTCGATCACCCGTTTCCGAGGCATCCCGAACGACGTTCCCGAAGCGGTCGCCGCCCGCGTGGCCCGGTCCCGGGTGATCCGCCGGGGTGAACACCGCTTCGCCGTCCTGATCGAGGAGGAGGTGCTGTACTTCCGCATCGGCGACGAGGAGGTGATGGCCGAGCAACTCGGCTATCTGCTCTCGGTCATGGCGCTGCCGTCGGTATCCCTTGGCATCATCCCCAGGGCCGTCGACCGGCCCATGTGGCCGGTCGAGACGTTCATGGTCTACGACGACCAACTGGCCGCCGTGGAACTCCTTTCAGCTGACGTGACCGTGTCCACCCCCAGTGAAGTCAGTGTCTACGTGAAGGCGTTCGGCGAACTGGCTGAACTCGCCGTCCACGGCGCCGCCGCCCGGGCGCTGATCAGCGAGGCCCTCGCCGATCTGGGCGATTGACGTGTAATTCGGTGTAACCGCGCCGCTCCGCTCCCGCCACGGCCCCTAACGTCAGTGCCAGGAAGTCAACAGGCCACCGGAGAAGACCATCCGAGACCGATGGGGAGGAACCGCGATGGGTTGGGGCAGCGGCAAAGGCGGTAGCGGCGGCGACGGCAAGCACGCCGGGAAGAAGGATCCGGGCACGGCCAAGCCGTCCAAGGACGGTTCGAGGCCCGATCCCGCGCCGCAGCACAAGAAGGACGGCGAGAAGAAGTGACAACCCCACGCCAGCACCTGGAGCAGGCCGCCGTGTGCGGCCTGCTCCAGGCCGTCGGCGACCACCTCGGCCATCGGCTCTCCCCCGAGTGGGAGCAGGCGGCGCATGCCGTCAAGCGCCACCGCTTCCTGCCCGAACGCCTCTGGCTCGACAGCGGTGACGGCGGCTACACGCCGTGCGAGCTGCAGCAGGACCCCGACCGCTGGTTCGCCGCCGCCTACGCGGACGACGCCGTGGTCACGCAGGTCAACGACGGCCAGGACGCCGAGGAGGGCGACGTTTGGCCGTCGTCGTCCGCCTCGGCGCCGTCCATGGTCTTCCGGATGCTCGAACACCTGGACCTGGGCGAGGGCATGCGGGTACTGGAGATCGGTACCGGCACCGGCTGGAACTGCGCGCTCCTGGCGCACCGGCTCGGCGGCGGCAACGTCGTCAGCGTCGAGGTGGACGCCCAGGTGGCGGCGGACGCGCGGACCCACCTCAACGCCTCCGGGCTGGCGCCGACCGTCGTCCACGCCGACGGAAGCGACGGATGGCCGAACGCACAGCCGTACGACAGGATCGTCTCAACCTGCTCGGTACGCGGTATTCCCTCCGCCTGGATCACCCAGACCCGCCCGGGCGGGCGGATCGTCACCGCCTGGGACAACCCGTGGATCACCTTCGGGCTGCTGACCCTCGATGTGGCCGACGGCGCGGCAGCCGGTCGGTTCGACCCGCACGGCGCGTTCATGCTGCTCCGCGGGCAACGCGGTGACCTGCGCATCCACCGCGACGTGGTCCGCGACCACCACCAGCCGGCGCAGTCGCGCACGACGCTCGACCCCGACCTGGTCACCGGACCCGACACCGGCGCGCAGTTCGCCGTCGGCGCTGTCCTGCGCGACGTGTGGCACGCCTGGGAGACCGACCCCGGCGTCGACGGCGTCAAGGCGCGTCTGTGGGTATCGAACACCGACGCGACGTCGTGGTCGGCGGTCGACTGGGACGGCACCGAGGACGCCGAGAGCTACACCGTGTGGCAGTACGGGCCGCGCCGGCTGTGGGAGGAGGTCGAACGCGCCTTCGCGTGGTGGACCCGGGCCGGGTCTCCCCCGCCCGGACGCTTCGGCCTGACGGTCGAGGCCGACGGCCCGCACCACCTGTGGCTGGACACCCCGGACAACCTTGTCGACGCCGGGGCACCGACCGGGGCGGAAGCAGGACAATGAACGACGTCCAACGCGCCGGTGCGGGACGAGTGGAAGGGCCTCGCGCGGGCCACGGTGAGCCGTGGCGTCGCGGTGCGGTGGGCCCGGATCATGTCCGAGCCGCTGTCCGATGGTGGACGGCCGCGGGTTCGGGTCACTGGCCGTCCAGGAGCCTGGCGCGGACGGCGGCCAGGTCGTCCGCGTTGAGGCCGGCCGCGAGCAGGTGGGCGTCGGGGTCGAACGAGTTGAGCGTGGCCATGAGCGCTTCGCGCGCGGTGGTTCCCTCTCGGGCCAGGATCCGGTCGATGACCACCTGCTCGTCCGCCCGGCCGAGGTGGGCCCACAGTGCTGTGAGCCGGGTGCCGCTGAGCTCGTAGTCGGCGGCGATGTCCTCGGGTGCGACGCCGACGAGCGTGAGCAGCAGAAGGGCGACCAGTCCGGTGCGGTCACGGCCGGCGCCGCAGTGCACGAGGACGCCGCCGGGCCGGGCACGGGCGATGGCGGTGACGGCGGCGGCCGCCGCCTGCGGGCGGAGTTCGAGGTGGGGCCGGAAGAACAGCGGGGTCCCGTCCAGGTGGCCCCACTGGTCCCACCACTCCTTTCCGACAAGCGTGTCGAGCGGCACCCGCGTGAAGTCGATCCCCTCGGGTCTCGGCAGCGAGGGCTTGACCTCCTCCTCGTTGCGCAGGTCGATGATGGTGCGGATGCCGTGCGCCTGGAGGGCGGCCCAGCCTTCGGCGGTCAGGCCGTCGATGCTGTCGGAGCGGACCACCGAGCCCCGGCGTGTCCGCCCCCCGCCGGCCGTGCGTATCCCTCCGAGGTCTCGAACGTTGAAGCTGCCTTCCCACCGCAATTCACGGCCGCAGGCCTCCGAGCCGGGCACGTTCGCCTGGTGATGATCCTGAGTACTGGTCACGCGGTACCTCCTCGGGCCGGACACGTTGCCCGGCCCCACAGATGCTGGGGCTTGCCCCTGGGTGAAGGTCAACCCGCGGTCCTTCCCGAGACCGCATCGCTGACTGCTGGTACGACGATCCGCGGGCGGGAGCCGGTTGCCGCGGCGGTTCTTCCGGTGGTCCGGGTGGTCTGCGTCGGCGTGCGGACCGCGCGGCGCCGGACCGGCCGCGGCCGGGGCGGGGGCGGCGGGGTCAGGACCTCAGGGGGTCAGGGTGAAGCGGCGGCAGGTGTGGACCCGGGTGAACTGCTCGCGCAGGAGGGGTTCCTCGCGCAGGTGGGCGTGCAGGAAGGCGGCCATCGGGCGGAGCCCCGGTCGGCGTTCGGCGATGGCCCGGTCCGGTTCCGCCGGGTCGGTGTAGTAGTTCGCGTAGACGTGGAGGTAGTGGTCGCTCTCGGCGAAGCCCATCGCCCGGTACCAGCGCAGGGTGTCCGGGTCGTCCCTGGTCCAGGCGTCCAGCACCGGCAGGCCCAGCGCGCGGACGCGGGCGCGGGCCTCGGCGAGCAGGGCGCGGCCGATGCCCCGGTGCTGGTGGTCGGGGTGGACGGCGACGGTGTCGATGGTCGCCAGCGCGCCCTCGACGGTGACGTCCATGATCCCGACGAGGGGGCCGGACCCGGGTGCGGCCACCAGGGCGAAGCCCGGCGCGGGAACGGCCGGCCTGGCCTTCGCGACGTCGTCGAAGTAGGCGGTGCTCAGGAAGGAGAGCACCCGGCAGTGCAGCCAGGCGGTCTCGTCGGCGGGGGTGTACTCACGTACGGCGTGGCTCAAGGCAGTGGTCCTCAACGTGGATGGCGGTGTCCGGGCGGCGGCGGTCGCGGCGTTGAGGGGTCACGACCCGGATTGTGCGCGCCGCCCCGCGCCCGGGCAACCGAATTTCCCCCCGCCCCGCGCCGGTCCCGGGCGCCGTCGAGCGGCCTTGCCGCCGGGCACCGGCACCAGCACCGGCGCCGTCACCGGCCGAGGGCGACCGCGTACAGGGCGAAGGCGAGTACGAGCACGCCCACCCGGGCGTAGTGGTAGCGGTTCCAGCGGCCCGCCTGCCGCCTCCAGTCGGCGGGCCTGCCCTGCGTGTCCCAGGTCTTGGCCCGGTTGTTGATCGGCACCAGCAGCAGCACCGACATCACCACGCTCACCGCCAGCAGCGCGGTGGCCGCCGCGGCCACCGGGGCACCCGCGCCGCCCCAGGCCACGGCGGCCCAGAGCGCGCCGAGCAGCGTCGAGCCGATGTACCAGAACGGCATGACCCGGCCGAGCACCCGGGCCCCGTCGCTGTGGGCGGCGACGCTGCTGTCGTCGGGCAGCCGGTCCACGATCGGGTTGAAGAACACCGCCACCGCGAACTCCACGCCCACCATCACTCCGACCACGACGAGCGTGACGGCCGCCAACGCGTTCTGCATGACCCCTCCCCAGGGATTTTTCTAGCGGCGCTAGATTCTGAATCGATACTAGACATGCCATCGCTCGTATGTCTAGCAGTGCTAGGATCCTGGGATGACCGCACAGGAACGCAAGGAACGGGAGCGGGCCCACCGCCATCAGCTGATCGTCTCCACCGCCCGGGAGCTCGCCGAGGACCAGGGCTGGGACGCGGTCACCACGCGCAGGCTCGCCGAGCGGATCGAGTACAGCCAGCCCGTCCTCTACAGCCACTTCCGGGGCAAGCGCGAGATCCTGGGGGCGGTCGCGCTGGAGGGCGCCGCCGAGCTGACCGCCGCCCTGCGCGCGGCGGTGGCCGAGCAGCCCGCCGGACGGCCGGCGGTGGCCGCGCTGGCCCGCGCCTACACCGACTTCGCCACCGCGAACCCGGCCGTGTACGACGCGATGTTCAGCCTCGACAACGGCCTGCCCTTCGCCGCCGAGACCACCCCCGCGCCCCTGCGCGAGGGCTTCCGGGCCCTGCTGGAACCGCTGGTGGCGTACGCGGCCGCGGACGAGGAGCCCGGGCTGTTCGTCGAGACCTTCTGGGCCGCGCTGCACGGCCTGATCACCCTCACCCGCGTCGGCCGGCTCCCCGCCGACCGGATCCCCGGCCGCATCACCCTCCTGGTCAACCGCTTCGTCGGCGCCGGGGAGCGGCCCGCCGCGCGGTAGTCCCCGGGGCCGGCGCGCCCCGGCCGCGCGGGCACGGGGATCCACCCGCCCGGGGGCGGAGGGCCCGCCGGGTCAGCGCGGGTCGCGGGGCGGCCAGTGGGACTCGCGCAGGACGGCGACGGCGTGCAGGAGGTCGCGGACCGAGGCGAGGCCGCGTCCGCCGACGCCGCGGACCTCCCACGCGCCGGTACCGTCGATGACGGCGGTGCCCAGCGGCACGGGGCGGCTGATGTCGGTGATGTCGCTGATGGCGACCGCCCCCCGGGCGCGGGCGGCCCCGTAGGTGCGCCCCATGCACTTGACCACGGTGGTGCGTGAGGTCACCTCGTCGAGCCCCAGGGCCCGGTGCGGGTCCGGCGGCCGGGCGCGGGCGGCGCCCTCGGCGTCCCCGGCCCGAATGAGCTGGTCCATCGTTCACTCTCGGTCGCGCTTGTGTGTCTGACAGTAATCATAGCGGGCGTGGGGAGCCGCTGTCCGGGTTCGGGGTCTTCCCGGATCGGGCGGGCGGCCGGATGCTGGAGCACGGCGGTGACAACGGCGTCACATCCCGGGGGTGCCATGGACTACCGAGCGCTGTTCGAGGACGTCACCCGTGCGGTCCAACCGGTGCTGGCCGGTGGACGGGTGGCGCACTACATTCCGGCCCTGGCCTCGGTCGATCCCGGGCGGTTCGGCCTCGCGATCGCCGATGTGAACACCCGTCTGAACCCGCGCGGGACCGGGGACTGGCTGGAGCCCTTCTCCATCCAGTCCCTGTCGAAGGTCTTCACGCTGGCCCTGGTCCTGGCCGCCGACGGCGACGCCCTGTGGGCCCGCGTGGGCAAGGAGCCCTCCGGCGCGCCCTTCAACTCCCTGGCCCAGCTGGAACGCGAACACGGCATCCCGCGCAACCCCTTCGTCAACGCCGGGGCCCTGGTCGTCACCGACCGGCTGCTGACCTTGACCGGCGACGCCCGGGGCGCCCTGCGCGACTTCCTGCGCGCCGAGAGCGGCAACCCCCGCATCGACTTCGACACCGAGGTCGCCTTCTGCGAGAGCCGCCACGGACACCGCAACGCCGCCCTGGCCCACCTGCTCGCCGACCACGGCAGGCTCGACAACCCCGTCCCCGACGTCCTGGACCACTACTTCTGGCAGTGCTCCCTGGCCATGAACTGCCGCGACCTGGCCCGGGCCGCCGGCTTCCTGGCCCGCCACGGCCTGCGCGCCGACGCCACCCGCCTGCTCACCCGCAGCGAGGCCAAACGGATCAACGCCGTCATGCTGATCGGCGGCACCTACGACGCCGCCGGCGAGTTCGCCCACCGCGTCGGACTGCCCGCCAAGAGCGGCGTGGGCGGCGGCATCGTCGCCGTCATCCCCGGCCGCTGCACCCTCTGCACCTGGGGTCCCGCCCTGGACCCCCACGGCAACTCCACCGCCGGCATCACCGCCCTGGACACCCTGACCACCCTCACCGGCTGGTCCGTCTTCTGACGGCCGGGCCAAGCGCGGCGCCCGGCGGCCCGGGGGCGGCCAACTCCCCTAGACGAGTAGTTCCGATGTGATTAGTGGTCGTAGGCGATCAGCGAGCGGGTGACCGGTGCGCCGGTCAGGTTGTTGTGCCAGATGCCTGCGGTCATCGCGAGGACTCGCTGGGTCACCCGGACAGCCACGCCCTCGAAGGTCCGTCCGCCGTGTTGTTCCAGGTCAAGCTGCCCTTTGAGGGTGTCGTTGACCGACTCGATCAGCTGGCGGACCTTCTTGAGCACCGGCTCGCCGTATCGCTTCCTCTCGCGCTTGAGTGACGGCCGCGGGAACTCGATGCCCTGATCGGCGAGGTCCTTCTCGAACGGCTTGGAGGCGAAGTCCTTGTCCGTGACGAGCAGGATGCCCCTGCGCTCGGCGACCAGGTCGGCATCGACTTCGAGCATCGCCGACAACACCTCGCGTTCGCCGATCTTCGGGTTGGCCAGTGCCCACAGGATCGGCATGCCCGTCGGCGTGCACACCAGATACAGGCGCAGGCCCCAGAAGAAGCGGGAGTGGGAGGCGCGGTAGCCGTAGCCGGCCCAGCCGGCCATGTTCGATCGTTGGACGGTCGGCCGGGACATTCCGCGGGGCACCGGGGTGGAGTCGGCGATCCAGATCGCGTCGGTCCAGAAGTCGCTGTCCATGGTGAGTTCGCGGATCATGCGCTTGAGCAGGGGCGGTGCTGACTTCAACCGCTTGCTGTAGCCGGGGCGTTGGGGCAGGTAGGGGAACATGTCGGACAGGTTCTTGCGAGCGTAGCGCAGCCAGCGGGCTTCGGAGTGGTAGCCGGGCAAGGCCTGGGCGACCGCGAGGCAGACGAGTTCGGAGTCGCTGAGCAGAGGTGGCCGTCCCATCCATCGGGTTCCTC
>Ga0302314_10004163_pt1 | contig 26624 bp, 20 predicted proteins | sample III_Palsa_N2_3_FD_200533 | JGI IMG/M metagenome (GOLD analysis project Ga0302314, IMG submission 200533) | Peat permafrost microbial communities from Stordalen Mire near Abisko, Sweden - III_Palsa_N2_3 | ecosystem: Environmental > Terrestrial > Soil > Palsa > Peat permafrost | place: Sweden...
TGCCTTCGGAGCCGGAGGTGAAGAGCACAACCGCGGGATCGTCCGGGGATTGCTTGGTCCCCATGGCGGACGGAAAGAATTGGTGCCAGAGAATCCATAGCTTATCGGCGAACGTGATGCGTTGTTTCAGGTCCTCTAGATAAACGATGCGCAGATCGGCAAGCTGCTCGATCACGAGCGTCAGACGTGCCTTCTCGATGAACACGCGCGAGGCGAGGATGGTGCGGATGCGGGCGGCGACGCATGCGGCACGAATACCGTCGACCCCCGCCGTATAGTTGATCAGCGCGGGAATCCGCGCGGTGGCGGAAAGCCCCAGGATCAGCCCGAGCGTCGGCGCTGCGTTTGGCGCCATCACGCCGACGATTTCTCCCGGGCTCGTCAGTGGGCTCAGCAGGCGAGCCAGGCCGAGCGACATGCGGAGCAGGGTCCCGTATGACTCCTCCTGCATCCGCACATCCTCGACCAGCCGATAATGCGCGCCGAAGGTCGCCTTCGCGTCGAGGAATGCCTCGAACAAGGTGCGCTGCGGGCGAGTCGCCACCAGCATGTCGAGGAGGATGCGCCGGAGGAGCTCGCCCGCGCGCCGTCTGCGCAGCTTGGCGGACGGCATCTTCGGCATGGGTATGTTCCGGCGGGGCCGGATGGTGACGCTGATTTTCGGAAATAGCTTCAGCGGATATATCCCGGCGAGTCGCCCAAAATAACTGTGCCCCGCGCCCTCGATGCGTACCGGCACCACCGTCGCGCCGGTACGGGCGGCGACGAAGCCCGCGCCGTCGTAGACCTTCATCAGCGATCCGGTAATGGTGAGTCGACCCTCCGGAAAGATGACGACCGGCGTCCCGCTCTCGACCAGACGGCAAATCTGCTTGATCGCCATTGGACTCGTGGAATCGACCACGATATGAGGCACGAAGCGCAACATCCAGCGAACCCAGGAGCTTTTCATCACTTCCGTATGCACCACGTAGGTGGCCGCCACGGGCAAAAACACCGCGAGCAGCAATCCATCGAGAAATGACTCGTGATTCGCGACGATGAGCGTGCGCTCGTTTTGGAAAACCGCCGCATCGCCTCGGATACTGACCCGAAACAACAGGCGCAACAGCCAGCGCAGACAGGACCTCACCACGCGCACACCGCCAGGAGGGTCACTCGGCTGTCGAGCGGAGCGTTGCGGCCCGATCGTTGGTTCGACTTTGGCATCCCCGTCCTTGCGTAAAGACCCTATGCTCGCAGCTGCGTCGCGCAAGAGTCGGTGACAACAGGGCGAATTATGTCGCGTCTGCGGCCAAAGTGAGACGTAATCGCCGTTTCCAAGCGGTGTCGAGCCGCCTGCAGCGCTAGTTTCCGACGCTTTCATCTCATCTCCCATGGCTCCGTTTCGTTCGGGGACGAGGATGGGCGGGGCCGGCCGGCGCGGCAAAAACTCGCTCGTCGCGTATACTCTTTGATTCCGTCGGTACCATATTTTGATACTTCCGGGTAACGCATGAGTGGCTCAGCCATCTTGGTGAAGGGAATCAAAAGCCGTCTGAAGGCTCAGGGCATCTCGTATCGCCGATTGGCCGATCTCATCGGCATCAGCGAGCCCACGGTGAAGCGCGATCTCGCGCGGGGCAATTTCTCGCTCCAGCGACTGGATCTTATCTGCGAGGCGCTGGGGGTGAGCGTGGCTGACTTGGTTGCGCCCATGGATCATGCCGCCATGACGGAACTGAGTGAGCTCCAGGAGCAGGCGCTGGTCACGAACCCGCGCGCACTGGTAGTCACTTATTTGATCGTCAACGACTGGAAGTTCGATGAAATCGTCTCCGCCTTCCGGCTCGACGAGAACGAGCTCATCAGCATTCTGCTGAAGCTCGACGAACTGCGAATCGTCGATTTTCATCCGCCGAAGCGCATGCGCAAGTTGACGGCTCGAAATTTCAGCTGGCGCAAAGATGGAGCCGTACAAGAGTACTTTCTGCGCCGCGTAATCCCTGAGTTCTTCAACGCACGCTTCGACTCGCCGGGCGATGAATTTCGTTTTGTCGGCGGACTTCTATCATCCTCGTCCATGCTTCGATTACAGGCATCTATTCGTCGCTTTGCCGACGAGTACGAACAACTCGCCCATCAGGACGCGCGTCTTCCGCTCGAGGAACGCCATGGCTGGTCGGCCATACTCGCCCTGAGGCTGTGGGAGTACTCGGAATTTTCCAAGTTGCGGCGCGACACGCACGCCGCACATACCGTGAAGAAATCGAAGCCTTAGTCGCCCGGTGCGCTCCGCTCGCGCGAGGCGAGACCCGCCTTGAGCGCGCGAAGTATCACCGGATGATCCGGCGCGGATCTTGCGGTGGAACCTCGTAGCGATCAATTGCCGCCGCAGCACTCGAAGCCGCACAGTGACGTCAGCGGTCGATGGGCACTCGTATCACAGGGAGAGTCAGCGATGGATCCAGTCATGCGTATCGTCCTTGCGGTTGTAGGCGCATTTGCGGGCTCAACCCTCGGGAGTGCCGGCTCACGTCTCTTCGATACATTCATCGGCGCCTTCGCCGGCTTCGCGGTTGCGGACTTAAGCTATATTCGCGCCCGCCTGCGCACGCTGGACGAGGACCTAAATCGCCTCAAAGGCAGTGTTTCACGGGACCTACAACCCATCGTCCCCCAACCCGGCGCCGAGATTCCGCAGCCCGCGCCTGCTTCATCGCCTGTGCACGCTTCGCCTGCCGCGCCCCATTCGCCGCATTCCCCCGCTCCGCTGCGCAGGCAGCCGCCGGCGCAAGAATTGCCGAATTTCATCATCGATGGCATCCGCCGATTTTTCGGCGGGGGAAATCTGCTCGTTCGATCGGGCGTGATCGTCTTGTTTTTCGGCATCGCCTTCCTGCTTCGCTATGTCGCCGAGCATACGCGGGTGCCCATCGAGTACCGGCTCAGCGGCGTCGCGCTCGGCGGCTTGGCGCTGCTCGTGCTGGGTTGGCGGCTGCGTACGACACGGCCGGGGTTTGCGCTATCCATTCAAGGGGGCGCGATCGGCATCCTCTATTTGACTGTGTTTGCGGCCTTTCATTTATATGCCCTGATGCCATCTTTCGCGGAATTCGCTTTGCTGACGGCGATCGGCGCGCTCTCGGCGCTGCTCGCGGTCAAGCAAGACTCGCAATCGCTCGCGTTGCTCGGAGTAACGGGAGGTTTCCTCGCGCCGATTCTCGCGTCCAGCGGGAACGGCGATCATGTGTTCTTGTTCGGCTACTACGCCGTGCTGAATGCCGGGATTTTGCTGATCGCTTGGTTCAAGTCATGGCGGGGTCTCAATCTAGCGGGCTTCGCGTTCACGTTCGGCATCGGCACCGTCTGGGGAGCGCTCACCTACCGGGCGGCGGACTTCGCCACCACGGAGCCATTTCTCATATTGTTCTTCCTGTTCTACGTGGGCATTGCCGTGCTATTTACCTGGCGCCAACCGCCGCGGTTGCGCGGCTATGTCGACGGCACCCTGGTCTTCGGTACACCTCTCGTCGCGTTCGGTCTGCAGGCCTCGATGCTGCACGGCCGCCCGTTCGCGCTCGCCTATAGCGCGCTCGCCATGAGCGCTTTGTATCTCGGCATCGCCGCGCTCTTGAAACAGCGGCGCGATGATACACAGCGGCTGCTCATCGAGGCCTTTCTGGCCTTGGGCGTGGTGTTCCTGACCGTCGCGGCGCCGCTCGCGCTCGGCAGCCGTTGGAACGCCGATGTATGGGCGCTCGAAGGCGGTGCGCTGGTCTGGATCGGCTGTCGGCAGGAGCGGCTGCTGTCGCGCCTGTTCGGCGCGCTATTGCTCGTCGCGGCAGGCTTCTTGCTCGCCGATCAATTCAGCTTCGCGGGCGAATTCCCATCGCTCCCGTGGAATGCCTACGGCGCGGTGCTGCTGGTGAGCGCTGCCTCGATTGGATCTGCCGGAGGCCTCTTCGCCTATGCCCAAAGTCGCCAACCCGGCGCAGCCGTTTTGTCCAACCTGCTGTTCTGTTGGGGCGTGCTTTGGTGGTCGCTCGGAGGCCTCGCGGAACTCGAGCACGTCGCGCCGGCCGCAGACCTCGCCGCGGCGGCGCTGATATTTTTGTCAGCGACGGCATTCGGCGTCAGTGCCCTTCATAAAAGACTCCCGTTGCCTGCGGCCGTCGCGGTCGCCCTCGCACAATTTCCCGTCATGCTGGCGTTCGCGGCGGCCGTCGCGGCCACACAGAGTCATCCGTTCGAGCATGGCGGTTGGATTGCCTGGCCCGTGGCATTCATTTGCTTCTATGCCGCGTTATATCGCCACGAGACCTCCGTGGCACGCCCCGCTGCCGGCGCGCTGCATGTTGCCTCAGCGTGGCTGTTGATCGCATTGTCGAGCTGGGAGACGGAGTGGATGGTTGACTTTCTGGTGCACGGAAGCCGCTCTTGGCCCACGGTCGCCTGGGCGATCATTCCGGCGGCAGCATTGGCCGGCCTCGCACGGGGCTACCGCGGCGTACGATGGCCGCCGGCTCGCCACGGCGAGGCCTATGTCATTGTTGCTGCCGGGCTCGCCATCGCGCTCGCAATCTGGAGCCTGGTAACCGACATCTCGATGACCGGCGATGTCGCCCCGCTCACCTATCTTCCGTTGCTGAATCCGGTGGACATCGTCCAGCTGCTCGTCTTGCTCATGCTCTGGCGCTGCTGGAAGGTCACTCGTGCCCTGCCCTGCGTGATCGAGGCAGGCATCGACCGGCGAGTGCCCGAGTTCGCGCTCGGGGCATTGGGCTTCTTGTGGCTGAATGCCTTGCTCCTGCGCACCCTGCACCAGTGGGTGCAGGTGCCCTGGAGCCTCTCAGGCATGCAGGAGTCGACCATCACCCAGACGACCTTGTCGATCTTCTGGGCAAGCCTGGCGCTCGCCTCGATGCTCTTCGCGACTCGCAAATCCGAAAGGCCGATCTGGTTCGCGGGCGCCGCGCTTCTCGCCATCGTGATCGCAAAACTGTTCTTCGTGGATCTGTCGAGCGTTGGATCGATCGAGCGCATCGTATCGTTCGTCGGCGTCGGGGTGCTCATGCTGGTGATCGGCTACTACTCCCCGCTTCCTCCGCGCTCGACGCAAAGATCATGAAGAGCTTCGGCTTTTACCTGCGCTCGGCGTTCGCAGCGTGCGCGCGAACCGCGGGCCTCGCGCACGCCGGCGTGGCGCCGCGGAACTTTGCCTGCGGCTACCCGATTATCCCGCCTACCTAGCTTGCAGCCGCGCGGAATCGCGCCCGCATCGAGGGCAGACTCTGGCGCTGGCGAATGCGCGCAGCGTCCATGAGCATGCGGCCGGCCCAGCGATAAACGTTGTTTTCCTTGACGGTTCTGCGCAGCAGGCTCATGCGGTCGCGGCGCTCGTCGCGGCCCATACGCATCGCGATCTCCATCGCCTCGGCGGTCTCGTTGACATCGAACGGGTTGATCAAGACCGCCTCGGTCAATTCCCGCGATGCCCCCGCGAAAGTGGACAGGATCAGCACGCCGTCCTCGTCCTCGCGCGACGCGACGAACTCCTTCGCGACGAGATTCATGCCGTCGTGCAGGCTGTTGACCAGGCAGAAGTCGGCCGCGCGGTACAGCTCGAAGACGCTGCGCGGCTCCTGGTGCTCGCTGATCAGCACGATGGGGCGCCAGTCGCCCTCGGCGAACCTGGCATTGATGCGCTCGACTTCGCGATGGGTCTGTTCCTGGAGGCCCCGATAGGCGGGCAGTTGACTGCGCGAGGGCGATGCGATCTGCAGGAACGTGAGGCGTCCTCGATGCCGCGGGTTTTTCTCGAGCAATGCCTCGAGCGCATGGAAGCGCTCGATGATGCCTTTGGTGAAATCCCAGCGCTCTACACCCAATCCGATGACGACATCAGGCCCGATGCGGTAGCGCTCGCGCACGGCCGCGCGGCATGCGCTCACGTCGGGAAGATCCTGCAGCCAACGAGGCGGCCATTCGATCGAGATCGGATAGGCCGCGACCCGGCATACGCGGCCCTGCAGAGTCACCGTCATGTGCTCGTGATCGATCTGACATTCGACGAAACGATCCACCGCGTCCAGGAAATTCTGGCAGTGATAGCGGGTGTGGAACCCGAGAATGTCCGCCGACAGCATGTGCAGGAGCATCTCGCGCTTCCACGGGCACACACCGAAAGTCTCCGAGTTCGGCCAGGGTATGTGCCAGAAGAGCGCGATGGTCGCTTTGGGAATCTTCGCACGGATGAGCTTGGGCAAAAGGGCGAAGTGAAAGTCCTGGATGAGCACCACCGGGCTGTCGGTGTTCGCTTCGGCCGCCACCACGTCGGCGAACTTGGCGTTGACCTCTTCGTAGGCGCGCCAGTCACTCGGCCGAAAGGCGGGACGCACGTAGGCTAAGTGACAGAGCGACCAAAGCCCCTCGTTCGCGAAACCGTAATAATAGCCCTGCTCCTGCTCCTCGGTGAGCCACACGCGACGCAGCGTATAGCTCGGGTTATCGGGCGGCACTGCGATGTGATCGAATCGATCGACCGAGTCCCGATCCGCCGTGCCCGCACCGTGCGCCACCCACACGCCGGAGCAGGCGCGCATGATGGGCTCGAGCGCGGTGACCATGCCGCTCGCGGGCACCTGCACGACCGGGCGGTGATCGGCATTGTAATTGTGAATGTATGGCTCGCGGTTCGAGACGATGATCACCTGCGAGGAGTGCAAGTGCTCCCGCACGACCTGCCGCAGCGCCTGCGGCGTCCAGTTTTCACGAAAATCGATCTCGAGCCGCTGTTTTTCCTCGACCTCCGCGAGTACCTGGCGCACCTGCGACAGGATCGGGAGCGAAGCGGCAGGGGACCTGGCATTGTCGAGAAAGCGTTTGCCGCGGATGTCGCCGATCAGCACATTCACCAATCGCCGCAGCTGCAGCCATGCAACCAGCACAACCAGCAAGGCGAGCAACAAAATGGCGATGCCGAGAAATACCAACACGAAATCGCGCGCCGTGCGCTGCCGCCGGTCGACGAAGCTCAGATCCGACATCATCATCACGCGGTACGGCGGCTCTCCCGCGTCGTAGTCGAAGCGCGACAGCTCCACCGAGCCCGAAGGAAGCTGAATGATGCCGGCGGAAAACGGCTTCACCTTGCCTTGTTGCTCGCAGCTGATGTTGTGCGGCACGCGCTCGCTGCGCGCAATGGTCGTGCCGTCCGGCCGGCAGATCAGGACGGCGAGCAGCCGTTCATCCGCGATCATCCTCGCGAGATAGCCGTGCAATTTCGCTTCGTTGTCTTGAGCCACGAGCTCGGCAAGCGGGGACTCGACGGTGTGCATGATCAGCTGCGCGCGCACCTCGACGTCGGCGCTGAACCATTCCGCGAGCAGTTTTTGGATGTAGGGCAAGCCCAGGAAAGCGACGACGCACGAGGCGAGCGCAAGGGGAAGCACGAAACGCAATAAAACCGAGCGAAGCAATGCGCCTCCGGGGATTGATTCGAGACAACTTCGGCAAAATACCTAAATTCACAGACCCAGTCTGCAAACCAACTTATATATCTCAATTACACATGTAAAAGTTACACCTCCGGCTGGTCGCCGGCCGATGTTGGCGCGGGTACGTCGCATGGGCTATGTTGACCCCAAAATGCGCTCTCAAGCTCCCGCAGCCTCGCACGACTTTAGTCTATTCCTCGACGTCGACGGAACCTTGGTGGAGCTTCAGGAAACTCCCGACGAGGTGATCGTCGGCGAGTCTCTCAAGGCCTTGCTGATCGAGGTCTCGCGGCACCTCAACGGGGCCGTCGCGCTGGTGAGCGGCCGCAGTATCGAGACCCTCGACGCTCTCTTCGAGCCGTTGGTACTTCCCGCCGCGGGTCTGCACGGCGTCGAGCGTCGTAGCGCCTCGGGCGAGCGCCGCGGCGCGAACTATTGCGACCCCTCCCTCGCCCCCGCGCGGCTGATGTTGACGGCATTTGTCGAATCACATCCCGGCACGTTGCTCGAGGACAAGGGGCGCGCGCTCGCCCTGCATTTTCGGCTCGCACCCGAATTCGAGACCAGCGCAAGGCAAGCCGTATCCGCGCTCGTGCGTCCGCTCGCACCGGCCTATCACGTGCAGGAAGGCAAGATGGTGCTGGAGATCAAGCCCCACGAGTTCACGAAGGCCACGGCCATCGAGGAATTTCTCAAGGAGGCGCCCTTTGCGGGGCGAACGCCCGTAGTCGTGGGGGACGATCTGACGGACCAATCGGGTTTTCGCCTCGTGGAAGCTGTGGGCGGCATATCCATCGCGGTGGGACATCGAGTGCAAGGCCAATGGCGCTTGGACAACCCCGCGGCCGTGCGGCACTGGCTGACTTCCTTTGCGGCGCTCACTTGAGCGGCACCGCCCGGGCTCAGGCCTGAGATCGCCGATTTACGGCCTTACCTGGCCGCTGCCGCGGACAACGTATTTGTAGCTCGTCAGCTGTTCCACGCCCACCGGACCGCGCGCGTGGAACTTATCGGTGCTGATGCCGATTTCCGCGCCCATGCCGAACTCGCCTCCGTCCGCGAACTGCGTAGATGCGTTGTGCAGCACGATGGCGCTGTCCACTCGGGTCAAGAAGTCTTCGGCTGCCTGCGGATCCTGCGTCACGATGCAATCCGTGTGACGCGAGCCGTAGCGGCGGATGTGCTCGATCGCGGCATCGATCCCCTCGACCACGCCCACGGCGATGATGGCGTCGAGATACTCCGTGGACCAATCCGGTTCGCTGACCGGGCGCACACGCTCATCGCAGGCTCTAGCGGCCTCGTCGCCGCGCACCTCGCAGCCGGCCTCGATGAGCGCCTTCACGAGCGGACCCAAATGCGTCGGTGCGCAGGCGCGGTCGACGAGCAGCGTCTCGGCGGCGCCGCAGACGCCCGTGCGGCGCAGCTTCGAGTTGAGCACGATCTCCTGCGCCATGGACAGATCGGCGGCGCGCTCCACGAACACATGACACAGGCCCTCGAGATGGCCGATGACCGGCACTCGCGCTTCGCGCTGCACGCGCTCGATGAGCTCCCTGCCGCCGCGCGGGACGATGACATCGATGTAGCGCGACATCTCCGCGAGCATGTAGCCCACAGCGGCCCGATCCGTGGTCGGCACCAGCTGGATGCTCGCGGACGGCAATCCGGCGACTTGCAGTCCCTCGCCGAGACATGCGTGAATGGCGGCGTTCGAGCGCGCGCTCTCCGAGCCGCCACGTAAAATCACCGCGTTGCCGGACTTCAAGCACAGCGCTCCCGCGTCCGCGGTCACATTGGGGCGGCTCTCGTAAATAATGCCGATCACGCCGAGCGGCACACGGCGGCGCTGAATGCGCATGCCGTTCGGCCGCGCCCACTCGGCGAGCACGGTGCCGATGGGATCGGGGAGCGCTGCGATGTCCTCGAGCGCGCGCGCCATCGACTCGACGCGCGCGTCATCGAGGCGCAGGCGGTCGAGGAGCGGCGCGCTCGCGCCCTCTTCCCGCGCCTCCTGCATGTCGCGATCGTTGGCCGCCAGGATCTTGTGCCGCCGGGCACGCAGTGCTGCGGCCGCAGCGCGCAGAGCTAGGCTTTTCTGATCGCTCGCGGCGCGCTCAAGCACAGGCGCCGCCGCGCGCGCGCCGCGGCCGATTGCATCCATTACGCCGATGACCATCAGACTGCCCTCAGCAAGACCAAATCGTCGCGATGCACGATCTCATCGCGCCCGCGAAATCCCAGCAATCGCTCGATCTCGGCGGATTTTCGGCCGAGAATACGCGCCGCGTCGGCGTCCGAATACGCGCAGATACCGCGGGCGATCTCAATGCCGTCCGGTCCGACAATGCTCACTGTATCGCCTCGATCGAAGCGGCCGATGGCGCGCGTCACTCCCGCCGGCAACAAGCTCTTGCCCTGCATCAGCGCCCGCACCGCTCCTTCGTCGACGGAGATCGCGCCGGCCGGGCGCAAGGTGCCCGCGATCCACTGCTTGCGCGCGGCGGAAGGCGTCGAGGAGGGCAGGAACCAGGTACAGCGGGCGCCGTCCTCGATGCGCTTCAAGGGATGCGCATCGGCTCCCTTGGCGATGCACAAATGACAACCCGCGCCGATCGCGATCTTGGCGGCGGCGATTTTGGTCTGCATCCCGCCGGTTCCCATGGCGCTGCTCGATCCACCGGCCATGGCTTCGATGGCCGGCGTGATGTCGAGGACACGGGAGATGAACTCGGCTTGCGGGTTCTCGTGGGGATTCGATGTATACAACCCATCGATGTCCGACAGCAGTACCAGGCAATCTGCGCCCGTCATCTGAGCCACTCGCGCCGCCAGCCGGTCGTTGTCCCCGTAACGAATCTCGGCCGTGGCGACGGTGTCGTTCTCGTTGATCACCGGGAGCGCGCCCAGGGCGAGCAGCGTGTTCAACGTCCCGCGGGCGTTCAAATAACGGCGCCGCTGCTCGGTGTCGCCCAAAGTCAGGAGAATCTGGGCCACGGTGATCTCTCGTGCCTCCAGAATTTCCTTATAGGCGTGCGCCAGCCGGATCTGCCCGACCGCGGCGGCCGCCTGACCCTCCTCGAGCTTTAGCTTGCCCGGGGTCAACCCGAGATGGCGCCGGCCGAGCGCGATGGCGCCGGAGGATACCAGGATCACCTCCTGCCGCCGCTTGCGCATGGCGGCGATGTCGGCCGCCAGCGTCTCGAGCCATGTGCGGTTCAAGCGTCCCTTGTCGGCGTCGACAAGCAGCGCTGAGCCGACTTTCACGACCACGCGTTTGGCGTCGATCAAGCGTCGAGCGCATTGTTTCCGATCGGCGACGGTCATGGGTGCCCAATATTGCCATTTACTTAGCGGAGCGGCCTCCCCTAATATTCGTTCCACACCAATCAGGGCAGCACTCGAGAAGAAGGGAACGTCAGTGGGCAGAGAATACGAACCGACCGTCGGGCAATGGTACGAGGATCTGGAGAACGACGAGACGTTCCAAGTCTTGCGGGTGGACGAGGATCGCGAGGTCGTCGAGATCCAGCATCTGGACGGCGATGTCGAGGAGCTGGACGTCGACGGCTGGGCGGAGCTGGATTTGGAGCTTAGCGAGGAACCCGAGGGTTGGTCGGGCTCGAAAGCCGAGAAGGATGCCGAAGAGGACGACGACGAGGATTGGGACGAGGATGAGGACGACGACGACGATGACGATGACGACGACCTCGACGACGAGGACGACGAGGAGCACGAAGAGTATTGAGCGGCGCGGCTCAGGCCGCCGTCACACGCGCGTGAGCCAGCCGTGCCGGTCCGCCGCTTGTCCCTGCTGAACAGCGAGTAATTGACTGCGTAGCTCGCGCGTGAGCGTACCTACCTCGCCGCTCGCCACGCGGTGCTCGCTCCCCCGGTAGATCAAGGTACCCACCCCCGCGAGCACGGCGGCCGTGCCCGAGAGAGCGGCTTCTCCGGTTTTGACCCACTCGAGCATTTCCTCCACCGTGAACACGCGTTCGGAGACCTTGACGTCGCGGTCGCGCGCAAGCGTGAGGAGTGAATCGCGGGTCACGCCGTGAAGAAACGTGCTGTCGAGGCTGCGCGTGAGAATCTCGCCATCGCGGATCAGCATGAAATTGGCGGCGCCGGTCTCTTGCACCTCACCACGCGGGCAGAAAAGCACCTGGTCGGCCTGCTGCTGCGCACGCGCGCGCAACGTGGGCCCCATCGCCGCCGCATAATTGCCGCCTGTCTTCACCATTCCCATCTGCGCCGCGGAGCGTGTGTTTTCGTCGTCCACGAGGATTCGCAGGGGCTTCATGCCACCCGCGAAATAGTCCCAGACCGGGCTCGCGAGCACGAGCAGCAGCGCCTCGTTCGCGGGCGTTGCCGCGGCTCCGATGTTGGCCGTGGTGCCGAACAGAATGGGCCGCAGATACAGGGCGCCCGGCGCCTCCGGTACCTCCGAGCGGCAGCGCTCGACGACGGAACGCACCATGTCGGCCAGCTGCGCCGCGTCGGGCTCCGGCAGCACGAGTTGCCGCGCGCTCTGGCGCATGCGCTCGATGTGGCGGTCCATGCGGAAAGCGTGCACGGAGCCGTCGGCGTGGCGGAACGCCTTGAACCCCTCGAAGCACGTGCTCGCATAGTGCAGCACATGCGCTGCGGGCGAGAGCTCGATGGGCCCGACCGGCTTCAGCTCCGCCGCGCTCCAGCGGCCGTCGTGATATGTGGCGGCCGACATATGCGAAGTGAGTACCGTGCCGAACGCGGGTCTCGATTGATGTTGGGGGGCCGACGCTTTCGCTTGTGCGATCATGGGGAATCCACCTTCGGAATGAAAATCATCGCGGGATGCTCGAGGAGCTCTTTCAACGATTGAATCATCGCTGCGGCATCATAACCGTCCACGAAGCGGTGATCGAATGAGGACGATAAATTCATGATTCGGCGCACTGCCACTGCGCCGTGATGCGCGACGGGGCGGTCGACGGCCTTGTTGAGTCCGATGATGGCCACCTCGGGCGCATTGATGATCGGGGTCGAGGCGATGCCGCCGAGCTTGCCGAGGCTCGTTACGGTAATCGTCGAGCCTACCAGCTCCTCACGTGTCGCCTGGTTCGTCCGGGCTCGCTCGGTGACGCGCCGGGTCTCGGCGGCGACTTCCTGGAGACTCATAGCTTGCGCGTTGCGCACCACCGGTACCTTGAGTCCGTCGGGCGTTTGCGTGGCAACGCCCACGTGCACCGCGCGGTATCGCACCAGCACGCCGCGGGCGGCGTCATACAGAACATTGCATTGCGGGAACGATTCGAGTGTGCGTACCAGCGCGAGGATCACCAACGGCAGATAGGTAAAGCCCGGCTCGCCCTTGGCGAGCTTGGAATTGAGGTGCTGGCGTAGCGCTTCGAGCTCCGTAACGTCCACTTCTTCCACGTAAGCGAAATGTGGAATGTTGCGCTTCGACTCGCTCATACGCTCGGCGATCAAGCGGCGCACGCCGATCACCTTGATCTCCGAGGTCTCCCCCGCGGCAACTTGCGGGCCGCGTGCAGCGGCTGCCGGCAAGCCTTGGGTGCGCACGGTTGAATCGTCCGCGGCGGCAGGGGAAGCGCTCGCGGCCTTGAGGTCCTCGCGCACGATGCGCCCGCCCGGGCCCGATCCGGCGACGGTCGCGAGGTCGATGCCCGCCTCGCGCGCGCGCCGCCGGTTGGCCGGCGAGGTCATGATCCGCCCGCCGGGGGACGCCGCCCGGACCGATACTTCGACGGGCGCGGCGGGTGCCGGGGCCGGCGGCGTCTGTACCGCCGGGGCCGGAGCAGGCGCGCTCTTTTCGGGGGCAACCGCAGGGGCGCTTGCAGCCGCTGCGGCCGTCCCCGACGCAGTCTCGAACACGATCAGCGGGGAGCCCACCGCAATCTTGTCGCCGGGCGCGCCGCGAATGGAGACCACGCGTCCGCTCACGGGCGCAGGCACCTCGACAGCGGCCTTGTCGGTCATCACTTCGACGATGATTTGATCCTCGCTTACGGCATCGCCCGGCGCCGTGTGCCAGGCGACAATCTCGGCCTCGACGGTGCCTTCCCCCAGATCCGGCATCTTGAAGATGTATTCACTCATGCCGACTCCATGACGGCCTTGATGGCTGTTGCAACTCGGGTCTGTCCGGGAAAATATTCCCACTCGAACGCATGCGGATACGGAGTATCCCACCCGGCGACACGCTGAATCGGCGCCTCCAGGCTCCAAAAGCACTCTTCCTGAATCAGGGCAACGAGCTCCGCGCCGAATCCGGAGAACCGCGTCGCTTCGTGCGCCACCACGCAGCGTCCGGTTTTCTTCACCGAGCGCACCAGCGTTTCGACGTCGAGCGGCACCAGCGAGCGCACGTCGATGACCTCGGCGTCGGCGCCGAGCATGGCCGCTGCGGCCAGCGCGACGAACACCATCGTGCCGTAGGTGATGATGGTCAATTTCGAGCCGGGGCGCACGATATCGGCGACTCCGAACGGCACGGTGTAATGACCTTCGGGCACTTGCCCCTTGGGGTGCGTGGTCCAGGGGACGGCGGGCTTGTGCGGGTCGCCGTCGAACGGTCCGTTGTACAGGCGCTTCGGCTCGAAGAACACCACGGGATCGTCGTCCTCGATGGCGGTGATCAGCAGCCCCTTGGCGTCGTAGGGATTCGAAGGCATCACCACTTTGATGCCGCTCACGTGCGTGAAGATTCCTTCCGGACTCTGCGAGTGCGTCTGGCCGCCGCGAATGCCGCCGCCTGCGGGCGTACGAATGGTCACCGGAGCGAAGAACTGACCGGCGCTGCGGTAGCGAAGCCGCGCGAGCTCGCTCACGATCTGGTCGAACCCCGGATATATGTAGTCGGCAAACTGAATCTCGGCGACCGGCCGCAGACCGTTCACGGCCATGCCGATGGCGGCGGCGACGATGCCGCCTTCGGCGATCGGCGTGTCGAGCACGCGGTTCTCGCCGTACTTGCGTTGCAGTCCTTCGGTGGTGCGGAACACGCCGCCGAAATAGCCGATGTCCTCGCCCATGAGCACCACGGATGGATCTCGGCCGAGCATGATGTCCATGGCCGAGTTCAGCGCTTGGATCATGTTCATGTGCGCCATGCGTCAGCTCCGCTCGGAGCGCATCTGTGCGCGCTGTCGCACGAGGTGCGGCGGCATGTCCTTGAAGACATCCTCGAACATGAGATCCGGATCGAGCTTTGGGCCGTCGCTCATCGTGCCGGACTTGATGGCCTCCTGCCAGCTCGCGGCGACCAGCGCTTCGAGCTCGGTGGCGAGCGCGCGATGACGCTCCTCGGACCATTCGCCGAGCTCGATGAGGTGGCGCTTCAATCGATCGATCGGGTCGCCCAACGGCCAGTGCGCCTCGTCGTCTTTCGCGCGGTAGCGCGCCGGATCGTCGCTGGTGGAGTGAGCCGCGCCGCGATAAGTGACGAGCTCGATGAGCGTGGGGCCGCCGCCCGTGCGCGCGCGCTCCGCGGCCCACTGCGTGACCGCATAGACCGCGAGAAAGTCGTTACCGTCGGCGCGAATGCCGGCGATGCCGTAGCCGGGACCGCGGGCTGCGAACGAGCGCTGCTCGCCGCCCGCGTAGCCCTGAAACGTGGAAATCGCCCATTGATTGTTGACGACGTTCAAGATCACCGGCGCCTGATAGACCGAGGCGAACAAGAGCGCGTGATGGAAGTCCGCCTCTGCGCTCGAGCCCTCGCCGATCCAGCTCGCCGCGACATGATCCTCGCCCTTCAGAGCAGCCGCCATCGCCCAGCCCACGGCCTGCGGAAATTGCGTCGCGAGATTGCCGGAAATGGAGAACAGATTCCCGGGCTTCGAGTGATACATGACGGGGAGCTGCCGTCCCTTACACATGTCTCGTGTGTTCGAGAGCAACTGGCACATCATATCCACGAGCGCAATGCCGCGGACGACGTGCAACCCTTGGTTGCGGTATGACGGAAACAGCATGTCGCCCGGACGCAGCGCCATGCCCGCGGCAACCGATACCGCCTCCTCGCCGAGCGAGCGCATGTAGAACGAGATCTTGCCTGCCCGTTGCGTGCGCTGCATGCGATCGTCGAACAAGCGCGTGAGCAGCATATGACGCAGACCGACCTGCAGATCCTGAGCATCGAGATGCGGATGCCAGGGACCCACTGCCTCGCCGTTGTCGTCGAGCACGCGCACGAGCTCCACCGCGAGGGATTCCATGTCGCGCGCGCGGGTATTGACGTCCGGGCGCGGGACCGCTCCGGCGGGAGACAGGTCTACGTAGCTGAAATCGGGCTTCTGGCCCGGCCGTGCGGGTGGACTCGGCAGATGCAGGCGGGATTTCTTGTTCATCCGGATAACTTACCCTCGCCTTTCCGCGGTGTTGTATTCATTGCGGATATGGCCAATAATTCGGTCTGTTCATTCCGTTTAATCGCTGATTGTGGAAAATACATCCCACCGCTCCATTGACCGTCTCGATCTGCGTCTGCTCGACATTTTACAGCGGCACGGCGCCCTATCGGTGGCCGAGGTGGCTGCGCGCACACGCATCTCCACCACCACTTGCTGGCGGCGCATTCAAGCGCTCGAGCAAAGCGGCGTGATCAAGGCTCGCGTGGCTCTCCTCGATCGCAACGCCCTGGGGCTCGACGTTACGATCTTCGCGCACGTCAAGCTCGCAACCACCGGGCGCGATGCGCTCGCCGAGTTCGAGGCGGCCATTCGCGACCGCGCCGAAGTGCTCGAGTGTTACACGCTCACCGGCGAGTGGGATTTCCTGCTTAAGATCGTCACCAAGAACGTCAAGGCTTACGAGGCCTTTTATCTCGACTACCTGTCGCGCATCCCGAGCGTGCGCTCGATCAACTCCTCGGTCGCCGTAACCGTGATCAAAGAGTCGACCGCGCTGCCGCTCGGCACCTTCGAGTCCGCGCCGCCCTCCCTCAAGTGACCTCGAGCACCGTCGAGCCGATGGTGCGGCGGCTCGCGAGAGCCCGATGTGCCTCGGCCGCCTCGGCAAGCGGCATGCGCCGTCCGATGTGGGCGCGAATCGTGCCCGCGGCGAGCCGTCTGAACAGGTTTTCCGCGCGCATGCGCAGCTCCTCGCGGCTGCGGATGTAGTCGAATAGCGTGGGCCGGCTGGCATAGAGCGACCCGCCGCTCGCAAGATCCGATATCTTGAATTCCGTGATGGCTCCCGAGGATTGGCCGAAGCTCACGAACATTCCGCGCGGCCGGAGCACCTTGAGCGATCCCCGCCACGTATCGTTGCCGACCGAGTCGTAGACGACATCGCACCCCTTGGGCGCGAGTTCGCGCACCTGGAGCTCGAAGTCTCCGCGGGAATTGTCGAGGATGTGCGAATAGCCGTTCGCGAGCGCGATGCTCGCCTTGTCGGAGGAGCCCACGGTGCCGATGGCGATCGCACCCATCGATCGCAGCCATTGACCGAGGATGAGTCCCACGCCCCCGGCGGCTGCGTGCACGACTACGGTATCCCCCGCCTTGACCGGATAGCACGAAGTGAGCAGAAACTCCGCGGTCAATCCCTTGAGCATGACCGAGGCGGCCACTTCGAAATCGATCGCGTCGGGAAGCTTGACCAGCCGTTCCGCCGGCACGACGCGGCGGGTGCGATAGGCGCCGACGTGCATGACGTATGCGACGCGATCGCCGACCGCGAGATCCTTGACGCCCGGACCGACCGCATCGATCACGCCGGCCGCCTCGGCGCCCGGAACGAGCGGCGTCGAGGGCCAAGGGTAGGAGCCGGCGCGGTAATAGGTATCGATGAAGTTCACGCCCACCGCGCGCTGCGCGACCCGCGCCTCCCCTGGACCCGGCGGCGGCGCGTCGAGCGCGGTCCACTCGAGCACCTCGGGGCCGCCTGCCGTGCGTGCGAGCACCGCCATGTCCGTCATGCGTCCTCCTTCGAGCGCAAGCTTGCAGCGAAGCGCCGGATGCGAGCGCAGCCTTCGCGTAACGAGCGCTCGTCGGTGGTGAAGCACAGGCGGATGAACCCGGCCGTGCCCTTGCCGAACGCGCCGCCGTCGAGCACCGACACACCGTGCGAGCGATACAGCTCCAACATGAAATCGTACCCCGACAAGCCGGTGCCGCGCACGTCGATCAACATGAACATGCCGGCATCGGGCGGCACGCAGGCGAGTCCGGGTGTCTGCGCCAGCGCGGCGAGCACGAACGCGCAGCGCTCGCGGCAATAATCGCGCATGCGCGTCTCGGCTGCGGGCGCGATGCCGATCGCGGTGAGCGCCGCCTCCTGCACGAACCCGGGCAGGCCATAGAGCATCGCGATCGCCAAGGCTTCGGCGTGGCCGATCAGCTCCTTCGGGCCGATCATCCAACCGGCGCGCCAGCCGGGCATCGCGTGCGTCTTCGACAAGCTTCCCGCCGTGACCACTTGCTCGGGCAGGCTTGCAGCAAGACTCGGCACCCGGCCTTCGGACGCGAGGCCCGCGTAGACCTCATCCACCACGATCCACAGCGCGTGCCGGCGGGCGAGCTCACCGATCACCGCGAGGTCCGCCGCGCTCATCACATGGCCGCTCGGATTATTCGGCGTGGCAAAGAAAATCGCCCGAGAGCGAGGCGTTATGGCCGCCTCGAGCGCCGCAAGGTCCGGCCGGAAATCTGCACCCGCCCGTACCGGCACTCGCACCATGCGCGCGCCCGAGGCCTCGATGGTGGCCGGATACGTGGGATACAGCGGCTCGAAGGCGAGCACCTCATCGCCGGGACCCGCGAGACACAGCGAGGCCGTGAACAGGGCGTTCTGCGCGCCGGCGAGAAAGATGACGTTGCCTGCCTCGACCGGCTGACCGGTCCGGCGCGCATGCGCCTGCGCGATCGCCGTGCGCAGTGCTTCCCGGCCGGCGACCGGCGTGTAGTGCGTGTCGCCGCCGCGCATGCGCTCGACGGCGCGGTCGATCACCGGCTGCGGCGTGTCGAGATCCGGATCTCCCACGCTGAGAATGACGACATCTTCGCCGCGGTGCTTCGCGGCCGAGGCCGCGTAATGTGTCTTCCAGGCATCGGCGCCGTCGCCCGCGATGCGCTTCACAAGATCCGAGTACTGCATCCTCCAACCTTTTGCTCGACCCTGGCTTGACTGTCGGGCCCTTGCTTACTTTTCGTTACGGCCCATGCCATCCTAGCGCGGTTTTTCACCGAACGTTCAACAAGAAGGCTGGTCATGTCGCGCAGCATCGGTCGGTACATCGTCGAGTCGCTCGCCGCCAACGGCATCGACACGGTATTCGGCATTCCGGGGGTTCACAATCTGGAGCTGTATCGAGGACTCGCGGCCTCCGACCTCCGCCACGTGCTCGTGCGCCACGAGCAGGGTGCGGGCTTCGCCGCCGACGGCTATGCGCGCCTCACCGGCCGCGCGGCGGCCGCGTTCACCATCTCAGGTCCCGGGCTCACCAACATCCTGACTGCCGCCGCGCAAGCTTATTCGGATTCCATTCCCATGCTGGTGGTGGCCACCACGCCCGTGCGCGCCTCTCTCGGTAAGCAATGGGGCGTGCTGCACGAGTTGCCGGATCAGGCGGCGCTCGCCGCCGGCGTATTCGGCGTCGCGCGCAGCGCCACGAATGCCGAGGACGTGCGCGACCACCTGCGGGTGTGCCTCGCCTCGCTCCGCACAGGCCGGCCGCGGCCGGCGTATCTCGAGATCCCGCTCGACGTGTTGTCCGAGACGACCGATCTCGTCGCCGAGCGTTTTGCACACCCCACGCCGCCGCCGCCGGCGCCGCCGGTTTCCGTCGCCGCCGCAGCGGCCTGGCTCGCGGAGGCGGCCCGGCCGGTGATCGTCGCGGGCGGCGGCGCGCGCGAGTCCGGCGCAGAGTTGCGCGCGCTCGTGGAAAGGCTCGGCTGTCCTTTGGTCACGACGGCAGCCGGCAAGGGTTTGTTGCCGCACGAGCATCCGGCCAATCTCGGCACCTCGTTGCACCATGCCGGCGTGCAGAAATTGGTGGCCGATGCGGATGTGGTGCTCGCGGTGGGCACCGAGCTCGGCGAGACCGACTTCTACTATGCGCTGAAGCTTGAGCTGCGCGGCCGCCTGATTCGCATCGACATCGATCCGCACAAGCTGTGCGACCACTACGCCGCCGAGTTGCCGATCTGGGCCGACGCGAAAGCGAGTCTCGAGGCGTTGCTCGAAGCGCTGCCGCCGCAGCCTCGTCCGGCTTCCCCCGCCTCGGGCCGGGTGGTCGAGCTCCGCGCCGAGATCGACGGTGCGCTCGATGCGAAGTCACGCGGTTGGCAGAGCGCGTTGCAAGCAATTCGCGCCGCCCTGCCGAGCGAGGCGGCCGTATTCACGGACATGACCCAGATTGCTTACTTCGGCAATTACGCCTTCCCGGTAGACGCCCCGCGGCGCTGGTTTCACCCATCCGGCTACGGCACGTTGGGCTATGCGTTGCCGGCCGCCATCGGCGCCAAGATCGCAGACCCCGCGCGCGCGATCGCGGCGCTCGCTGGAGATTTCGGCCTGCAGTTCACGCTCTGCGAAATCATGACGGCGGTCGAGGCCAATCTGAGCCTGCCCATAATCGTGTGGAACAATTCGGCTCTGGGTCAGATCCGTGACGACATGATCGGCGCGGGCATCCCCCCCACTGATGTGATCGCGCGCAATCCGGACTTTGTGGCGCTCGCGCTGGCCTGCGGCGCCGGCGCCGTGCGCACGAGCAATGCCTCGCAGTTGACGGAGGCGGTGCGCGGCGCGCTCCAGGCTTCGGGGCCGACCTTGATCGAAGTGCCTGCCGATAATTTTTGAGCCGCGACCTGAGTGGCTCTACTCAATTCCGCGTTCGACCAAAGTCGAACAGATCGAACAAATCCCCGATCGCAGGCGAATTGCGGGGCACATAGGGGTTGTCGCCCTTCACGATCGGGTTCGGGAAATTGTCCCGGCTGCGTTGAGTAACCGGCGGCAGGCGCCAGTTGCGCTCGATGAACTTCAATATCGACACATGATCGCCGTAATCGTGCGAGACGTGACCGGCCTTTACGTACGGCGAAACCACGATGAGCGGAACGCGCGTACCGTCGCCGAAGAAGTCGAGCGGCTGCACGTAGCCCGAATCGTAGTAGCCTCCGCCTTCGTCGAAGGTGATGAAAATGGCCGTATCCTTCGCATAGGGTGAGGCCTGCACTTGATCCACGATCTTCTTCACGAAGCCCTCGAACAACTGCAGCTTGGAGGAAGCGGGATGTCCGTCGATGTAACCGCTCGGCTTGACGATGGATACCGCGGGGAGAGTGCCCTTCGCGATGTCCGAGTAGAGGTTCACCGAGTCCTGGAGGTGCTGCGCCACCTGATCCGGGTGCGACATGATGGAGGTGTCGTACTGGAATGGGTTGCAGACGTTGCAATACTCGTCGGCATCAGGGCCGGGCGTGCCGTACTTCTCCTGGTAGGGATCCGGCAGGTAATTGTTCCAGTGATCGCCATAGTATTTCCAAGAGACTAGATGGGCGCTCAAGTCATCACCGATGCTCGGCGTCGATGCGGGCGGAATGGTGAACGGCGTGTTCGCCGGATTCGTGTCGGTGTAGGCATTCTTGCCGTTGCCGAAGTAGCCGGGGTTGTAGTTATTCAGAAGGTAGTAGTGCCCCGCTTCGCAACGCGGATCAATCGGGGGCGAAAGCGAGGCGAGGTAGGCGCGGATCGCCTTCACACCGGGCGCGTTCGCGTCGGAGCAGTCGCTGTACGAGCCGCCACCGGAAACAGGCTGCGCCTTATACGGCGGCTTTTGGCCCGCGTTTTGGGTAATCCCGTAGCCATCCTCGGTGTACCAGTTGTTGGTGCCGGGCTGCGGATCAGGATTCTCGATCTCCTGCACGACGCCCTTGTCGGGATTGGGGGCGCCATCGTGGGTCGAGTAGACCGTCGCGTTTTGCGGCGGTTTCCCGGGGCTGCCATCCGGGTTGCTGAACCAGATCGCATCGCCGTGTCCGAACATGATGTGGTTCACGCCCGTGCCTCCGTCGACCGACTGATGGAAGTTATCGCTCATGGCGTACTTGTCCGCGAGGCTCTTGAAATAGGGCACATCGCCTTGTTGCACGTTGTAGAAGCCGAGCGCCGTCGAGCCCTCGCCGGTGACCGACGCTCCGGGCGAATACTCGGTGCTGAACCCCTTGGACTGCGTTGCGCCGTTGGTGCCCGTACCGACCGTGACCTCGACCCAAGAGAAGAGCTGACCGTTGCAGCCTGAGGGGTTGGTCGCGGAGGCGTGCTCGACACTGCAGTTCAGCTGCTGCCACATCTGATAGAAACGATGCACGGGGCTCGCCGAATAGGCGTCGTAGTGAAAGGTGCTGCCGTTGGTCAGCTGGAAAGGGCCGGCCGGCAGGGCGTTCACGTCGGTGACGCGCTCGTCAGGCGTCTTGCTCGTTTGCCCGGTACCCCCGGTCAGCAGACCGACGTAGTCGCTCGTCGGCAATCCCGACTCGGATTGTCTGGCCAGCGCGAGACTCGCGTCACAGCCGGTGATTGGAGTGCCGGGCGCGCACTTGTTCGGGAAGTACGAGGTTTTCGGGCCGCCGACCAGTGGCGCCGGCAACTGGTTGCGGGGGAATTCCTCCTTGGGAGGATTCAACAAGAACGCATCGGTGCTGCCCTGACTGCGCGCGGCGAGTTGATGCGCCAACTCGAAATGCGGACCGGGAACCGCGTGCTTGTTCGCATCGAGCGCGATGATACCTTTCGACAGCAAGTTGTCGATGGTGTCGCCGCCCGCCGGCACGTATGTCGCGAACACGTGATCGAAGCTGCGGTTCTCGCCGATGATCACGATGACGTGCTTGATCGGCGTGGTGGTGGTCCCGTCGTGCCTTGCCGCCGCGTTCGCAAGCGTGGCGCCGAGCGAAAGCTGCGCGAGCGCAAGGCCGCGCAGGCCAAGACGCAGCGCGTCTGCGAGATGCTTCGACTGCATTGGTATCTCCCTGCGTCAGGTCGCGGGCAGCACGCGGATCGTGCCCATCATCCCGCCGTCTTCGTGCTCTAGCAGGTGGCAGTGATACACGAATGTGCCGACCGTGTCAGGATCGCGGAAATCCATGCGCAGCCGCACGCTCGGATACTCGAGCGCGCGGCCGTTGAAATAAGGCACGTTGACGGTGTCGCGAAGGAACGGCTCATCGACCGGCACACCCGACCAGCCGACCAAAAGAAAGTGCAGCTGATGAATGTGGAAGGCGTGCAGCTCGGTCGAGCGATTCTCGATGATCCAGTCCTCGACATCGCCTTGGCGGACCACGATATTCGGCTCCGAGGCGGCGGGATCGAACGGCTTCGGCGTCTCGCCGTCGACTGTCAGATAGTAGTCGGTGGCGCTGTTCGGATCGGCCGGATTCGAGAGCTTCTCCGAGAAATAGAGCCTGCGCACGCGCACCGGGGCAACGTTCCCGAGCCAGGGCAACGCCGGCGGCGGCAGCGGCTCGTGCTCGCTCGGCAAGGTCGAGGCGGCAGGTCGCGCATCGGGTGAGGTGACGATCGCGGCAAGCGCGCGGTTCGGGTCATTCTCCCCGCCCTGACCCGTGTCGACGGTGCGAGTGACCAAGAGCGCCGCGAGCCCTTGGGGCGGGGCGGTCACGATGAACTCCACGCGCGCACCGGGCGGGAGCCCTGCATGGTCCCGCCATTCGACGGCATTGTCTTCGTTGCCGTTCGCGTTCAGCGGCACGCCGTCGATCGCGACGATGCCGAGTTTCTGGGGCGAGTGCTGGAAGAGCACAGCCAGATTCAAATAGGTGATGCCGCAGGCGTTCACCACGCGCCACAGCTGGCGCTCGCCCGGCCGCATCTCGAGCGCGGCCGGTGGATAGTCGGGATACGGCACGGGGATGTAGTTGATCGACAAATCCTTCGCCGGCTTACCGTACCCTGTGCCGTTGTTGGCCGAATCGCCGTCGCGATCGATGAGCATTCTCGGCACCACCGGCTCGCTCTTCGAGGGCGGCGCGTCGGGGTGCATCAGGTCTTGATCGCGAATCACCAGCACCCGCTGCGTCATCCCGGCGAGCGCCGGATTGGCGCGCTCGATGCCCTCGATGATGAGCGCGCCGGAGGCACCGCCGAGCACTTGCGCCGTGGTGAAGCCGTGGATGTGAGGGTGATACCAGTAAAGTCCCGGCGACTCGTGCGCCGGAATTCTGAATCGATATTCGAAGGGCGGCGCACCCGCTGCAATCGAGGTTTTGAGCACCTCGTCCTGGTGGCAGATCGGCGGCACGGTCAAGCCGTGAAAATGCAAGTTCGTCGAGGTGAGCGACATCGAGCCGCTCGTGCAGGGGTCCTGTTCCGCCGCAGGCCGGGCGGCCTTGTGCACATGGGTCCGCGGTGCGGCGCCGGACGCGGCGGCTCCGGCCGTCGCGGGTTCGCCGAGATCGACGAGCGCGTTCCTGAGCTTGAGCTCGAGCAGGTCGCCCGGCCGCATCCGCAAGGTCGGTGATTGTTCGCCCGTCGCCGTCACATAGCAGTAGCGGATGGAGCCGTCGGCCTCGCGATGATTGCGCACGGTGAGCTCGAGCGACAACACGCCGTCGCTCGAGCGCAATTCCGCGGGATCAGCGAGGAGGCTTCCAGGGAGCGGCCGCAAGCAAGGATCGGACGGCGCTTGAGAGATCGCCTCGCAGGGACCCGGGATCATCGCCCAGATCGCACAGCCCACCCATAACCAGCGTCTCGCAACTTCGAACATCACGGGAGGCTAGAGGGCCCGTATGACTGATATGTGACAGCATGCGCCGTCGCACGCCCGCGCCAGGATGCAAATCCGCGCGACGCGTCGTCAGCAGCCGAGCGCGCCCCGCAGAGCGCCGATGTGACGAGCCGTGACCCCGAGCATCGCGCGGCACTCCTCGGCGCGCAAACCGAGGCGCGCGAAAGGTTTGATTTGAGAGCTTTCGATAGTGCGCGCGCCGCCCGGCCGCGTGGCGGCGGCGAGCACCAATCCGGCGATGAGAATGTCTGTCTGATCGGCGACTTTCGAGGTATAGCCATAGTCCTGTTGCTTCGCAACCGCCGCGACCAGGGCGTCCGGGAACCCCCAGTTCTCCAGCACTGCCTGCCCGATCACGGGATGCCAGCCATCGATCAGCTCGATGAGCGACCGCTCGTAACGCGCTTTGCCGGGATCGCTCGCCGCGCGCACCATGATATACAGTCGGCCGATGCCGTGGAGCAACCCTGTCAAAAATGCCTCATCGGCATTCACGGTGGTGCGGCGTGCGATGAGTTGACAGAGCGTGGCCGCGCAAATGCTCTCTTCCCAGAGCTCCTTCAACTGGTCGCCCACGGACTTCAGGACCGGCGCCGCGCGTAACTGCTGAACGGCGAACGCCATCGCCGCGCTCTGCACCAGGCGCGTCCCCAGGCGCGCGACCGCGGTTCGCAGGTCGATGACGGGTTTACCCGACTGATTGAAGACGGCGGAGTTTGCCGTTTGCAGGAGGCGCGCCGCGAGCAGCGGCTCGGTGCCGACGATCTTGACCGTATGGGCGATGGGGGTCTCCGGATTGTTCAGCGCCCTGCGGATGCGAATCACGACATCGGGAAAACAGGGGAGATTCACTTTGCCGGCGGCCATTTCCTTGGTCAGCCCCTGCAAAAAATCGAGCGCGCCCGCCCGCTCCGCCGGCGTGACGGTTCGGGCGTCATGACCGGAGGGTGCCCTGAGCGTGCTAAGCGCGGTCTGTTCGTTCGACATAGTCAACTCGAGTCGTCGGCATCACCCGGGCTACCGGTCCAATTAAGGTAATCCCTGAGGGTTACGGCCGCTCACACCGAATCTTGACGGGTCCTGATGGACTTCGCAGCCGGAGATTTCGACGCGGATCGCATTTCCAACCGAAAAGTGGGCCTTTTTCTGCGATTGTGCTTACAGGCATCATGCGGGAATGCCCGAGCTGCCGGATATCACCGCCTACCTCGCCGCGCTCGAAGCGCGGATCGTGGGGCGGCCTTTGCTCGGAGTACGCCTCGCGAGCCCCTTCCTGCTGCGCACGGCGGAGCCGCCTCTAGGGCTCGCAAATGGACGTCGCGTGCGCAAGCTGCGGCGCCTCGGCAAACGCATCGCCATCGGCCTCGAGGGCGATCTGTGGCTGGTGCTGCATCTGATGATCGCCGGGCGGCTGCATTGGCGACCCCCCGGTGCAAAGCTTGCCGGCCGCAACACACTGGCCGCGTTCGATTTCGACGATGGCTCGCTGGTGCTCACCGAGGCGGGCACCAAGCGCCGTGCGTCCCTTTACGTGGTCGAGGGTCGGAACGCGATGGAGGCGCTCGATCCCGGCGGCATCGACGTGCTGTCGAGCAGCCTCGAGGTCTTCAAAGCCGCGCTCGTGGAGGAGAGCCGCACGCTCAAGCGGGCACTCACCGATCCGCGCATCTTGAGCGGCATCGGCAACGCCTATTCGGACGAGATCCTGCACGCAGCCCGGCTCTCCCCGCTCGCGCTCACGCGCAAGCTCGACGACGCGGCGTGGGCGCGGCTCTACACTGCGACGCTCGATACGCTACGGCAGTGGACCGATCGATTGGTCGGCGAAACTGCGCAGGGCTTCCCCGAGAAAGTCACCGCGTTTCGCCCGGAGATGGCGGTGCACGGCCGCTTTGGCAAGCCATGTCCGCGCTGCGGGGATCCGGTGCAACGCATCCGCTACGCCGACAACGAGACGAATTACTGCGCGCGTTGCCAGACCGGCGGGAAGCTGCTCGCGGATCGCGGCCTGTCAAGACTGCTCGGTGCAGACTGGCCGCGTTCGCTCGATGAGCTCGAAGAGCTGAAGCGGCGTTGAAGCCGGACGCCGCGCCAAACGCGGCCGGTTCGGGCGGATCGTGATGGGTCTTGGTATCATTGCGCGCGCACGATAAAGACTGGAGGGGGTGATGCATGTCGAAATTTCCGATTCGCCTCTGCGCAGCGATGACGCTGCTCGCGGCGCTGCCGGCAATGGCCGCGGAGCAAATAAGCGTGGTCGAACGGCCTGTGGGCGAGACCACCATCCATCGCAGCGGGGATCGCGACCGCGTCGGCGACGTGCTGGTGTTCGCCAACAAAGTCTACGACGCGCCGAACAAGGCCGAGGTCGGCACCGATCAGGG
>Ga0302314_10004164_pt1 | contig 26623 bp, 23 predicted proteins | sample III_Palsa_N2_3_FD_200533 | JGI IMG/M metagenome (GOLD analysis project Ga0302314, IMG submission 200533) | Peat permafrost microbial communities from Stordalen Mire near Abisko, Sweden - III_Palsa_N2_3 | ecosystem: Environmental > Terrestrial > Soil > Palsa > Peat permafrost | place: Sweden...
ACCGACGCGCTGTCCTGGCGCTGGCTGTTCCTGATCAACTTCATTCCCGGCATCGCCTGCGCCCTGATCGTGTGGGCCACGCTCGACGTCGACCGGCCCAAGCCGGAAATGCTGAAGAAGCTGGACCTGTGGAGCGTGCTGTTCCTCGCGGTGTTTCTCGGCGGCCTGGAATACACCCTGGACGATGGCCCGCGCCACGACTGGTTCGACGAGCGCAGCGTGCTGCTCTGCGCCATCGCCGCGCTGATCGGCGGCAGCCTGTTCTTCTGGCGCGGCTTCCGCTCCGACCATCCGATCATCGATCTGCGCGCCTTCCGCAACCGCAACTTCGCCGTCACCTCGCTGGTCTCGGCCATGCTCGGCGTCAGCATCTTCACCCTGGTCTACATCACGCCGGTGTTTCTCGGCCAGGTGCGCGGCTACAACCCGCAGCAGATCGGCGAGGTGATGATGGTGCAGGGCCTGGCGATGGTGATTGCCGCGCCCTTGGTGATGCGCCTGGCCAGCGTGCTCGATCCGCGCGTGACCATCGGCATCGGCCTGCTGCTGGTGGCCGCCGGCTCCTGGACCAACTCCCTGCTCACCGCGGACTGGGGCTTCAGCCAGTTCGCGCTGTCGCAAAGCCTGCGCGGCTCCGGGCTGATTTTCGCCTTCATCCCCATGACCAACCTGGCCCTCGGCACCCTGCCCCGCCACGAACTGAACAACGCCAGCGCGCTCTATACCGTCACCCGCAACCTCGGCGGCGCCGTCGGCCTGGCAGTGGTGGCCACCCTGATCAACCAGCGCAACTGGACCCACTGGCAGGCGCTGGCCGAAAGCACCCGTCTGTCGCGCCCGGCGGTGCGAGAGGGATTGAGCAGCATGAGCGCCATGCTGGCGCCGCAACTCGGCGCGGGCAGCCATGCCGGCGCCATCAGCATGCTGGCGCAGCAGGCCTACCAGCAGGCCTCGACCATGACCTACGGCGATATGTACTTCCTGCTGTCGATCTCCACCGCGCTATCGGTGCTGCTGGTGCCGCTGATCCAGAAGCCGCGGCAAAGCGTGGAAGGCGTGGGGCACTAAACGCACTCGCCGCGCCTCACCATTTCAGGAACGGCGGCGGACTGAGCGGATGTTTGGCGAACCACCCACTCGCCAGCTGCTTCAAGCGCAGGTGAAATCCCGCATTCGGGAACTGCGCCTTGACCTCCTTGACGTAGGCGGCCGGCACGCCGAATTTCACCAGCCCCAGCGAGACATCCACCAGGTCGGCCTTGCGGAACACTTCGACCAGCGGGTGGCGGGCATCGCGGTACTGTCTCAGCTTGTGATGCATGTCGATCATCAGTTCGACTTCCTCGCTCCAGGCTTCCAGGCCGTTGGCCTTGAGATATTCCCTGGCGCGCAGGACCGAGGGCGGCAGGTAGTCGACAGTGCCGTCCGACCAGATGCCCAGATCGTGGAAGCAGCCGGCGATGACCAGCTTGCGCCGCTCCTCCTCGCCGCACTCGCGCAGGGCAAAGCAGAAATGCAGCATGCGATAGACGTGATTGCGGTAGGCCGCGTAGTCCTCGCCCAGTTCCTTCTTCCATTTGCCGAGGATGTCTTCCAGCAGGGGAATGGATGCTTCGATGGCCATGAGGTTTTCCGCTCCCGCGTGAAGATGGTCTGCCGGGATCGCCAGACAGGAGCCAGTGTCCGCCGGATGGGCGCATGCAGCGAGTGGCCCGATTGACAAAATACGCCAGGATCAGGCCAACTCGGCCGATCCCATCCGGTGAGCGCAAACCATGAGCAGCCCGATCGTCGCCGTGGTCGCGTTCGACCAGATCAGCCCGTTTCACCTGTCCGTGCCCTGCGCGGTGTTCGGCGAGTCCCATCCGGGCGCGCCACGGTTCAAGCTGCTGGTCTGTGCCGCAGAGAAAGGGCCGCTGAGCACGACCGCCGGGTTCACGCTGACCTTGCTGCATGGACTGGAAGCCTTGAAGAAGGCCAGCACCATCATCGTGCCGAGCTGGCGCGATCCGGAAGAGCGGCCGCCGCAGGCCCTGCTCGCCGCGCTGATTGCCGCGCACCGGCGCGGCGCGCAGGTGGTGGGGCTGTGCCTGGGCGCCTATGTGCTGGCCGAAGCCGGCCTGCTCGACGGACGCCGCGCCACCACGCACTGGGAGTTCGCCCGCGACTTCGCGCGGCGCTATCCCGCGGTGCGCCTCGATGCCGATCTGCTCTACATCGCCGAAGGCAATATCGTGACGTCCGCCGGCACCGCCGCCGGCATCGACTGCTGCCTGCACCTGCTGCGGCAGGGTTACGGCGCGGAAGCGGCGAACTGCGTCGCGCGCCGGCTGGTGGTGCCGCCGCACCGGCATGGCGGCCAGGCGCAGTACATCGAGCAGCCGCTGCCGGCGACACCGCGCGACTCGCGGCTGGCCGAGCTGATCGGGCAGGTGCGCGCCAACCTGCGGCTGCCGCACGATCTCGACAGCCTTGCCGCACAGGCCCTGATGAGCCGGCGCACCTTCACCCGCCATTTCCGCCAGCTGACCGGCAGCACGGTCGGCCACTGGCTGCTGAGCGAGCGCCTGGCGCTGACGCAGCGCCTGCTCGAGACCACCGACCAGTCGATCGAGAACATCGGCGCCCTGGCCGGCTTCGGTTCACCGGCCTCGCTGCGACATCATTTCCGCGCGGCCTTTGGCGTGTCGCCGATGAGCTGGCGGCAGACCTTCAGCGGCAGCCGCCAGGCCACGGCGGATGCCGTGTGTCGATAGGCTGCTGCTAGTGTTCTGTGTTAGAAGTTCGCCGACGAAATCGGAACTGTCGTCCCCGCGAAGGCGGGGACCCAGTTTGCTTCTTGCCCTGCGCAAAATCCAAAACTGGATTCCCGCCTTCGCGGGAATGACGAGAAATTTATTCAACGATTTTCTAACTCACCATATTGGACTACGGCCATACCTCAGCCAGGCACCAGCACCACGCCCTCCATCAAGCGGCGCGCGCTGCGGCTCATGCCGGCATACAACACGCGCCAGCGCCCATCGCGCTGCTCCGCTGCGGCGCTGACCGTCATGGTCCCCGCGGGATGGCCGAAGCGCAGCCGGCCCTGGGCATCGGGCTGCGCGCAACGCCGCACGACGGTGCCCGGTATTGCCGCTGCCGCGGCAAGCGCCACCGCGCCGGTGCCGGTCATGGCGTGGTGCAGCTTGCCCATGGAGAGGATGCGGACGTTGAGATCGATGTCGCTGGCGCTGACTGCCCGGCCGTCAGCGGCGCGGTAATCGCGCGGCGGCGCGACGAAGGCCAGCTTGGGTGTGGCGGGGCGCTGATCGGTGGCTTCCTGCGCGCTGGCGGCAAGGCCCATGGCAACGGCGGCATGGGCGCGCACCGCTTCGCAGCGCGCCAGCAGATCGGCATTGCCGTTGACCTGCTCCTGCGACTCATCGCCGCGCAGGCCGAGGGCTGCCGCGTCGACGAACACCGCCGGATTGCCGGCGTTGATCAGGGTCAGTTCGAGTTCGCCGATGCCGGGGATGTCGAGCCGATCCAGCGGCCTGCCGGTCGGGAACAGGCCGGCGCGCCCCGCCTCTTCGCCGTCGTTGCCCGGATCGGGAAACTGCAAGGCGATCTCGGCACCGGGGAAGTTCACCCCGTCGAGCCGGAAGCCGCCTTCCTCCACTACTTCGCCATCCTGCATCGGCACCTGGGCGACGATGTGCGAGCGCGTATTGACCTGCCAGATGCGCACGGTGGCCAGGCCCTCGCGCGGCGCCTGCAACAAGCCCCAGTGAATCGAGGCCGGCCCCACCGCGGCGGCGAGGTTGCCGCAACTGCCCGACCAATCGATCACCGCGCTGCCGATGGAAACCGCGCCGAACAGATAATCGACATCGCAGCCAGGCTGCCGCGAGCGGCTGAGGATCACCACCTTGCTGGTGCTGGAGGTGGCGCCGCCCATGCCGTCGATCTGCTTGCCGTAGGGATCAGGGCTGCCAATCACACGCAGCAGGATGGCGTCGCGCCGCGCGGCATCGGCGGGCAGGTCCCCGGCGCGGAAGAACACGCCCTTGCTGGTGCCGCCGCGCATGTACAGGGCGGGGATCTTCCGCTGCGTCATGGCGCGGCACGCCTCATGCCGGCGGCGCCTGCTCCACTCGGTAGACCGGATACAGGTCGAGGCGCTCGTCCCAGGACGGCGAGCGGCGATAGAAGAAATCCAGCCGCGCCTGCGGGTCGTGGGCGAAGGCCTCGTCGGTGTCCAGCTTGTGGCGGAACTCCGCCGCCGCCTGCGGATCGCTGGCCAGAATCTGCTGCGCCACCTGCTCGGCGACGTAGGGCTCCATGTACTCCTTCTGCTCGAAGGCGCCGTTGAAGAAACCCCAGGCGGCGAGAGAATCCGGGGCCAGCGGCTCGAGCAGCTCCAGCAGCAGCCGTGCTTCAGGCTGGGCGATGGGTACGAACAGCGAGCCGGCCGGCACGTCGCGCGTCTCCGGCTTCCATTCGCCCTTCAGCTCGGGCGAGGTGCGGCCCTCGAACGGCGGCTTCTTGAATTCGGCCTCGGTGGCGCGGAAGGTTTCGACGGAAGCCTTGGGCAAGGCCGCATCCAGCTTGCGGAAGGAGATGTCGTGCAGCGCCAGCTTCTGGCCGATCTCCTCGGCATAGGCGACGGGCACGATGTAGCCGGCTTGCGGCGCCTTCACGGTCAGCGTGGCCTTGACCGTATCCTTCAGCGGGATGTGCCAGATCTCGGGCTTGGCGGTGTCGTAGCGCGTCACCAGTCCGCCGGAGACGGCGGAGGGCTCGCGCGTATAGGCATAGCCCTTGAAGTCGATCATCCGCACATGGTCGCCGGCGGCGAAATCCAGCGGCACCTCGGCGCCGCCCAGCTCCGCCGCACGGCGGTCGGCCTGGTGTTCCTGCTTGAGCCAGGCCGCGCCCCTGGTGGCGGTCAGCTCGACCAGGGCCAGGATGGTGTTGTGGGTGATGCGCACGCGCGTCGGGTAGTCCTTCCAGGAGTGCGTTTCCACCAGCATGGAGAGGCGGTTGCGCAGGCCCCAGTAGCCGGTGGAAAAGCGCGGCGGCACCACCGCGACCTCGAAACCGGAAGACGGATCGTCGTCGCGCTTGAAGCTGGGATAGAAATCCAGCGGCAGCGAGCCGGCAGCGGCGAGGCGGTCGACCACGCCTTTCTGCAAGGCGCGGGCGTCCTCGCGCAGCGTGCTGTCACCGGCGTAGAGCGGCTCCACCGTGATGGAGATGTCATGCTGGAAATTGGCGCCGTCGGTGACGTGCAGGTCGGTGTAGATGACCGGATCCCAGGCGTCGAGCAGGTGCAGCATGGCCTGCATTTCCGGCGCGTCGGCCTTCACGTAGTCGCGATTGAGATTGAGATTCTGCGCGGTGGTGCGCCAGCCCATTTCCTCCGGACCGACCTGGTTGGGGCGGTTCCAGTGGCCGAAGCGCTCGTGGCCATCCAGGTTGAACACCGGCACGAACAGCACCACGCTATGGTCCAGCGCCTCGGGCAGCACGCGCTTTTCCAGCAGCTCGCGCAGGGCCAGGAAGCCGGCATCCTTGCCGTCGATCTCGCCGGAATGGATGCCGGCTTGCAGCAGCAGCACCGGAATGCCGCGCCGCGCCGCTTCCTCGCCGCTGAGGGCGCCGCTGCGGCTGACCGCCATGGCCAGCATCGGCCGGCCTTCCGGCGAGCGGCCGAACTCGAAGCAGCGCACCTGCTGCGGCCAGATCCGCTGATAAGCCGGGCACAGCCGCTCGACCTCGTCATAGCGGCCCGTCTTCAGATTGCCGGATTGCTCCGCCACCGTCTGCAGCACGGTGTCCGGGTTTTCCGCAGCGGCGGCCGGCGGCGTGGCGTCAGCGGCATGGGCTGCAGTGGCGGCGAGCAGTGCGCACAACAGGCTCGCGGCGTGCTTCGCGATATTGGCTGGCATGGCGGAAGAGGGTTCGGGTAATGGGCCAGCGTATCGCCGCTGCTGCGAAAAGTCAGCAGGGCCCGTCCCAAAGTGATCTACGCCTGCGGCTCGCGCACAAAGCCAAGCCGCCGCGGGGCTTCCGCCGCATCCAGCCGCAGCAGGGGCAAGCGCGCCGGGCCGAGGCGCAGGTATAGCGGCGTGACGCTGCCGGAAGGCAGAGCCAGGGCTTCGGCAAGCCGCTCCTCGGCCACTTCCCCGGCATCGGCTTCCAGCCGCTGCAAGGCCCAGGCGAGGTCGGCCGCATCCAGCACGCCGGGACCCAGATCGGTATCGAGCAGAAGCGCGCCCTCCTCGTCCAGGTAGGCCGCCGCAACGCTGCCGACCCGGGCCTCCGTATGCGCGGTCAGGGATTCACCCGCGGCGTCGGCCCGCAGCACCAGGGGCGCGTATTCCAGCTCCATGTAGCCGCGCTGCGGGCCGTTCTGGAAATACCAGCGGCCCTGCGCATCGGCGGCGTAGTTGCGGTTGATGGTGTCGATGATCTGCGGCCGGCTGATCGGCTCGCCGCGGATCAGCCAGCGTCCGCGCCGGTCCAGCTTGAGCCAGCCGAACAGGGCCGGCACATTCGGCCAGCGTGCGAGCGAGCGCTTTACCCAGTCTTCCATGGCCTATCTTAGAACGTCTCCGCGCAAGGCCGGGCGCGACATCCCTTCCGCGCGGAGGGCCGGATCGCCTAGGATGGCCGATCTATTCAGGAATTCCACCCATGTCCCTGCAACGTCCGCGCCGCCCGCTGGCGGCGTTCGCCGCACTGGCCTTGTTGCCGCTTGCGGCCGTCCACGCCCAGACCGAATCCCCGACCAATCTCCAAACCGCCCCGCTGGCTCCCGACATCCTGCCCAACTTCGCGGCGCCGACGCAGGAGGCCGACTACATCAAGCGCGAGGTGATGATCCCGATGCGCGACGGGGTCAAGCTGCATACCGTGATCGTGATTCCCAAGGGCGCGCATGGCGCGCCGATCATCCTCAGCCGCACCCCCTACGAAGCCTCCAAGCGCACCGATCGCTACGACAGCCCGCACATGCTGGCGACGCTGCCGCAGGGCGACGAGGTATTCGTCGAGGAAGGCTATATCCGGGTGTTCCAGGACGTGCGCGGCAAGTACGGCTCGGAAGGCGATTACGTGATGACGCGGCCGCTGCGCGGGCCGCTCAATGCCAGCGCGGTGGATCACTCCACCGATGCCTGGGACACCATCGACTGGCTGGTGAAGAACCTGCCGGAGAGCAACGGCAAGGTCGGCATGATCGGCTCCTCCTACGAGGGCTTCACCGTGCTGATGGCCCTGATCAACCCGCACCCGGCGCTGAAGGCGGCGGTGCCGATGAGCCCGATGGTGGATGGCTGGAAAGGCGACGACTGGTTTCACAACGGCGCCTTCCGCCAGACCAACTTCGACTACATCTATATGCAGACCAAACAGAAGGGCAAGGGCGACCCGGTGCCGCGCGGCTACTACGACGACTACACCGCCTTTCTCGACGCCGGTTCGGCCGGCGACTATGCACGCGCGGCCGGCATCGACCAGCTGCCCTTCTGGAAGAAGCTGTCCGAGCACCCGGCCTACGATGCCTACTGGCAGGGACAGGCGCTGGACGCGGCGCTGGCGGCGCAGCCGCTGAAGGTGCCGACCATGTACGTGGCCAGCATCTGGGACCAGGAGGACATGTACGGCGCCATCAATACCTATGAGGCGGTGGAGCCGAAGGACAGGAACAACGATACCAACTTCCTGGTGCTCGGCCCCTGGCGCCACAGCGGCGTGAACTACGAGGGCCGCGGCCTGGGCCCGCTCAAGTTCGAGGGCGATACCGCGCTGCAATTCCGCCGCGACGTGATGCAGCCCTTCCTCGACGAGCACCTGAAGGACGGCGCACCCAAGGCCCACACGCCGCCGGTGTTCGCCTACGAGACCGGCAGCAACACCTGGCGCCGGCTCAAGGCCTGGCCGCTGTCCTGCGACAAAGGCTGCGCCGGCAAGCCGCGGACGCTGTATCTGCAGCCCGGCTTCGCCCTGGGCTTCGCCGCGCCGGCCAAGGCCGACGCGGGTTATGACGAGTACGTTTCCGATCCGGCCAAGCCGGTGCCCTACCTGCCGCGCCCGGTGCGCTTCGCCGATGGCGACGCCTGGAAGCGCTGGCTGGTCACGGACCAGCGCTTCGTCGATGGGCGCCCGGATGTGCTGACCTACGAGTCGGCGCCGCTGACCGCGCCCCTGCAGATCGGCGGCGCGCCGTTGGTCGATCTCTACGCCTCGACCAGCGGCACCGACAGCGACTGGGTGGTGAAGCTGATCGACGTCTACCCGGACGAAGTGCCGTCGCAGCCGGAACTGGGCGGCTACCAGCTCAACATCGGCATGGACATCTTCCGCGGCCGTTACCGCGACAGCCTGGAGCATCCCTCCGCCATCCCCTCCGGCAAGGTGCAGCATTACCGTTTCGCCCTGCCCAACGCCAACCATGTGTTCCTGCCGGGACACCGCCTGATGGTGCAGGTGCAGTCGAGCTGGTTCCCGCTGTACGACCGCAACCCGCAGACCTACGTGCCGAACATCTTCTTCGCCAAAGCGGAGGATTATCGCAAGGCGACGCAGCGGATCTATCACGCCGGGGCGCAGACCAGCTCGATCGAGCTGCCGGTGGTGCCGGCGAACTGAAGCGCCAGCGACCACCCCGAAGACTTCCGTGGAACACGACCTGATCATCGTCGGCGGCGGTGCCGCCGGCCTGATGTGTGCGATCGAGGCCGGCAAGCGCGGCCGCCGCGTGCTGGTGATCGAGCACGCCAACCGCGTCGGCAAGAAGATCCTGATGTCCGGCGGCGGGCGCTGCAATTTCACCAACCTGCACGCCGGACCGGAGGACTACCTTTCCGCCAATCCGCACTTCTGCAAGTCGGCCCTGGCCCGCTACACGCAGTGGGATTTCATCGCCATGGTGGAGCGCCACGGCATCGCCTGGCACGAGAAGGAACTGGGCCAGCTGTTCTGCGACGAATCGTCCAAGCTGATCGTGAAGATGCTGCTGGATGAATGCGCCGCCGCCGCGGTACAGATCGAAACAGATTGCAGCATCGACCAGGTGCGGCGCGACAGCACCGGCTTCGCGCTGGCCACCACGCGCGGCACCATGCACTGCGCATCTCTGGTGGTGGCCAGCGGGGGCCTGTCGATCCCCAAGATGGGCGCCACCGGTTTCGGCTACGAGCTGGCGCGGCAGTTCGGCCACCGCGTACTGGCGACGCGCGCCGGCCTGGTGCCGCTGACCCTCAGCGGCAAGCACCTGGACGACTACGCCGACCTCAGCGGCGTGGCGCTGCCGGTGATCGCCGAAACGGCTGGCCAAAGTTTTCGCGCCGGCTTCCTCATCACCCATCGCGGCCTCAGCGGTCCGGCCATCCTGCAGATTTCCTCCTACTGGAAGCCGGGCGAGCCGCTGCAGCTGAATCTGCTGCCGGACTCGGATGCGCTGGACTATCTCGACACCCAGCAGCGGGAACGGCCGGCGGCCGAGTTGAAGACCGTGCTGTCCGAAGCCCTGCCCAAACGCCTGGCGCAGCGCCTGTGCGAGTTGCGCTTCGGCAACCGGCCGATGCGGCAGCATCGCCCGGCCGAGCTGCGCGACATCGCCGCCCAGTTGCACGCCTGGCCGGTGACCGCCAGCGGTACCGAAGGTTATCGCACCGCCGAGGTCACGCTCGGCGGCGTCGATACCGACGAACTCTCCTCCACCACCATGGAATCGCGCAAGGTGCCGGGCCTGTATTTCATCGGCGAGGTGGTGGACGTGACCGGCCATCTGGGCGGCTTCAATTTCCAGTGGGCCTGGGCCTCGGGGTGGGCAGCGGGACAGGTGGTTTGAGGCTTGCTCCGATGTCTCCCCTGCGGCCGCTCAAAATAGCCACACACATAGCCATATCAAAGTGCCCCACCGGCGGGTAAACGCCAAAACGAGATGATCCGAAAATCATCGCCGGAAAGCGGTCCTTCTCAAGATACACCGTCACGCCAATGCTGGCCTTGATGACGATGTTGTCCTGATCCGCGCTATTTCAATCGGCTGACGAGCCCGATTTGACGCATCAGGCGCTTGACCCACGTCCGCTCGGTATCTTCCATCGGCGGCCCGGTCCGAGAAATGAGCCGATGAATAGCAGCGCCAGCGAGCATGTCGCGCACAAGCGCGGAATCGGGCGTGGTCTCGATCGCGCCAGCGCTCCGCGCCTTGCCGATCGCCTTGAATATCAGCTGCCATGCGGGCTCGACATAACGGCTGCGGTAATTGGCCAGGAGGTCGGGATGGGAGGCGAGCGATCCGATGAGCTGCGCAACAAGCTTCGGCGCTTTGGGATTCATCAATATGGCGACCAGCATGTCCTCGATGAAGCGCAGAAACTCCTGTGGCGGCTTGTCCAGGATCGCCTCCTGCTTCTGGGTGCCGGGCGCCTTTGCCGACCAAAGCGCTGCATTGAGAAGATCGGCGCGGCTGCTCCAGCGGCGATAAATCGTCGCGCGGGAAATTCCCGTGCGCTTGGAAATCTGCTCGAAATTCGCGCCCTCGACGCCTTGCTCCAGGAACAACTCAAGCGCGGCCTTGAGTATCGTTTCGTCGATGACCGGATCGCGGCGGCGTCCCGCGGTGCGCACCTGCTGATTAGTATTCGAGGTCATTGAGTGTGTTCAGGAAGCAGGCTTGCGGCCGGAATGGGGCCTGCTCCGCCGCGCAAGATCCGGCGAACCTCCATTGCCGTTCCCGGCCGGGCGCGTGTGATCGCCGCGCATTGCTTGAAGCCTCCGCCTGCATCCTCGAAGTGTATCAGCCCCCAATGCGCGCCGATGTTGCGCCCGCAACCCGCGGCATCCCCGTTGGCTTTCATGCAGGGCATGCCCGGCCCTCCGAGCGGGCTGGACAGATGCGCGGCATCGCCGGCAAGGAACATGCGCCCGCGCCGAAAGGTCGAGACGACGCGTTTGCGAGTGCGGAAGGTCGAGATCCGTGTGCGGTCCTCTTTCCGAACGGGAGGGTGCACGAACAGGCAGCCCAGCACGCCGGGTCAATCCAGAATCTGGCGCCCTCCGGGCTGGAGCTTGAGAGCACGGGTCGTCTTTGCGGTCCGGCGAGACGATCGACAAGCAGCGTCTCACTCCCACGGCTCCGCAGGTCACATGCGAGGGCGAGCCCGGTGGGGCCTGCGCCGCGATAAGAACGCTCTTCTCATTCATTTGCCATGGCCAGTTTATATACGATACGATACATATATGTATCATATTTGGATTGAGCAACCATTTCCCAACCTGTTCATGGACGGAATTCTCAATGAGTACTTGCATTGCATCGATGACCAAGCGCTTGTCCGCTTTCCTGGCGGCGTCCTGCTGGACCGTCGCGGCTGCCGCTTCAGCAAACCCTCAGGACTCCGTGGTTGCGGCGGAAGGAGTCCCGGCCGGCTTCACTTCCCGATTGGCGGATATTGGAGACGTCAAGCTCCATTACGTCATCGGTGGTCATGGCGCTCCGCTGCTTCTGGTTCACGGCTGGCCGGAAACCTGGTACGAATGGCGCAAAGTCATGCCCAGGCTGGCGCAGCGCCATACTGTGATCGCGGTGGACTTGCGCGGCTTCGGGGGCTCGCAGATCACGGCTTCCGGATATGAGAAAAAGGCCTTGGCCGAGGATTTGTTCAAGCTGATGTCCAGACTCGGCTATACGGATACGGTGCTGGTGGGGCATGACTGGGGCGGGCCGGTTACGTATGCCTATGCGGCAAGCCACCGCGATGCCGTGAGCCAGCTGGTGGTCGTCGAAGGCGCCCCCGACGGCCCCTGGACGCAACAGCGCCTGCTGCCCTTGCTGCACAATCCGCTCTGGTTTTTCGGGTTTTTCCAGATTCCCGACTACGCCGAAACCGTGCTGAAAGGACATGAAAAGCAGTTCCTGGACTGGTTCTACCGGAACAAGGGATTTCATGCCGTACCGGGGGGTTTCTCGGATGCCGACATCCATTACTACGAGAGCAGCTTCACCCGGCCCGGCCGCTTCGCCGCCAGCATCCAGCTCTACCGCACCATCGACCAGGACATCCTGGACAACACCGAGTTCGCCAAGGCCCCCTTGACCATCCCGGTGCTCGCCGTGGGTGCCCGGCGTGGCGTGGGCGCCGGTGTCGCCGAATCGCTGCACCCGGTCGCGGCCAAGGTAACCCCGGTATTGATGGAGGGTACGGGCCATTTCATCGCTGACGAGCGGCCCGACGCGCTCGCCGAAATTATCGAGAGCTTTCTCGATGGCAAGGCGCTTCCCGAAACCTGGTCGCCACCAGAGAGCACACCTCCGGCTCAAGCGGCGCAATCGAATTAAAACGGGCCGGGCTCACTCTGCACGTTCAACAGGAGATATGCCATGTCAGAGGTCCAAAAGCCACATCGCGCCTTGATCGTCATCGATGTGCAGAATGAATATGTAACAGGCGGCTTGCTCATCGAATACCCACCCGTGGACGAGTCGCTGCGCAACATCGGCAGGGCGATGGACGCCGCCCAGTCGGCTGGTATTCCGGTGATCGTGGTGCAGCAAATGGCGCCCGCTGACTCACCCTTGTTCGCCGCCGGCTCTCACGGTGGGGAGCTGCATACGGTCATCACCAGCCGCGCTCGCAGTCATTTCGTGCCCAAGAAACTACCAAGTGCCTTCGCGGGAACCGACCTCGGCAGCTGGCTGAAGCAGCACGGGATCGACACACTCACCGTGGTCGGCTACATGACCCACAACTGCAACGACACGACCATCAAGCATGCGTTCGATGCCGGACTCAAGGTGGAGTTCCTGATGGATGCCGCCGGCAGTGTGCCCTATGCTAACAAGGCCGGCGTCGCCAGCGCCGAGGAGATCCATCGGGTATTCAGCGTGGTTGAGCAGTCTCGTTACGCCGCCGTCCTGACCACGGCGGAATGGATCGAGTGCCTGTCGTCCGGAGCCTCGCCCGAGCGCGACACGATTTTCGCATCGCATCAACGCGCGTGGCGGAAGCGACCGGCGGCAGCGTGAGCGCTCCCGTGTCCGGAGAGCGCCACGCGAGATCGTCGTTCGCCGTCAGGTGAGCCAGCGAAGATTCATATTGTTCAATGATCGATGATAAGGAGTTGAGTCATGCCTATTTTGAATGTAAAAGTCAGCGCCAAAAAGTCCGCGGAAATGACGCATTCCATTTCCAAGCTGTTGCTGGATCTGACGACGCGCGTCCTGCACAAGAAGCCGGAACTAACCGCGATCGCGATCGACTACGTCAATCCGGATGACTGGATCGTCGGCGGCAAATCGTTGTCGGAACAGGGCAAGTCCAGTTTCTATTTCGATATCAAGGTGGTCGACGAAACCAACACCAAGGCGGAGAAGGCGCAGTATATCCGCGAAGTATTTGACGCCTTTGCCGCACTGCTCGGCAATCTGCACCCGGAAAGCTACATCTACATTCAGGATGTGCGGGCCACCGCTTATGGCTTCGGCGGCGCGACACAGGAGTACCGGTATCAGCACGCCACTTGAGCCAGATCCGAGATGGTTTCCTGGATTTCAAGGCAGATGCTCCGGCCGTGCCCACGGGAACCGCATTTGCGGGGGCGCGTGACGGCTGGACCATCAGCGAATCCTTCTCTACTTGGCTAGAGCATTTTTGGTTTAGCGAGCGTAGGGTGCGCAGCGCGCACGCGGCCATTCTCCGAGGTAACCGACGACCGACTTCAGACGAATGGAGATCATGTGCTGCGAGTCCGCGTGCGCGCAGCGCACCCTACGTGTCTTATCGGCGATGCCACGGATCGTCCAGCGCTGGCTGCGCCACTGCACGGCCTGCGCCCGCTGCTGCGGGCTCAATGCTGCCCGCAGTTGGTGCGGCCGACTGGATCGATCGCGTAGGCCAGCCATCCCCTCTTGCTTGAAGCGCTGCTTCCACTTCAATGCCGTCCGCCTGGATACCCCACCTTCCCGCGCCGCCGCCGCAATCCCGATCTGCCTGATTCGCTCCATCAGCCGGGCTCGTCCTTTTGGGTGTTAGTCGGGCATTCTCATGATTGTTCATCCGGCTCCCTGTTGATGGCCTGAAGTCTCGACAACCTCAGATTCCCACCAATACAGCAGGGTGAACAACCTATCGAACCATTACACCTAGAGGTCAGTTGCGGACCGAACCCAAGGATGGGGCTTACCCCTGAGTCGAGGCCGCTTCGATGCCCGGAGGCAGGTCGGGCGGCCGCGGCGATAGCGGCAAGCGAGCCAAGCGATCGAATAGAGCGAATGCCCGGGCATCTGCCGGCACCAGAATCGACAGGATGGCTTCGGCTTCCGGCAGGAGTCTGAATCTGACCACCTCGATCTGGAATTCGCCGTGGCGCCTGTGTCGAAACCTGACCGGCACCTGGTCAAGCGGCGCCGTATGCCCGGCCTGCCACAGCCGGGCGAAATCGGGGCTGTTGGCCATCAGATCGTCAAATATGCTTTTGAACCGGGGAATTCCGACCAGGGCGGCATACTGGGAACGGACGACGCCAGCAGTGCGAAGCGCCACCTCTTCCCAATCGTCGCCATAGAGCGCACGGCGAACCGGGTCACGGAACACGCGCCACCACTGGCTCAAGGCAAAGGGGCCGTCGCACGCCTCAAATTCGAAGACTTCGTCCGCCAGGCGATTGTAGGCGACGACATCCAGGACCTTGTCCCAGATCAAGGCGGGGGCGGTCTTGACGGCATCCAACGCCGCTTGCACGTGCTCACCGACGGTGACGGATGTGGCCGGCTTCGCATCCGCAATGCCCGAGAGTGCGAGGAAATAGGCTTCATCGTTCGTGGATAACCGCAAGGCCCGCGCGATCCGCCTCAGAGCCGGCGCGGAAAACCGGATCGACCGGCCTTGTTCCAGCCACGTGTACCAGGACACGCTCACCCCCGCCAGCCAGGCCAGTTCTTCCCGGCGCAATCCCACTGCGCGACGGCGACCGTTCGGTGCCAGCCCGACATCCTCCGGCCGCAGCGCAGCGCGGCGACTACGCAGGAACATCTTCAGTTCTCGCAATCGCGCAGCTTCGTCCATGATCCATGATCGCCTGGGTGGGAGAAATTCTACCGGGATAATTGCCCATCTTGTTACACCGTCGGCGCGATGTCTAAATCCATACGGCCACCCAAGGAGACGCAGCGATGATGTACCGGAGCACCATCGACGTCGTGAACCTGACGGCCGCCGGGTACAGGGCGGTGCTCGACAAGATGGGAGTCGAGGATCACCCCTCGCCTAATATCTTTCTGCATATTGCAGCCCCCATCGAAGGCGGCTTCCGCATCACGGAGACCCGGGATGACAAGGAAGCCTTCGACGAATCCCTGCGGAAGCGACCGCGGCGGCCAAGCCCCTGCGAATCGCACACCACGCCGGCTTCACCATCGAGCCGCTGCACAACTTCTCCGGACCGCGCCTACGGTCACTTCCTGGCCTGGTACCCGGAGAGACTCCGATGACGACCACATGCAGGACCTGGCTGATTACGGGCATCTCCCGCGGCCTCGGCCGCACCCTGGCGCAGGCCGTCCTGCGCCGCGGCGACCGCGTGATCGGCACCACCCGCAATGGCGCCAGCGACCTGCAGCCGAACCCATACCTCGAGGTGCTGAAAATGGACGTGGCGGATCCCGAGCAGATCCGCGCCGCCATGCGCGTCATGCGCGGCCTGTGCCGCCTCGACGTGGTGGTGAACAATGCCGGCTACGGCCTGATCGGCGCGGTGGAGGAACTGACAACACCGCAGGTCTACGAGATGTTCGCCGCCAACTTCTTCGGCAGCTTCCACCTGTTGCAGGAAGTATTGCCGCTGCTGCGTGCCCAGCGCAGCGGCCGCATCATCAATATCTCCTCGGCCAGCGCGCTGGCGCCGCCGCCGGGCTTCGGCCTCTACTGCGCCAGCAAGGCGGCGCTGGAAGCCATGTCCGAAGCGCTGGCGCAGGAATTGGCGCCGCTGGGCATCCACCTCAGCATTGTTGAGCCCGGGCAGCTGCGCACCAACTTCCTCGCCACCTGCTCGGCGCAATGCGCCAGGCGCAGCATCGCCGATTACGCTGCCAGCAGAGGCCGCACCGTCGAGCGCATGCACCAGGCCGACGGCCGTCAGCCCGGCGATCCCGAAGCCGCCGCGCAGGCCATCCTCGACCTGGCCGACACCGTATCGCCGCCGCTGCGCCTGTTGCTCGGCAGCGACGCCTTGCAGCGCGCCCGCAACAAGCTGGCGCAGACCATCAGCGAGATGGACCGCTGGGAGGATCTGACGCGCAGCGTCGATTACGTGGCGGATGTTGGCACGCAGCGAAAGTTGACCCACTTGATCGAGATGAAAGTGTAACAAGCGTAGGGTGCGCTACGCGCACGCGGCCATTCTCCGAAGTTACCGACGACCGATTTCAGCGAGCGAAGGGTGGGCAAGGCGATGCGTGCCCACGCGGGCCAGTTACCAAGCCGCGTGGGCATGACGGCTGGGCCATCAGCGAAACCTGCTCTAACTGACTAGAGCATTTTTGGTTTAGTTGCCTGCATATGAGCAATCCCCCTCCGCCTGCGGGAGAGGGGCAGCGGCGAGGGTGGCACTTTCCAGCGACGGCGTGGCAATCGGAAAGTGCGTCCCTCACTCGCGCCTGACAGCGTGGCCTCTCCCGCAGGGAGAGGCGATGAGCCGCTTTCAGGCGGCTCATCGAATGTATGAACCTGCATCGAAAAAGCTCTAGAGGCTGAGGCAAACCTTGCCGAAATGCCGCCCCTCGCGCAGGTGCAGGAATGCATCCCTGGCATTATCGAAAGCAAAGGTGCTATCGATCACGGGCTTGATCCGTTTATCTTCGAACCAGGCAAGCATCTCCTCAAGCATGGTGCGTGAGCCGGTCTCGATGCCGTCCAATCGAAGGTTCTTCTGGAAAACCTCGCCAAGATCGATTTCGGCGCGCAGTCCTCCGACGAGGCCCACGATGCTGACGACGCCGCCCATTGCGGTGGCTTTGATGGATTGGTTGAGGCTGGCTGCCCCGCCGATATCCAGGGCAAGGTCCACGCCGCGCCCGTCGGTCAGCTTGAGCACTTCCTCCCCCCAATCGGCCCGCTCGTTATAGTTCAAAGTGGCCGTGGCGCCGAGACTGCGCAGACGTTCACGCTTTGCTTCGGAGCTGGAGGTGGCGATTACAGTCGCGCCTGCCGCAACGGCGATCTGCAGCGCAAACAGCGAAACGCCCCCGGTCCCCTCGACCAGCACGGTTGCGCCCGGCCGTAGGGCTCCGCCCCGCTTCAACGCATGCCATGCCGTCAGTGCGGCGACGGGCAAGGCCGCGGCCTCGGCGTCTGTGAGATAGGCCGGCGCGGCGACCAGCCCCGCGGCGTCAAGGCAGATGGTTTCAGCAAAAACGCCGTCGGCGGAGGGACCGCCGAGCCCACCGTTGCGCTTCTCGGGCGTGAGCGGGCCGGATATCCACTTGGGCAGGATGGTGGTGATGACCCGGCTGCCGATGGCAAACCGATCCGTTTCCGGTCCCGTGGCGATGACCGTGCCGACGGCGTCGGAGCCCAGGATGCGGTCCGCCGGCGCCAGCCAGCGGTCGTGGCCTGTGGCGACCAGCAGGTCGCGATAGTTGAGGCCCGCCGCTTGCACACGGACCAGGACCTGGCCGCGACCGGGGGGCTGCGGCTCAGGCCGCTGCCGCGGTGCAAGATCTTCGAGCCGATGAGAGGAAGGGGTTTCAAGGGTACGCATGAGGGCCTCGTTGGTATATGCCGCCTGGCGAAATTGGACGCACATTATCGACGGCAAATATCACAAATTCTATGGATAATAACATGATTTTGTGTAATTATTCCTGTATATAAAAGGTAATTTTTCCAATTTTCCGAATATTAAAAGGTCAGTATGGACGCCATCGACAAGAAGCTCGTCACCCGGCTCGCGGACAACTCCAGGATCTCGTTGAAGCAGCTGGCGGAGGAGACTGGTCTGGCCCCGCCCACCGTCGCGGAAAGGCTCAAACGCCTTGAGGAGCGAGGGGAGCTGGCGGGATTCACCATCGTCGTCTCGCCGAGCGCGCTGGGCTATGCGCTTCAGGCCATCGTTCGCCTGAACCCGCTGCCGGGCGCCTTGCGGGTGGTCGAGCAGATGATCATCGAGACACCGCAGTTCGTGGAGTGCGATCGGGTGACCGGCGAAGATTGCTTCGTGGCGCGGCTCTACCTGCGCTCAATCGACGACCTCGACAAGATCCTGGAGCGCTTCCACGATCACGCCCAGACCATCACCGCCATTGTCAAAAGCCAGCCGGTGACGCGCCGCCTTCCGCCGTTGTGATACGCGTCCGATTTTGTTGAAGACAGATATGGCGGCCAGGCCCCTCCCGAAGCGGAAATATCAGGTTCATCCCAGGCCCAGCGCAGCATAGACCGGACAGTCGCTTCTTGACTGAGGCCACTCAGACACATTCCGGGCCTAACCCGGGATGGTTGACCATCGGCCGTAATGCGTCACGAAAACCACCGGAGTCATGCGCCACGGCGGCGGCACCAATGAGCAGAAATGTGACGGAGGTTTCAATCGAAGCGGACGAAATCCCGGCCAACGATAGACTGGGCTAATTAAAGAAAACTAAACTATGACGTGTCCTTTTCCAGACTTCCCCCACTGAATGCCCTGCGCGCCTTCGAGGCCGTGGCGCGCCACAAGAGCTTCCGCAAGGCTGCGGAGGAGTTGTTCGTCACGCCCGCGGCCTTGACTCACCAGATCAAGGCCCTGGAAGAATTGCTGGGCTTTCCCCTGTTCGAGCGGCTGGCGCGCCGGATCGAGCTGACGCCGCCGGCACAAGCGGCGCTGCCGCGTTTCCAGCAGGGTTTCGAGGCGCTGGCGCAGGCGGTGGCGGAACTGCGCAACCACGGCCAGGCGCCGCGGCTGACGGTGGGCGCCACCCCGACTTTCGTCTCGCGCTGGCTGATGCCGCGCCTGCAAAGCTTCCTGACGCAGCATCCGGAGATCGACGTCAGGCTGGTGGCCAGCGGCCAGCTGATCAATGCCTCGGCACGGGAGATCCGCTCGGAGGACGCGGCGGAGTCGGATGTCGACGCGGATATCGAGATCCGCTTCAGCAACGGCCGGCCCGAAGGGCAGAACGTCGACCTGCTGTTTACCGTGGAAGTGGTGCCGATGTGCCATCCACGCCTGCTGAAGGGGCCCCCGCCGCTGCGCACGCCCGAGGATCTCAGCCACCAGACCCTGCTGCACGGCGATGCCCGCGTGGCCGACCGCACCCGCTCATCCTGGGCGCGCTGGCTGAAGCGCGCCGGCGTCAGCGATGTCGATCCGCGGCGCGGCCTGCAGCTGGATCACTCCACCCTGGCCCTGGAAGCGGCCGCCGACGGCCTCGGCGTAACCCTGGCCATGCCCCTGCTGGCGGCGGCGGAGCTGGCCGAGGGCAAGGTGGCGGTGGCCTTTCCGATGACGCTGCCGCTGGACAACGCCTACTACTCGGTGGTGCCGGATGCGGCCATGCAGCGGCCGGAAGTGGTGGCCTTCCGCGAGTGGCTGCTGGACGAGGCGCTGAAGCAGACGCATCCCCTGGGGCCGCGTCCGTAAGATTCCCGTGTGGCCGCGCCCGGGCGCAAAGGCCCGACGCGATCAGGAGCAGCTATGGCTCTGCAAATCCTCGCCATGGCCGCGATCCAGCCGCCACAGGTCCGCGCTATCGTCCAGCAGGATGAAGCCCGGCGTCTGGTCCTCAAAGGTGGCGCCCGCCACCACCAGGGTGTGCCGCGCCATGCCATCCGGCGCATCGGCCAGCAGTGCGAACGGATTGGCGCGATCGAAGGCGGACTCGCTGATGCGCATGGCGCGATACCTGCGCCCGGCCAGCGGCACATCCAGCAGTGCCCAGTGCTCGCCCACTTCGCCCAGATGCGCGTGCAGGGCATTGCGGACTTCGGGCTTGAGGCAATCAATGTGGATATGCAACTGATTCTGCGAGCGCCCGTACCTGGAATTGATGGCAAGACCCAAGGCCTCGCGCGGCAGTGAGCGTTGCGCCGCGCGCTCGACGAAACTGCGCGCCTCCCATGCCTCCGCAAAATAGGGGGGCGCATCGGCCGCCAGCAGCGCGGGACTCTCGATGCCGCTGAGCGGAGCGGTCGGGATCAACAGGAACTGCGTGGGGCCATTGCGATCCTTCAGCACCGCATAGCCTTGCTCTTCGCCGTGCGCCAGATCGACCAGCGCGCAAGGAGCAGGATCGCCATGTGTTTGCTGATCCGGCACACAGCGCTGATGCACGATCTTCCACAGCGCATCGGGATCAACCGGATGGCAGGCGCTGCCGGCGATGGCCAAAATCAGGGCGCAGGCCGCCAGCAGATAGCGCGGCCGCCTCATTCCGCTCAATCCTGCCCGGATGCCGTGGCAATCTGCCGCAGCGCCTGCTCGAACACCTCGGGCGGCTGGCCGCCGGAGATCAGGTGGCGCTGGTTGATGATGATGGCAGGAACCGAATGGATGCCCCGGTCCAGGTAGAAGCGCTCCTGCTCGCGCACTTCCCCGGCGTAGGCATCGGAAGACAGGATGGTCCGCGCGCGCGCCGCGTCCAGACCTACCTGAGCCGCCAGATCGATCAGCACCTCGTGATCGGCTGGATTCTTGCCATCGGTGAAATACGCCTGGAACAGGGCATGCTTGAGCGCCACCTGATGCCCTTCCAGCTCGGCCCAGTGCAGCAGCCGGTGCGCATCGAAGGTGTTGTAGATGCGGCCGCGCCGGTCCATGCGGAAGGTGAATCCGACCTCGGTACCGCGGGCGCGGATGGCTTCGCGATTGCCTTCGATCTGGGCCGGGGTCGAGCCGTATTTCTGCGCCAGGTGCTCGACGATGTCCTGCCCCGCCGGCGGCATGCCCGGATTCAGCTCGAACGGCTGGAAATGCAGCTCGGCCTGGACCTGATCGCCCGTCCGGGCCAGCGCCGTTTCCAGCGATTGCAGGCCGATGACGCACCAGGGGCAGGACACGTCGGAAACGAAATCGATGCGCATCGGCTTGCTCATTGTTCCTGCCCTGCCCGGTTCATGACGGCGGTCAGTTTAAGGCCGATACGCTCATTCCCGCGAGCGCAGTACCGCTTCGCGTTCCTCGACATAGCTCCGGGTCAGCGGCACCGTCTCCGTTTTTACGGCGAGCTGCACCTGGAACACCACCACGTCCTCGTAGCGGAACGCCGCTTCGCAGAACGCCAGGTAGAACTCCCACAGGCGGCAGAATCTCTCGTCGTAGAGCCGCAGCGCCTCGTCGCGGCGCCGCATGAAGCGCTGGCGCCAGTGCAGCAGCGTCTCGGCGTAATGCAGCCGCAGCACCTCGATGTCGGTCACCATCAGACCGGAGCGCTCGATGGCCGGCGTCAGCTCGGACAAAGTGGGCAGGTAGCCGCCGGGGAATATGTATTTATCCAGCCAGGGATTGGCATGGCTGGGTACGCCGGTGCAGCCGATGGTATGCAGCAGCATGACGCCATCGGGCCGCAGCAGGCGCCGGCAGTGCTGGAAGTAGGTGTCGTAATAGGCCAGGCCGACGTGTTCGAACATGCCGACGGAGACGATGCGGTCGAAGCTGTCCTGCAGCTCCCGATAGTCGGTGAGGCGGAACTCCACAGCTCCATCGAGGCCGCACGCCGCGGCGCGGCGGCGCGCCGTGGCGAGCTGCTCCTCCGACAGGGTGATGCCCAGCACGCTGCCGGCCGCCGCTGTCTGTGCCAAGTACATTGCCAAGCCGCCCCAGCCGCAGCCGATGTCCAGCAGGCGCTGCCCGGGCTGCAGCAGCAGCTTGGCGGCGATGTGGCGCTTTTTCGCCAGCTGCGCCTGCTCCAGGCTCTGCCCGGGAGTTTCGAAGTAGGCGCAGGAATACTGCCAGTCGTCGTCGAGAAACAGACGGTACAGCTCGTCGCCCAGATCGTAGTGATGCGCCACATTGCTCTTGGCGCGCCGCGCCGTGTTGCGCTGGCGCAGGCGCCGGGTGACAAAGCGCAGCCGGTTGGCGGCGCGCACCAGCGCATTCGGCCGCGCCTGCGGCGCGGCGCGCACATTGCCCAGCACCAGCGCCAGGAAATCGTAGATGGTGCCTTGCTCGACCAGCAGCCGGCCGTCGGTGTACAGCTCGCCCAGACGCAGCTCGGGATCGGTCATGAAGCCCCACTGCGCCATCGCGTCGGCGAAGCGCACCCGCGACGGCGCGCCGCTGCCGTCGCCGAAGCTCAGCGCCGCGCCGCTCGCCGTGACCACCGTCAGATGGCCGTTGCGAACGAGATCAGACAGGGCTCTTTTCAAAAGACGATCGAGAAATTTACCGAGCATGGGTGCCTGGGAATCTGCCTGTGGATGAATGACTGTGCTGGTTGGCGCGGCAAGACCCCATCCATGGGCGGCCGGATCCTTCGCTGTGTTTATCCCGGGCGCAGCCGAGGGACTCAGGATGACAGCAAGTATTGAAGAATGGGTTAAGGCCTCAGCTCGTCGCCCGCTTGGCGATGCTGATGCCCAGCTTCTTGACGCGGTGCCACAGGCTGCGCTCGCTGACGCCAAGCAGCTCCGCCGCCTTGACCTGCACACCGGCGGTGCGGCGCAGCGCCTCCAGGATGAAGCCGCGCTCCAGGCGCTCCAGCTCGGCGTCGAGATTGGAGGGAATGCGCACCGACTCGTGGCTGGCGGACAAGGGGGTGAACAGATCCTGCGGCAGGTCGCCGACATCGACGCTGTTGCCCTTGGCGACGATGATGGCGCGCTCGATGCAGTTCTGCAGCTCGCGCACATTGCCCGGCCAGGCATAGTCCTGCATGGCGCGCAGCGCCGCCTGGGTGAACACCGGCTGCGGCCGGCCCATGTGCCGCGCCAGCTCGCGCACGCTGTGCTCGACCAGCAGCGGGATATCCTCGCGCCGCGCCCGCAGCGGCGGCACGTCGATGGGGAAGACATTGAGGCGGTAGTACAGATCGCTGCGGAAGCTGCCGTTGCGCACCGCCTCGCGCAGGTCCTTGTTGGTGGCGGCGAGGATGCGCACGTCGGTGGTGCGCGAGTTGGCGCTGCCCACCGGCTCGAAGCTGCGCTCCTGCAGCACGCGCAGGATCTTGGCCTGCAGGGCGCTGGGCATGTCGCCGATCTCGTCGAGGAACAGGGTGCCGCCGTCAGCCTGGGCGAAGCGGCCCTGGCGCGCGCCGACCGCGCCGGTGAAAGCGCCCTTGACGTGGCCGAACAGCTCGCTCTCCAGCAGGCCCTCGGGGATGGCGGCGCAGTTGATGGCGACGAAGGGCCCGCCGCCGCGGCTGCTGTTGAAGTGGATGGCGCGCGCCACCATTTCCTTGCCGGTGCCGCTCTCGCCGCTGATCAGCACGCTGGCGCGGCTCTCGCAGACTTCGGCGATGGCCTCGATCACCTTGTGGAAGGCCGGACTGGCGCCGACCAGGTTCTCGAAGCGGTAACGGCCCTCCAGCTCCTCGCGCAGTCGCAGGTTGTCGCGCAGCGCGGCATACATGCGCAGCGCCTTGGCGATGGTCGCTTCCAGCTCGTCGATCTCGAACGGCTTGCTGATGTAGTCGAAAGCGCCGTCCTTGATCGCCTGCACCGCATCCTTGACCGTGCCGTAGGCGGTCATCAGCACCACCGGCAGATTGGGCGAACGGCGGCGCAGCTCGGCCAGCAGCTCCTGCCCGCTCATGCCGGGCATGCGCAGGTCGCTCAGCACCAGGTCGACGGGGTCGTTTTCGATCTGCTCCAGCGCGGCCGCGCCGGATGCGGCCATGCGCGTCTGGTAGCCGAGCTCCTGCAAGGTGGCGGCCAGCACCTCGCGCAGCTTCGGCTCGTCGTCGACTACCAGGATGGTGTGGCTCATCGAATAATCCGGTCCATCAATCTCTTTTCGACAGCGGCAGGATAAATTCAAAGGTTGCGCCGCCGCCAGTTTCGTTGCGGCACTCGACGCTGCCGCGGTGGCCTTCCATCACGCTCAGCACCTTGGCCAGTCCCAGGCCGGTACCCTGCGGCTTGGTGGTGAAGAACGGGTCGAACACCCGCTCGCGCACCGCCTCGGGCAGGCCCGGGCCCGAATCGGTGAAGCGCAGGCACAGGAATTTTCCGTCGATGCGCTGGCCGATGAGCAGCTTGCCGCCGCCGGGCATGGCGTCGATGGCATTGAGCACGACGTTGAGCGCGGCCTGGTAGAGGGAATCGGCGTCGCCGTCGACCCACGCGTCGGGAGCCTCGTCGCGCACTTCCAGGGCGATGCCCCGCACGCCCAGCTCGGGCTCGCAGAAGCGCGTGACGCGGCTGATGAGGTCGCTGGTGCGCAGCGGCAGCTGCATCAGCGACACCGGCTTGACGAAGGCCAGGAAGTCGGTGATCAGCTGATCGATGCGGCGCACCTCGCCGATGACGTTCTCCAGCAGCTGCTGGTCGGCCTCGGCGATGCGCTGGCGCTTGCGGATCAGCTCGGCCGAGGTGCGGATGATGCCCAGCGGATTGCGCACTTCGTGGGCGATGCCCGCCGCCACCTGGCCCAGCGCCGACAAGCGGTCGCGGCGCCGCAACTGGGACTCCAGCTCGTGCAGCTGCTCCAGGCGCTGCGACATGCCGTTGAAGGCCTCCGCCAGCTCCGCCACCTCGTCGTTGCCCTCGACCGCGACGCGGCTGTGATAGTCGCCCGCGGTGATGGCCTGCACACCGGAAGCCAGGGAGCGCAGCGGACGCGCCAGCCGGCGCGACACGGCGTAGCCGACCAGCAGCGACAGCGCCGTGCCGGTGAGGAAGATGATGATGAAGACGTTGCCGCGCGAAACCCAGTTGGTGGCCCAATCGTGGGTCTTGAGTCCGCAGAACACCACGCCCTGCAGCTGGCCGACGTCGCTGCTCAGGGGACGGTAAATGCCGGTAAAGGCTCCGCCGGCGGCCTGGCGGTCGAATACTTCGGCATCCGGCCGGCGCAGTTCCGCCACGATGCGCGGCTCCAGCATGGTGCTGCGGTCGCTGGCGCCCTGCGAGCGATACAGCTCATGGAAGCCGTCGGCCTCGTCGCTGTACAGGCGGAAATCGAAGGAGGTCAGCGAGCCGAGGCGGCCGAAGAAATCGTCGTCGAGCCAGGAACCGAGCAGCAGCTGGTATTGCCGGCCGCCGCTCTGGAACGGCTCGACCGCGGCGACCATGGTGCTGCTGCCCTTGTCCGTCTCCGTCCGGTACAGGGTGATGACACTGCCCAGGCGGATGCGCTGGCTGCTGCGCATGGGGATCGAGCTGTACACAAAGCCGCCGCGGTCGTCGATGATCGCCAGGACGTGGAAGCCCTCGCCGGCGATGATGTCGCGGATCAACGGCGGCACCTCGCCCTGGCGTTCCACCAGGCCCTGCAGCAGCTCGGGCTGCCGCGCCAGCGCCTGCGCGATTTCGGCGGCTTCCTGCTGCGAATCGGCGATGCTGCTGAGAAAGTAGATCGAAGTGTCGTTGAGCCAGGTCTTGAGATTGGCCTCGAAGGCACGCGTCACCACCTGGCTGGCCAGCTCGGCGGCAAAGAACATCGGCACCAGGCCGACGATCAGGAAGGCCAGCAGCAGCCGCACCTGCAGGGAGCCGCGACGCCGCGTGGCGATGCCAGGCCTGTGCCGTTGCGCAGCTTCAGTTGCGGCCACCACGAATTACTCCTGCTCCCGCGAAAATACCGCCCAGACTGCCCCGGCGGAATGCGCGGGGCTCACCTGTTCGTCAGGATACAGCGGCGATCCGCAGATTGCCGGAGCGGGGCTCGGCCTGGGCGCACCAGCGCTGCAGGTGCTCGATGCTGCGCGCCAGCACCTGGTCGCGCTGCCGGTCCACGGTGATCATGTGGTAGCTGTCGTCGAGCAGGCTCACGTCCACCGGTCCGGCCAGGTGCCGGGCGATGTAATAGGCATTGCCGATGCTGCTGACGTCGTCCTCGCGCGCATGCAGCACCAGGGCCGGGGTCTGGATCGTCGGCAGCTCCTTCTTGACCTGGGCCACCAGCCGCCACATTTCCCGCACCGCGCGGGCCGGCGTGCCAGCCAGGCCGGCGTCGGCGCTGTTGCCGGACAGCATGTTCTGCACCACGCGGCGGCGCAGGCGCTCGTCCTTGATGCCGTAGGGGTGCTTCTCCATGAAGCGGTAGTTGTAGCCGATCGGCGTATTGATCAGCAGCTTCAGCAGGAAGCTGTACCAGGGAATGGTCCAGCCGTCATAACGCAGCGTCGGCCCGTACAGCAGCAGGCCGTCGACCTTGTCCGGATGCTTCGCCGCCAGATGCAGCGACAGGATCGCGCCCATCGACAGGCCGCCGACGAACACCGTCCTGACTTTCTGGCGCAGCGCGTCCAGGGCCTGCTCGACGCCGGCGACCCAGTCCTGCCAGCTGGTCGCCAGCAGGTCGGCTTCATCGCCGCAGTGTCCCGGCAGCTGCACGCCGTAGACGGTGAAGCCGGCCTTGTGCAGGCCCTTGCCGATGAAGCGCATCTCCACCGGCGTGCCGGTGAGGCCGTGGATCAGCAGCACGCCGACGTCGCCGCCTTCGTAGAAGAAGCTGTGATCCTTGATGCCTTCGGCCGGGGTCTGGTTCATGG
>Ga0302314_10004165_pt1 | contig 26622 bp, 23 predicted proteins | sample III_Palsa_N2_3_FD_200533 | JGI IMG/M metagenome (GOLD analysis project Ga0302314, IMG submission 200533) | Peat permafrost microbial communities from Stordalen Mire near Abisko, Sweden - III_Palsa_N2_3 | ecosystem: Environmental > Terrestrial > Soil > Palsa > Peat permafrost | place: Sweden...
GGCGCGTGCTTGAAAGGGCTGAGGCGCGCCACGGGACCGCGCGAGCCCCTGCATCTAATGATCATGAGAGGAGCTCGGCGGGGCCTACGTCACCACGGGTTCGCGGACTGGTACCGCTCGGCGGTGAGCATGAAGTTGTCGAGATCGGCAACGTCGTCAGGGCTGATCTTGATCACCTAGGTGCTGTAGGGCTGGCTGTTGATCAGTTCGGGGTTGTTCTCCAGGTCGGAGTTGACCGCGACGACCGTGCCATCGATGGGACAGGTGAAGTCCACGGAGGTCCCGACCGATTCGATGGCACCCACCACTCGGTTGGCCTTGTACGTTGCGCCGACCTCGGGCAACTCCACGAAGGCCACTTCGCCCACGCGCTGCAGGAAGAGGTCGGTAACGCCGAGCTCCACCACTCCGTCGGCGTCCAGGCGCGCCCACACGTTGTCAAAGGTGTAGCGGAGATCGCTGGGTGCATCCGCCATGCCAGGGCTCCATCCGATAGCCGTTTACGGGCGACCGGCTGTCGCAGACCACTGTGAATATCTTGCCCTACCGGACAGCGCTCCGGAACCATGCCGCAACGCTTGGACCAACAGCTGCTGCACCGAGTTGAAAAGTGGAGCTGGCTCTGGCGCCCGAACACCGGCGCAGTCACGGAGCGCTCTACGACGGACTGAACCGCGGCGGCGTGGGTATAGCCCGGCTTCGCCGGGCGATAAGCGCCCTGCCGCTGCCTCGGGCCGCCGACGGGCGGCTGGTCCTAGCCGCCGACGTCTCCCCGTGGCTGCGCCCGGACGCTGACACCTCTCCAGACTGGTGCTTCTGCCATACCTACGGCCGGGGCAGAGACGAGCACAAGATAATCCCGGGCTGGCCGTACTCGTTCGTCGCCGCCCTGGAAACGGGCCCGACGTCCTGCTCGGAGATCTTGGACGCGGTCCGGCTGCTCCCGGGCGCCGACGTCGCGGCCGTCACCGTCGGGCAACTTCGCGAGGTCGTTGAGCGACTGATCGCCGCCGGGCACCGGCAGGACGGGGACCCACCGATCCTTCTCGTGCTCGATGCCGGCTACGAAGCCCCACGCATCGCCTACCTGCTCGGCGATCTGCCGGCCCAGGTCCTCGGGAGGATGCGCTCAGACCGGGTGCTGCGCCGGCCGACCCCAGAGCGCGACGGACGCAACGGACGCCCGCCCAAGCACGGGACCGAGTTCGTCTTCGGCCGGCCCGACACCTGGGGCGAGGAAGAAGTCGTGACCATCACGGACACCAGACTGTACGGGACGGCCAGAGTGCAGTCCTGGGGTCGGCTCCGCCCGATCCTGACCCACCGGGCAGCCTGGGCCCAGCAACCTGGCCCATCACCCGGTGACTGAGTCAGAGTACATATGTATCGTCTGGCTACAGGCTGGCCATCACGCTGGAGCGCCGATTACTATAGGTAGCCAAGTGGTAATTCCCAGTAAGGAGACGGGGATGGATGCTGATCTGGCTGCTTTGTCGGAAACCGCGGCGACCAGGCTGGTCGAGCAGCTGATGTCGGAGGGGTGGGCGTTGGCGCAGGCCGCCGTCGGGGCGCTTTGGCGGCGGGTGCATCCAGAGCGCGCCGCGGTGGTCGAGGCAGAGTTGGCGGAGACCCGGGACGCGGCGGTGGAGGCCCGGCGATGCGGGGATACCAACGCGCAGCAGGATCTGGTCGACGAATGGCAGAGTCGGCTGCGTCGGCTGGTCGCGACCGACCCGGACCTCGCAGCAGATCTACGTAGCCTGGTCGCGGACTGGAGTCGACCGGGAACCGATAGTGGCTCAGCGGGGCAAGTGGATCTGCGGATCCATGCATCAGGGCACAGCCGGGTCACCGCTGCCGGCCGGGATATCTATGTCACGGAGTCGGCGTGAAACCGGACGGTGGTGGCGAGGAAGACAGCGAGCAGAGCCCTGAGCAATCGGGAATCTACCTGCACGCGGAGGTTTCCGGCCAAGGCAGGGCCACGCTCGCAGGCCGGGACATCCACGTCCACTATGCCGACGGCGTGCGGCGGGTGGAGAGTCCGGGCACCGCGGGCGAATGCCCGTATCCCGGCCTGGCCGCATTCACAGCCGAGCAGTCCCGCTGGTTCTTCGGCCGGGAAGCGCTGACCGCCGAACTGGCCGAACGCCTCGCCGATCGGCTCACCCGGGGCGGTGTACTGGTCGTGGCCGCACCTTCGGGCGCGGGCAAGTCCTCAGTGCTACGGGCCGGGCTACTGCCCGCCATCTCCCACCGCGGTGTGCTCCCGGCGCCGGGATCGCAGAACTGGCCGCAGATCGTGCTCACCCCAACCGCGCACCCGATGACGGCGCTGACACGCGCGATCACCGAATCGTGCGGCAAGTCCCGGCGCGCCGCCAACCCCGACTCGCTGATCGACGTGTTGAGCGCGGATCTCGCTGCCCGCGGTCCGTCGGTCCGGATAATCTTGCTGGTCGATCAGCTCGAAGAACTGTTCACGCTGTGCCAGGACAATCAGGAGCGGTGCGATTTCCTCGGTCTGCTCGATCGGATCGCTATGGTGGGCGCGGACGGGTATTCACTCGGACTGGTGATCTGCGGATTGCGTGCGGACTCTTATGCACGCTGTGTCGAGCATCCCGAACTGCGGGAGGCTCTGCGGACCGGCCAGGTGATTGTCGGTCCGATGTCGGAGTCCGAGCTTCGGCACGCGGTGCTGCTCCCGGCGCGGCGCGCAGGACTGGACGTGGAGCCGGGCCTGGTCGATCTGCTCCTGCGCGATCTCGGTGCGGCGCCGAGCAGCGCAGGCAGTGCGCAGGCCGACGGGGAATATGAGGTCGGGCGTCTGCCGCTGTTGGCGCACGCGCTGCGCACGACCTGGCAGCAACGCTCCGGCAGTACCCTGACTGTCGACGGATATCGGACCACTGGCGGCATCCGTCACGCCGTCGCGACGACTGCCGAGCGGGCCTTCGGCGAGGTGGGAGCAGAAGGCCAGATCGCGGCCCGCACGCTGTTGCTGCGACTGGTCAGAATCGGCGACGGCGTCGAGGACGCTCGCCGTACCCTGGCGCTCTCCGAGCTGCTCGGTGACGGCGCGGATCAGGATGCGACCGGCGAGGTGCTGGACGCGTTCACCAGGGGTCGGCTGCTCACCCGGGAGCAGGACACGGTGACGATCACCCACGAGGTGCTGCTCCGGGTCTGGCCGCGCCTGCGGGCCTGGATTGACGAGGACCGCGCGGGCAATCTGCTGCGCCAGGAGCTCGAAGACGCGGCCGCGAGCTGGGACCGCGATGGGCGCGAGGCCGGCATGCTGCTGCGCGGGAACCGTCTGGAACTCACTCGCGCCTGGCTCGCCGACGCGTCCCATGCCCGCGATCTGACCGGCGCCGCGCAGGCCCTGTGCCGCGCGTCGATCCGGCAGCAGACCCGCACGGCACGGCGCCGCCGGATCGTCACTGCCATGCTTTGCGCTCTCACGCTCGTCGCCGGATCGGCAGCAGTTTACGCCTTTCAACAGCGCGCGCATGTGCAGGCAGAGCTGAATCAAGTTACGTTCAACAACCTGCTCTCCGAATCAGAGCAACTGCGCGCGAGCGGAAACCTCACTCTGTCCGGGCAGCTCTCACTGATCGCCATGGAGCTCAGGCACGATCGCGATGTGCGCGATGAGGACCCCGATCTATTCACGGACTTGGTCAACGCCGGAAGCACGGTCGTGCGTCCACCGTCCGACGTCAGCCCGGTCAGCCTCGAAGACGGCGATGTCGTCACCGCCTTTTCCCCCACTGGTGCCGTTCTGGCCGTTGGCGTGAGCGGAGCGATCACTTCCGCGCTTGAGTTGTGGAGCGTCGCGAATCCCGCACACGCGACTCTTCTCGCCACGCTCTACACCGACCTCTCGGGCGCCGGTCCGATCTTCTCCTCGCTGGCTTTCAGCCCCGACGGACGAACCCTCGTCGGCGGGCTCAGCGCCGGAGACATCCTGTGGTGGAACATTGCGAATCCGGCGAAACCGGTACGGTTGAAGCCTGATATCTATGACGTGACATGTGTGGAAGTGCTGGCCCCGGACGTGGGCTGTGACAATCCCGGACAGGTAAGCTACACGGGCCCGAGCACGCTTGCCGTGGTGGAAGATCCGTCAGATCATTCCAATTCGTACGTGCAACTCTATGATGTGTCCAACCCACCGCACAGCACGCCGACCGGGGCGCGGCTCGACGCCAGCAGCAGCGAGCGTCCCCAAATTCTCGCCACCGACGCACAATCCCATCTCATCGTCACCAGCCCTGGTGGCGTGGCCATCTCGGTCTGGAACGTCAGTAATCCTTCCGATCCCCTGCTTATCAGCGATCCGGCGCTCTACAACCAAAGCGCGTTCACGGCCGTCATCAGCCCGGCCACCCATGCGTTCGCCCTGCAACTGGCTGACGGCTCCAATAATATCCAGCTCTGGGGCCAGATCGAAGTCGCTCGTTCCCGGGAACTCAGCGTCTTCCCCGGGGGAACCGGTGTCGGGAGCACGCCGATCGCCTTCAGCCCGGACGGGAAGACTCTCGCCCTCGTCGGCGTTTACGGCGTACAGTTGTGGAATATCAGCTCCCCGAGTTCGCCTGTCGCTATCGGCCAACCGGTGAGTGAAGCAGGTGGCGAAGCCCAGACGCTCTCATTCGACCGGACCGGTGACCTGATTGCCTCCGGTACAACCTACGGCGTGATCGTGCTCTGGGACCTGGATGTGAGCCGGGACGTCCAGCGAATCTGCCGGACGACCGCCGCACTCAACGAGGCTCAGTGGCGCCAGTACGTCCCAGGATTGGCATATCAGGCGCACCTGCCCGTTTGCACCTAAGCCTGAATCGATGAAGGCCATTAACTGGCGGTGCTATTTTCCAACCATCCACCATTTGCTCGTGGGGAAGTAGGTCGCAGGTCACGGCTCCTCCTGATGTGCTTCGAGGTAGGCGGCCCAGTCGTCCTGGGCGTACCGGGTTTACCGCTCGGCGGTGGTGACGTAGATGTGGATGCCGAGCAGCTGGGCAAATTCTTGCGCACCATGAAGGGTGATGCGGTGCGGGGCCATGAGCATTCGGTGTACAGCGCGGCGATCGCACCGGACGGTCGGTGGCTCGTCACCACAAGCCTGGACTTGACTGCGAGGATCTGGGATGCAGCTACCGGTCTGGCGTTCGGCCACTGGAGAATGTCTGCTTACCTTCATCGCCCACGGCGGCCAAGTTCACCATCTGGTGATCTCACCAGATGGAAAGTGGCTCGCCACTGTAGGCCACGAGGGTGCAATAGCAATTTGGGATGCAGCTACCGGCCAACCCACCACACTGATGCGCACCGACGGCCCTCTTATCGCCTGCCGTTGGAACCGGGATGGCCGCATGCTGGCCGTCACGGGCGAGAAGGGGCTGTACCTATATGACTTCTACCCCGGTAGCGTTTCGCTGTCAGCACTCGAATCAGAGTGAGGTTTGCGGTCGGCGCCGGCAATGATGGCGCAGGCGAGAGTTGTGATACTCACTCGTGATGCCCGATGAGTGCGGCGTGTCGTTCCAAGAACACCCTGACGTCGGCCGGGTTCTCCAGCGGCAGGGGATACACCAGCAGTCGGTCCACGCCGAGTTCCGCGTAGCGCTGCGCGGTATCCGGCTGCACCTCGACCGGGTTGAACTGCATGAAGTTGATCTCCAGGCGGCCCAGCCGCGCCGGGCGTTGCACCTCGCGCGCCGCCTTCGCCAATCCGTCGAGGTGCGTCTGGAGGTCAGCCGGGCTGCTGCCGTTGCCGATCCAGCCGTGCCCTTTGGCGACCGCCCGGCGGTACGCGGCCGGGCTGTGCCCGCCGATCACGATCCGAGGGCCATCCGGCCGGACCGGGCGCGGGTGCGCGTCCACCCTCGCGAAGTCCACGTACTGTCCGTGGAATTCCGGCGCGGATTCGTTCCACAGCTGCCGCATCGCATCCAGATACTCGTCGGTCCGGCCCCGCCGTTCGGCCAGGGTGACCCCGAATGCCGCCAGTTCCGGCTCCAGATACCCCGGCGCGACACCGAGCAGCAGCCGACCACCGGACAGCACGTCCAGGCTGGCCGCCTGCTTGGCCAGCACCAGCGGATTGCGCTGCGGCAGAATGAGAATGCCGGTGCCCAACTCCATCCGCTCGGTCAGTGCGGCCACATAGGACAGATGCACCAGCGGGTCGAGAATCGGATCATCCGGGGCCATCGGCGACTCGGGCACCCGGGGACTTGGCAGGACCACGTGATCGCCCACCCACCAGGAGCGGTACCCCAACTCCTCGACCCGGATGGCCAACCGGGCCGTATCGTCCGGACCCAGCGTCGCCTTGGCACTCAGGCCGTACACACCCAGTTCCATGGAGCACCTTCCTCATCATGCCCATCCGGTTGGATCGTCCATCGGGGCCACGCTCGGCCGTCTCGCAACGACCCCTGGCGGGCTGGTGCTTTGCCGGGAAGCAGCCCGCACCCGGTGCCCGGAAACGGGCGCCGGGCGGACCGACCGACACCGTGAACACGAATGCACCCGCCAGAAGCAATGAACAGTGCTGCTGCAAGGCCTATTCCGTCACCCGTGGTGCCGGCTTCCGCCAGTGCACCCCGACGTCGTTGTTCCAGCGGAGGGTTCCGTCTCGGCGGAGCAGTGACACAGGGCCGGAACTCGTCGAGAAGCGCTTGGGACGAGCGGGGTATCGTCAATGGGGGAAGCATCGGTGGCTCACCTTCGCGAGGGGTGATTCAAACACCATCGACGCTTCTCCTCTTTGATGATCGACGTTGATAATTCGCCCCGATCGCCCTGTTCCGAACTTCGCCCCGGCGCGCCAAAAAGTGTGAAACACGAGCTATCTGAGTGGCAGCCGAATCAGCCGACATCGTCGTCATGCTCGGCCGAAGCAACCTTGGCCCGTCGCTCGGCTTGTTTGACCATTCGGCTCAGCTGTTTCCCGATCTCCTCCAGCTCGGCGGTCAGTTCTTCAGCGCTGCTCAGCGGCTCTGCGTCGGAATCCACCCCGGTGGCGGCACGTTCGAAAGCGGACAATGCCACTTCGCGCCGTCTGGAGCACTGCAAGGATTCCGCGGCCAACCAGGCCACCTCGGCAAGCTCCTTCTCCAGCGTGGCCAGGACCGAGGAGGCGCTACTGCCGCCTACGGGGACGGCGCCGCTATGGATGCCTCCATGGCGGCGGAGGCTCCGGCTTCATCCCCCTGTCCCAAGGCGAGGATGGAGCGCAGGGCGTGAACCGGCTCTCCTTCTTCGCGGCCCGCCTCGGACGCGAACCTGGCTCGACCTGAACCGAGCGCAGTGCCGGGCCGTGCGGCGAAGGAGAAAGGAGTCCTTTGCCGGACGGCCCGGCGCCGTCGCTGTCATCACACAGGTTTGATCTGTCAGCAGTCGGCGCTGAAGTTGCCGGTGCCCCAGGGCGAGTCACCGACCGCGTCCGCCAGGTCGTCGCACTGGGTGGTGTCACTCGAGGCGGGATCGTCCAAGATCGACAGGATGTTCGCGTAGTCGCCGTTCAGGAGAGTGTCGGCAGTCGCCACGATGCCCCAGTACCAGCAGGTCTCGCCGTCGGCGTTCGCGTATATCTGCACATTGTCGGAGTTCCAGACAGTGCTGCCCGGTTCGGGCTGCGTGGTGTTGATCGGGTTGCCCGCCGGGCCGGCCGAGTCGGCCCACGGCGCTGTGTCCGCCGGCTGGCCCGGGCAGCCGGCGCCGCCGCCCTCGGCTCGCTCCCAGACTTCCGGGGCGAACTCGTTGCTGGACGTGATGACGCCGTCAATGCCGGGATAAGCGAGGACCGCGTCGGCGAAAGTCTGCGGCGTGCAGTTGTTCGCCGCCGCGCAATTTCCCGAGGACGGCGGTGCGGTGATGGCGAGGGACGGGTTGGTTGCGGGGCGCATGCCGTCGCTGGTGGCCGCGCTGTTGTCGGCCGAATCGTAGGTGTCGAGGGTGTCGGTGTTGGATTCGAACGCGACGGCCCATTTGCCGTTGGGCTGGACTGCGATCGAGGGGCTGGAGCCGGGGGCCATGGAGAGTTTGGTGTCCGTGGCGACCCCGGCCGACGTGTAGATGTACAGGAGGTTGTTGTTCGCCTGGAACGCCGCGACCCACGCCGCGCCGGTGGGCAGGGCGGCCAGTGCCGGGCTGGTACCCGACTCCATGCCGAGGGTGGTGGAGATGTTCGTGCCGTTCCACTTGTGGACATAGAGATCGGTGGCGTTGGTCTGGAACGCCGACAAGAAGGTCCCATCCGACAACTGCGCCGACGCAGGACTGGTACCCGCCAGCATTCCGAGGGTGGTCGAAGTGCCGACCCCGGCCGAGGTATAGCTGTACAGGGTGTTGTTGTTCGCCTGAAACGCCACCTCAAAGCTCTCCGCCGCGGCGAACGCCGTGCTCGCTCCCGGCCCGGACAACGAGAGCGCGAACAAACCCGCCACCCCCACCACCACCGAACCACGCCGCGACACCGACCCTATGCGCCGAGAGAGCCGCTTGAGTATCCCCGGGCTCCGCGGCGTCTTCACGAACACCGCCGCGATTCCGTCGACGCCCGCAGTATCGGGCGCCGCGCTGCGCGGATCGCCGCGCTCACCGATGATCTCGATCATTTTCTTACCCTTCCTCGAAGATGTGCGATTCGTCGGTCGACCACGCGGGCTCGGTGATCCTCGCCGTGTCCGGCTGGTCGGCCGCTCCTGGGCCGACCAGCTGCTCAGGAGTCGTGGGACTGCCCACCACGGCCACGATGCTGCTCGCGCGGCGTAGCAGTCGTGTAGTGATTTGGTAGAACCCCAGGCCGGCGCACGGTGAAAACGACAATGCTCTGCGGATGATCTGGACGGCAGCCGTGCGGTGAAGTGTGAGGTGGCCAGTTCGGGCACGGCGTGGCCCATGCCGGTAGAGCGGGCAAGCACTTCTCTCAGCACGCCGTGCCCGTCGGTGTAGTCGACGCCGCCGCGCCGCGCCGTGGCTAGACTCACCCCGTGAAGATCACTCAGGCGAATGTGGACGACGTCGCTGAATTGGCCCGACTGTTGTGGCTGGACACCCGGGATGAGGAGCCGGTGCAGCGGTCCATTGACGCGTTCGCCGCGGAACTCGCACAGTGGTGGGCCGCCCACGAGAACTCGCACCTGGCGTTCGTGGCTCGACTGCAGCGACCGGAGATCGTCGGTATGGCCTGGGTCGCGCTCGTCCCTCGCGTGCCGAGACCCGGAGCGACAAGTCGGCTGTCCGCCGACATCCAGAGTGTTTTCGTCATGCCGGAGCAGCGAGGCCGGGGGATCGGCTCGGCGCTCGTGGAGGCAGCTTCCGAGCACGCGGCGCGCATCGGGTCCCTTCGCGTGACGGTCCACTCTGGTCGCACGGCAGTGCCGGTGTACGAACGGCTGGGCTTCGCCTCGTCCCGGCAACTCCTCCAACGAACGTCGGGCGGCGGGACGCCCATGCCCGGGTGAGTTCTTCGGCCGAGACGGCGATGCGATAGGAGGGGGTCATGATGGCGATCGAGTTGGAGCGCGTATACCTGGCCAGATATGGGCAGACAGAGTGGAATCGGCAGGGCAGACGGCAGGGGCAACTCATCAGTACCTTGACCATTGACTCCGTGTTCAGCAGCCCACTGGGACGGGCATGCGCGACTGCCGACATTCTGGCCGACCTGGTACTGCCGAACAGCAGGGCGAAGACCGGTATTGGTAGCTTCGTCACGAGGCCGAACAACCGGGCGCGGCGGCCGGTTCCGGCTGTCTGGGACGCATGGCACGCGAGTGCCGCGCGTTTCGCGCCAACATATCTGCGTACATTGATTCGGTGCGTTGTCCGAAAGATCGTGTAGTTGGCCATGTGGATCCTTGCTGGTGGCCATCTGGTGTCGTAGTACCAGGTGTCGGCCTGATGATTCGCAGTGTGCTGGTAGAGATTCGTTCTTGGCCGCCACAGTTGCGCTCGCCTTCGTGTCCTGAACTCACCGTGATTCCTGCCGGTCACTCCCAGCCGGGAAGCCGTCCCTTGATCCATGCGAGGCTGGCGACGGCCGCCGCGTTCTGGAACGCCCGCAGCGTCGGCAGGCCGGGTGGTGCCGGCTGGTGCCCCTGGTCGACGAGGTAGCCGGTGAAGGCCGCGGCGACCGCGGTGACGTCAGCCGGGTCGGCCTTCGCCACCACCGGATGCTCGGTGACGAGGCGCGCGATTTCGGGGCCGACGTGCATCCAGACGCTCGGGACCAACAGCACCAGATCGACCCACGGCGCGCCGACGCAGGCCCACGGCCAGTCGACGAAGTACACGCGGTCGGGGGCCATGAGGATGTTGTCGGCCCGGATGTCCGTGTGGATCAACGTGGTCCCGGCGACGGCTTCGAGCGCGTGGACTTCGAGCTCGGCCAGCGCGTCGAGGTGGCGGCGCGCCCACGGGTCGAGCCAGTCCAGCGCGTCCTGCGGGCCGTCGTCGCGCATCTGCCGACAGGCGCGCCACCCCTGGAACGAGCCCGCGAGCCTCTCCGCGGCGAGCGGCGCCTCGACCGGCGTCGGGTCGAGGAGGTCGGCCAGCTGCGAGAACGCATCCAGGACTCGCCTGAGCTCGTCCGGTCGCCAGGCGGCGTCCGGCATGACGCCGTCGATGTCATCGAAGACCAAGACTACCCAGCCGCGCTCGTCGACCACCCCGAGCAGTCGCGGAACAGGCGCGTGCTCGGGCAGTGCGGCAGTGTAGCGGGCCTCCTGCCGGTAGTAGTCCGGGCTGTCCGGATTCTGATCGGCGCTGACCGCCTTGATGAAGATCCTTCGGCCGGTGGAGAGCCGGACGCGGACGGCGGCTCCCGGGGAGAAGCCGCCGGTCTGGGGCAGCGCCTCGACGACTTCGCCCCCGCCGGCCAGTGCGCAGGCCTTGTCCCGCAGGTCGGTGGGGACGGCGGACCACGGCAGGCGGACGCCCGCGGCGGCCGGGGGAACGGTGGCGTGATGCGCCTCGTGCGCAGAGTCGTCGATCAGCGTCATGTCCGTATGGTGTCGAGACGGCCCGCGGGGTGCAAGCGGGTTTCCCGCCGGTCCGGTCCTCGGAGGTGAGCCCGGCGATGACAGCGTCGACTTCGACCATGTTGTGGAGGCAAGCTTGGTGGTGTCGTCGGGGCGCATCGCCGTGATGGGATGCACCGACTATCTTCCCGACGCCGTGCGATTCGAAGTTCCGCCCGGGGCAATCCGGGTCAGGGCAGCGCGCTCGACCGTGGAAGCCGTCAGCCGGGCCGAGGGCGACGAAGCCATCGAGCACCTCCGACTGCAAATCTGGCCTGCGGCACCGACTGGGCACCGTGTGATCAAACGATGGGTGCCACCTCCGATGTAAGCATCGCCCTCGACCAGCCTCTGATCTGGCCTTTTGCATGACAAAAAGCCTGCGACGCAAGTTGAATAGCACGCCAGTTGCAGGCAAGGATGGCCGCGTGAGCCCTCGCGCCCGGCCCCCGCGGGTTCGATCCAGATCTGGTTGCGCTCGGAGTCAGGGCCGTGCGGTGCGGCGGTGCAGGCCCCATGAACATCGGTACGAGGGACAGGCCGGAGCGTCATCGGCGCACTCAGCTGAGTCTGCATCTCCAGCACGTTTCGGCGCCGGGTTCGGGAGCGGCTGCGTGGCGCTCGGTTTCGAGCGCGAACAAGACACCGCCCGTGCCCGCCGCGAGTGCCTGCTGCCAGAGGTTCCTTGCCGTGTCCGCATCTGCGCGAGCCGAGGCCACGTGGGCTAGGCCTTCGCGGGATTGAGCTGCGTAACGGGAGGAGTTGTTCGCGGCCGCCACGTCGAGAGCGCGGTGGAAGACTTGTTCGGCCGCTGTGAGATTGCCGAGACTGGTGTGAATGTCCCCGAGCGCGTTGAGGGCGTCGATTTCCAGGTTGTACATTCCGAAGCCCTGGGCCAGTTCCAGTGCCTCTCGGCCGTAGTCCAGCGCCGCCGGAAAATCGCGTGCGATGCGCTTGGCGTTGCCAAGGCCGATCCGGGCGAGCACATTGCCTGAATTGTCGTTTGCGGATCGGCTCAAGTCCAATGCCTGCTCGAAATGGGCGGTGGCTTCGTCGTCACTACCTTGGAAGAGCAGGAGATGTCCGATGTTGACCAGAGTCCTGATGCGGAGGCGGAACTTCGAAGAGCCGTCATCGAGCGATTGGCTTTTCCGGAAGTACTGCAGTGCCTCCTCCATGCGTCCTGAATCCCAGCTGACGTTGCCGAGGTTGTTGGCGAGCAGGGCCTGGGCACGGAGATCGCCGACTGCCTGGGCTGTCTCCATCGCGTCGACAAAGCAGACCAGGGCTTTGTCGAGCTGACTGTCATCCCAGTAGACCGAGCCCAGGACGGACAGTTGAAGTATCTCGCCGCGCCGGTCGCCGATGCGGCGGCCGAGGTCGAGTGCCTGCTTTGCCAATTCTTCCGCCTGTCCCAGTTCGGCATGGTTCCGCTTGGCGGAGGCCAGACCGGTCAGGCAGATCGACTCTCCTCTCATGGCTCCCGCCTCGCGTGCGGAGCTCAGGGCCGTGCGCAAGAGCGACTGCGCCTCCCCGGCGTAGCTCACGGTCGCGAAATAGGGGATCAGAAAGCAGATGAGGCGCCATGCTTGCTCGTGGTGGCCCAGGTCGGCGGCGATGTGGGACACGGCCGCGATATTTCGGTACTCCGCCTCGATGAGTTCGATCGCCTGCTTGCCGCTTTCGGGCTCCTTGACGGACCGCGGCTCCTGCGTGTCGTCAATGTCGATCGGAAAGAAATCACCTGAAATCGCCGAGCACCATCGGCTCACTGACCTCAGGTAGTAGTCGATGATACGGCGCGTCGCCGAACGGCCCTCAGCCTCGGCGCCGTACTCGTCCAGCAGGGTGCGTGAACAGTCGCGAACCAGATCGTGCAAGTGGTACTGGCCCGGGGCGCTCAGGTTGACGAGGTTGACCTCGAACAACTCGTCCAGGCAAGTCTCCGCGTCATCAAGGCTCAAGTCCGCCAGCGCGGCCACGGGGTGAGCGTCGAAATCCGGTCCGGGGTGCAGGCCGAGCAGTCTGAAAAGCCGCTGCTGACAGGGCTGGAGGTGGCGATAAGACCAGGTCAGGACGTCCATCACGTCCCGGTCGCCGAGCGAGAGCAATTTGGCACGGCTCTTGTGCGACTGCAGTTGTCCGACCAGGTAGGAGACCGGCCAGCCCACCCGTGCCCGGAGCCGCGCCGCCGCGATCTGGATCGCCAGAGGAAGCAGTCCGCACAGTTCGACGGCGGTGCGGGCCGCCTCGGGTTCCGCAGCGATGCGTTCATGCCCGACTATGCTCTCGAAGAGAGCGACGGCCTCATCCGGCCGCATGATGCCAAGCGACAAGGACTCCGCTCCTTCGAGCGAGGCCATCCGGTTTCGGCTGGAGATGAGGACGAGCAAGCCCGGCGTACCGGGAAGCAGCGGACGCACTTGAGCCGTGTCCAGGGCGTTGTCGAGAAGGATGAGTACTCTCAACCCGGCAAGGCGTGATCGCCAGAGCGCAATGCAGTCCTCCAAGACTGACGGGACAAGCTCCGGCGGCGTTCCGCTGCTGCGCAGCAGGAGATTCAGCGCCTGCAGCGGATTGAGCGGCTCATTGCCCGCACTGAAGCCGTCGAGGTCGACGAAATACTGTCCGTCCGGGAAGTCGCCGGTCAACTGGTGGGCCAGATGAACGGCGAGCGTGGTCTTGCCGACCCCGCCCATGCCGTCTATCACCTGGATGATCGGAGCGTTCGCCCCGGTGCGCCTGGCTTCGGTCAGCAGGCGGTGGATCTCGTGCCTCCTGCCAGTGAACTCGGTGATATCACGCGGCAGGAAGGTTCGTTCTACCCGCCTGGGGCTTTCCGCCTCGTCCGGTGGCCCGGTCGGAGCCGTACCGGACTGCGGAGAACTGTGTGGAGCGTATTTGTTCTCCGTGCCCGCGCCGAGAGCGAGCTGGTGCGCTTCCATGAGCAACGGCCCCGGGTCCAGGCCCAGTTCCTGCGCCAGCAGACGGCGGCCTTCCTCGAAGACGGCCAGTGCCTCTACCTGGCGCCCGGCCCGATCCAGAGCCTTCATCAGCAGGGCGCGCAGCGACTCCCGATAGGGGTGCTCGGCGACCAGACCGGCCAGGTGGCTGATGGGAGTCCGGGCATCACCGCAGCGAAGGTGGAAAGCCGCCATCTTCTCGACCGCGCTCAGCCGCTGGTCGTTCAGGAGGGCGGCCGAGTTCGTCAGCAGCCGGCCGGGCAGGCTCGCCAACGCCGGGCCGCGCCAGTGGCCCAGCGCCCGTGCATACAGCCGGCCCGCCTCGTCGTTGAGCCCTGCGGACTCGGCCGGTAGCCCACGTGGCAAGACTCTTCGCTGATGCAGGGCTGGTCGCCTTGGTTCCTGTCATCAGCCCGCTACTTGTGCATCGGCGGATGGCGAGAGAGCTGCACAGATGCGATGACATCCCATTTCTCGAAGTTTTTGTCTCTACGCCGCTAAAAGTTTGTGAGGCTCGCGATCCCAAAGGTCTTTATGCGAAAACTCGGGCCGGCCTGTTGACCGGGCTGACAGGGATTGACGATCCGTATGAAGCTCTCGAATCTCCTGAACTGACATTGGATACTTCGCGGATCGGGCTTGCGGAAGCCGCTGCCGCCGTGTGTCGCTTCCTTGAGAAGGAATGTAAGGGCTAGTGGTCGGTGGTGCATTGCGTAGAACTCGGGGGAGACATTGCCCGCCGACCTCGACCGGTCGATCTGCCAGAACGACCTTGACCCAATCTCGGTGCGCATCGCGGTGGAGCGTACTGCCCATCACTGCGGACTGCCCATCACTAAGGAGTGGAAGGCGATCGGCGGGGCGGGGCTGAAGAAGTTCTCCTTCGCGGAGTTCAAGGTCTCCTTCGGGATGATTCTCAACGAGGCGCGTCCAGAGCAGGTCCAGATCATGAAGGACACCATCCCGCGTGTCCCTTGGACCCTCTTCGCCTTTGTCGGCCCCCGCGCTTACGTCAAGTACGCCGCTCGCCTCAACAGCGCGAACTCAGCCGCCTGCACGCTTGGGTTCGCCGCTCGGTGTCGGCCATCACCGAGCAGCTGTGGGATGGCCTGCCGTAGGACGACTTGCGGGTCGCGGGACGGGTTCTGGCTACCGAGCCTTGAAGTGCCGAATGGTCCGTCAGGGCTAGGCGTCTTTCCTCCGGAGTACGGCACCGCCGGCCAATAGTGCTCCCATTGCCCAGAGCGCGACCACGCCGATGCCGTGCCACGGAGTGATCGGCTGGGCGGCGATGTTCTTGGTCGTCTGGGCTGCGAGGCCGGAGGTCATCGGGCCGAGCCGTTCCAGGCGCTTGTGCCAGGTCGGGTTGCTGATCACCTGGGCGACGATCGGGAAGAGGTAGAGCAGGCCGAGGACTATGCCGATCGCCGCCACGGAATCTCTGACGGCGTAGGCGATTCCGAGGCTCAGCAAGGCGACGAGGCACAGGTAGAGGATGGTGAAGAGCGTGGCGCGGAGCATGGTGGTGTCCGTGAGGGCCGGCAGTGCGCTCCCGTTCGCCGCGGTGAGGCCCTTGGCGGGGAGGATGAGCCGTCCCGCGAACAGGCTTCCGACGACGGACACGACCGCGGTCCCCAGCACGACGCCACCGACGACGACGGCCTTGGCGAGAAGTCCGGTCAGGCGCTGCGGGGTCGCTGTGATCGACGTGCGGATCATGCCGCTGTTGTATTCGGCGCCGATCGTCAGGACGGCGAGGACTGCGATGATCGCCTGTCCGAGGATGATCCCGGTGAAGCTGGTCCTGGCCGTATCGACCTCGCAGCCGGTGCTGGGACAGGTGACGGAGGAGTCCGCCACGACTCCGAGGCCGATGGTGAGGACGATCGCTGCCACGACGAGCCAGAGCATTCCGGGCACCGTGCGCAGCTTGGTCCACTCGGCGTGGATCGCGTCGCGTAGGACTGGTCGCGCGTCGTTGTCTAGGCGGGTGTTCATGCGTCCCGCCGCCGGAGGACGTAGGCGGCCAGGCCCAGCGCCGCTGCCGTGAAGGCAAAGGTCACTGCTAGCCCGGCCCAGGGTGAGAGGGGGTAGTAGCCGGCCGCGGGTACGTAGGCGGATGTCACTTGGGCGTAGTCGGGGTACTCCTGGAGGCTTTGCTGTACGGCGAATCCGGCCGCCGGTGTCAGGCGTAGCAGCCACTGTGAGGTCCCGGCCGGCAGTACCGAGGCGACAGCCAGCACATAGGGCAGGATGACCAGGGCGATCACCAGCGCGACGGCCCCGGCGCCGCGCCGCAGCAGCGTCCCGACCGCCGTCGCGAAGACCGCCACTAGCGCCAGCAGCAGTGCTGTGCCCACGATCACGCGAAGTTCGGTCGCCGTCGAGGTCGGCAGCACGAAAATGCCATCGCCGGTTTCCATCGACTTGACCAGTGGAACCGCGATTCCGGCCGCCACCAGTCCGACCGCGAACGTCACCGTGCCGATTACCAGGGACTTGGCCGCGAGCACGGCTCCGCGCCGGGGTGTGGCGCTCAGCGTCGTGCGGATCAGGCCTGAGCGGTACTCCGAGGCGATGAACATCGTCGCGACGACGATCAGCGCGATCAGGCCGGCGAAGGTGCCGATCAGGCCGTCCTCGATGGATTTCGTGTCGTCAGAGGCAGCTGCGATGGCGGGCGCGATGTCGCCAGTGCCGGTGACGCTGAACGTGCCGCCTGTCTGCGTGTACGTGTTCTGAAAGAGCGCCGCGCCCGGAGCCGGGCCGTTGTCCTGATTGAGGGTGGGGGGTGCGGCGAAGGCGCCGCCGGACCAGTCGCCGGTGAACGCCACGTCGTCGAACTGTGCGACGAGCAGGGCCGAGGAGCTGTCGACGGAGGACCCGCCGAACAGGTAGGTGGTCGAACCGTGGTCGGGTGTGGAGGCGAGCATCCCGGCCTGTGCGCTCGACGGGATCCCGGCGACGGTCTCGGTGCCGATTGCGGTCCAGTGCACTCCGTCGCTCGATTCGTAGCCGGTGAACGAGTCACCCGTTCGGCTCAGGCGTAGCCACTGCGGGGTGGCGGAGGAGATGGCGCTTCCCGTCGCGGCGCCCTGGGATGCTTGGGTGGATGTGGTGAAGTTCGATTCCATCCGTACGCCGTTGGCTCCGGTCGCCACGACCGCCACGTATGGTGCGCCGGGCGTGGTGCCCGCCTTGACGATGATTCCGGCGCGTGCCCACGGATCGAGGCTCTTCGACAGGTCCGCCAGGGAATCGGCCGGACCGTTCGCGGGTGCGTAGTACCCGGTCATCGAGTCCAGCCGGGCGGTGATGGTCCCGTCTCCGCTCACATCCTTATGCACGAAGGAGAGCTCGTCGGTCACCGGCTCGCCGTCGGGGCCCAGCGTCGGGGGCTGGATGGCGCTGCAGCCGTGGGGGTTGCTTGAGTTGCACGCCGCGCCGCTCCCGAGTGGTCCCAGGATGCCGAACAGCATGGTGATCAGCCCGGCGACGGCCATCCCGATCATCCAACCGCGCACGGTACGCAGCTTGGTCCATTCCGAGCGGACGAGTTGAAGGAAGCCGTCGCGGCCGGGTTCCACCTGCGATCGGTACGGCGCCGGCGGCACGGTGGACGCCCCCGAATTGGTCGTCATCGTGTCGTCTCCTGGGTGGATTCGTGTGCGGGGGCTTCGATCGTGGAGGCGCGGTATTCCACGGCGTCGCGCGTCAGTTCCATGTAGGCCTCCTCCAAGGTCGCGCGGTGTGCGGCCACCTGCGAGAAGGGCACGTTGCCCTGGTTGAGGGCCTCGACGATCTGCTCGGGGGCGAGCCCGGTGACCGTCAGTGTGTCGGCATCGGTGATGGCGACGGTGGCCCCGGCGGTGGTGAGTACGGTCATCGCCTCGGTGCGCTTCGTCGTGTGCAGTTCGACCCGCCCGCTGGACGCCGCCGCAATCAGCTCCGCGACGCTCTTGTCCGCGATGACGCGTCCCCGCCCGACGACGACCAGGTGTCCGGCCGTGTCCTGGAGCTCGCTCATCAGGTGGCTGGAGACCAGGACCGCGCGGCCCTCGGCGGCCAGCGACCGTAGGAAACCGCGGATCCAGACGATCCCCTCGGGGTCCAGGCCGTTGAAGGGCTCGTCGAGCATCAGGATCGGCGGATCGCCGAGCAGCGCCGCTGCGATCCCGAGGCGCTGGCGCATCCCGAGCGAGTACCCGCCGGCCTTGCGCCGGATGGCCGACTGGAGACCGGACGCGGCCACGACCTGGTCCACCCGTTTGGCACCCAGACCCTGCGAATGCGCCAGCCACAGCAGGTGGTCGCGGGCGCTGCGCGTAGGGTGCAGCGCGGCGGCGTCCAGGAGAGAGCCGATGTGACTGAGCGGACGGCGCAGGGTCGCGTACGGCCTCCCGTCGACCAGGGCGCGGCCCTCGTCGACCGCGTCGAGGGCGAGAACGGCCCGCATCGTGGTGCTCTTCCCCGCCCCGTTGGGGCCGACGAACCCGGTGACCGTGCCGGGCGAGACGGTGAAGGTCATGCCGTCCAGCGCCTGGATCGGGCCGTAGCGCTTGCGCAGGCCCTCGACTTCGATGGTTGCTTCCATGCTCAGAAGACTAGGGAGGCGGTAGGCGTGTGACGTCACGCCGCAAAGGCATCTTCACCGTAGCTGGCGCAAGGGATGGGGGTGGGCAGGTGTCCCCCGTGAGGGGGACACGCGGGTACTGACGAGCGGGGACGCGCAAGCCTCGGCCTTGGCGGAACAATGGGGTTTGTGACCCAGCGCCTTGTTGTCAGCGAGCCGATGATGCCGGTCGTCGCCGGAGTGCTGCTTTCTGCGATCGCATTCGGTGAGGCGATCCTGCACGCTGACATCAGCCAGGTGTCCGCACAGCAGGCGACGGTTTACGTCTTACTCGCATTGGCGACGGCGCTGCCGCTCGCGGTGTTGCGTCCCACTGCGGCTGCGGTCGCTTCGAGCGTGGCCGCCGTCGGGTCGCTGGCGTTGTTCCACACGCTGACCGTCGCGGGTGCATGCGCACTCCTGCTGACCCTCTACCGCCTCCGGCGGCCTTTGCGGCTGGCCTTGATCCTTTGCGCGCCGTACCTCGTGCTCGCGCTGGCCGGGCAGCGTCCCGTGTCCAGTGAGGCCGCCTTCCTGACGGTGGTACTGACAGCCTTCGCTCCGGCAGCCGCGCTCACCGGCGCGACGAGGCGTGCCGAGAACGAGGCCCGCGTGCACATCGCCGCACGTGAAGCCGTTGCCGGAACGCTGATCGAGCACACCGCGCGCGGAGAACGGGCCCGGATCGCCCGCGAGCTGCACGATGTCGTCGCCCACCACATCTCGATGGTCGCGGTCCAGGCGGAGACGGCCAGGCTGACCACTCCCGGACTGCCCGCCGCCGGAGCCCAGCGTTTCTCGGCGATCGGCGACACCGCCCGCGAGGCCCTGACCGAGATGCGCCGCCTGCTCGGCGTGCTGCGCGAGGACACCGGTGCGGCGGCCGCCGAACTGCGGCCCGCACCGGGCCTCGGCCAGCTGATCGAACTGCTCGACGAGTCACGCCACGCGTCGGGGGCCGAGACCCGCCTGATCTTCCGGGGCGCGCCCGCGCCCCTCGACCCCGGCGTCGAGCTCGCCGCGTACCGGATCGTCCAGGAGGCGCTGACCAACACCCGGCGCCACGCGCCCGGCTCCGCTGTCGACGTCGAGGTCCACTACGCCGAAGACGCCTTGCGCCTGCGGATCCGCGACAACGGGCCGGGCCCCGGCAGTGGGACCGCGGCCGTCGGCCACGGCCTGCTCGGCATGCGCGAACGCGCCGCCGCCGTCGGCGGTACGCTGCGAACCGGCACCGCGCAGGGGACCGGGTTCCTCGTCGAGGCGCAACTGCCCACGAAGACGGAAGCAGGGCTATGAACGGGGCCATGAACGAGTCCATGAACGGGGCCATGACCGGCGAGAGGCCGACCGGCGCGGTGCGGATCGTCGTCGCGGACGACCACGAGGTGGTGCGCGCCGGATTCGCGGCGCTGCTCGACACTCAGCCGGACTTCACCGTCGTGGGAACAGCTCAGGACGGGGCCGCCGCCGTCCGGATCTGCCGTGAGCTCGCACCGGACGTCGTGCTCATGGACATCCGAATGCCGGAGATGGACGGGATCGAGGCGACCCGCCGACTGAGCGGTGCAGGCCACGGGATCCATCCGGGCGGACCGCGGATCCTGATCCTGACGACATTCGATCTTGACGAGTATGTCTACGACGCGCTGCGTGCGGGAGCCAGCGGATTCCTGCTCAAGGACGTCACCGCGGAGCGGCTCTTCGACGCGGTGCGTATCGTCGCGGCGGGCGACGCCCTGCTCGCGCCGTCGGTGACGCGACGGCTCATCAGCGAGTTCGCCCGCACTCGGCAAGCGCCGACGACGCCCCCGCCGGACCTCGGCGCGCTCACGCCGCGCGAGACCCAGGTGCTCCGGCTCATGGCGCAGGGCCTGTCGAATCCGGAGATCGCCGCCCGGCTGGTCGTCACCGACGAGACTGTTAAAACCCACGTCAGCCGCATCCTGGCCAAACTCGGCCTCCGCGACCGGACCCAGGCCGTCGTCACCGCCTATGAATCAGGACTCATCATCCCCGGCACCCGCGACGCGCCCTGAGCGAGGGGTTGAGTCTGCCGCGGGGCAAGGTTCTAGGGTGAGTGCATGGAAGAGATCCAACCACCGTATGGCCTGCTCACCGTGGGTCGCGTCGCCGGCCGGACCGGCCTGAGCACGAAAGCGCTGCGGCACTATGACCGCGTGGGCCTGCTGCGCCCCGCATCGGTCGACCCGGCGACCGGGTACCGGTTATACCGCGAAGAGCAGGTGGCCGAGGCCCGACTGGTGCACCTGCTGCGGTCGGTGGAGTTGCCGCTGGACCAGGTGGCCGCAGCCGTGAGGGCGTGGAAGGACGGCGAGCCCGCGGCCGAGATCCTCAGCGCGCATCGAAGCCGGCTGTTCGCGCGTGACACGCGGCTGCGTGGAGCGCTGCACCGGATCGACCATCTCCTGAAGGAAGGCATCGAGGCCGATATGCGCGCCGAACCCGAACCCGAATCCGCGGCCGACCCGACCGGCGCCGCGGACACCACCGCGACCGCATCCGTGACCACGTCAGTCCCCGCCCCTGCGCCGTCGGGCGCTACGACGAAGAGTGCGCCGGGCACTGGCAGCGTCAGTGACCAGCGGTTGCTGGCCGCGCAACTGTTCAACGAGACCTGGCGACTGATGGAACAGGAGGAGCGCACTCGCGAGGAGGAGGACCGGATGCTGCACACGGCGCACGCCTCCCGATACCACTGGGAGCAGGTACCCGGCGTGACCCCGGCCCATCTGGCCAGAGGAGAGTGGCAGGTCTCCCGGGTCTATGCCGTCTTGGGCCGAGCCGAACCCGCACTGCACCACGCCGGTCGCGTTCTCGACATCTGTCAAAAGCACGGCATCGGCGACTGGGACCTGGCCTTCGCCTATGAGGCACTGGCCCGGGCGCACGCGGTCGACGGCGACGGCGAACGGGCTCGTGAGTTCACCGACCAGGCATTGGCCGCCGCCGAGGACATCACCGAGCAGGAGGACCGTGACCTGCTGCTCGCGGACCTGGAGACGATCCCAGGCCAATCCCGGTATTGGTGACAGGCGCAAGTTCCGCGACAGTGAATTGGGCCTGTGCCTGGAAGTCGGCGCGGCGCGCGGCGCGGCGGAACAGGGACGTAGGGATGCCGAAGCGCAGTAGTCACGCGTTGGTGCGGATCGCGGACTGTTCCGAGGCGGCCTGGGCGGGGATGGCCGGGAAGCCTTCGTCGGAGAGGTTCGGCTCGTACTGTCCCGACTGCTCTGACCGGCCATCCGGCTCGGAACCGCCGGATGGGCCGGATTCGGGTGCGAGGGTAGCCGTCAACGGGGTCAGTCGGCAGACTGCGAACCAGTAGACGCCGATGCCGGCGCAGCACAGGAGTATCGGGAGTTCAGTGCCGAGTGGGGGTAGCCAGCTTCCACGCAGGAAGTTGAGGTGTCTGCTGCCGCTCTGGAAGCGGATCATCGTCAACCACAGCATGACCAGTTGGATGGGGAGAAGCACAAGGCCCAGCGTGCGGGTGAGCTTGTGGAGGTGGACCGGGGAGAACACCTTGGTCTTGCTCAGTTGGTAGGCGGCCAGCATCGGTGCGCCGACGATGAGTGGGAGGGCGTAGCGGCCTTGGGAGAGCCACCAGCCGTGCATGACGGGGATGATGTCGGCGTAGCCCAGGACGGCGTAGGACGCTGAGATGATGCCGGCGATGCGGATGCGGTCGCGCCAGCCGCATAGGGCCAGGGCGAGCAGGATGATCAGCGAGCAGGCGCCGAACCAGATGTAGAAGATCAGTTGGGGAGTGGGGACGTCACCGTAGGAGGTCAGGGCCATGAATCCCTGGGTGTAATAGGTCGAGCGGATCCAGACTTCGTCGACCAGGACCCGTGACGCGGTCATCTTCACGTCGGGCGGGTTGCCGGCGGTCAGGTTGGCGATGCCGCCGACCAGGTGGTCCCACCAGAGGCCGTATACCGTGGCGATGACGGGGAGCGGGGCCCAGCGGTGTACGGTGCGGTTGGCCAGCAGGCTTTTGAGCTTGGGCCAGGATAGTCCGAGTCCGGCCATGAGCAGGATCAGGGCCAGCCAGCCGGTGCCGAAGCCGCGCAGGACGGCCAGGAAGGTGGCGCTGATGCAGGCCAGGCGGATGAGTTTCGGGCTGACCTGGTCGGCGTCGATGATGGCGATCAACGCTGCCCACAGTGCCAGGCCGACGGCGATCTCCGGGCCGGCCGGGTTGACGCCGCCCTCCAGGTTGACGACCACCGGGGTGAGCGCGACGATCAGGCCGCCGAGCAGCCAGCGGCCGTGGTTGAGGCGGGAGACCAGGGAGATCGCGGAGGCGATGAACACGCTCATGAACAGGGTGGTCAGCAGGCGCGAGAGGATGATGCCGAAGTAGGTCGGCCAGATTCGGATCGGCCAGCCGGTCAGGATGTAGTAGACCGGGTTGTATTCGGCGGCGCCGGACGGAGTCATGATCATCTGGTGGGTCTGCGCGGGGATTGCCCCGGGGGTGCCGGCGCAGCTGGCCGAAACCGCGTGATGCCAGCGGAAGCAGCTGAAGGAGATCTGCAGGCCGCTGGGCATGAGGCTTTGGGGGACCCGGATCAGGTTGACGCTGGTGTGTATCTGCCCGCTCCACACGCCGTAGGCGCGGAGCGCGTGCTGTAGCTCGTCCGCCGGGCCGTCGTAGGGCATGGCCAGGGACCAGGCCGTGCCGAGCAGGACGAACGCGAGGAATGCGGTCAACCAGGTCCGTCGGGGAGTCATCGGCGCCGACAGGAATCGGGGCGTGATCGTGATCCCATGGAGGCGGCCGGCGTAACTAGAGGACATGGAGGACTTGCCTTTCCCGCGCTGCGCTACCGACGACGAGACGCGGGAATGCTATCAACGGGAACGTCATGCTCCCTGAGCCCAACTCCCCTTGAGTCCGGATCAGGACCAATATTCAACTCGCGTATCCGTGCGGGTAGCCCGGGCGCAACCGACTTGCCCTCATCCGGGCCGCCGGGTACGCGGCGGCCGCGGGACTGGACAAAATCCGACCCAGGTGGCGGGATGGCCGCGTAGCGCTGTGCGCCAACCCGCTGTTCACCTTTCGGCAATTTCCATGCTCCGTAGCGCCCATGGCCGTACACGTACTGCACACGGCAGGTTTGCCCGAGGCGGCTAACGTCCGGCTGTGGCAATGGACGGCAAAAGCCGCAAACGGCTGGTCGCCTTGGTTGCGCGGCATCCGCACGGCGTACGGCTCGCCGGCGGCGCGATGCTCATCATCCTGGCGTTCTCCCTGTTTCAGGCTCTGACCTATCGCGATGTCGTTCCCTCCAACGACACGTATCAATATGCGCGCCAGACGCTGCGGATCCTCGGATACTCCCAGCCGGCGGCGGATCACGACTCGGTGGTGATGTTCTGCCAGGACATCGCCCAATCGCCGAAGCTCGAACGGAAGCTTGAGGCCAAAACGGACCTGAGCGGCTATTCCGCATGCCTCTACGCCTACCGCGACGGCATGACTCCGTCCTCGCCGCGGTACATCGCGATCTTCACTTCGCGCCCGGGGTATCCGCTCGCCTCGGCGTTGCCCGTGGAGGTCTTCGGCCTGCGCGCCGGCCTGTGGCTGACGGCCATGTTCTTCGACCTCGTCGGGAGCCTGCTGGTCTTGGCGCTGCTGCGGGCCGCGAAGTGCGCAGTGCTCTGGTCCCTCGCCGGACAAGCGCTCTTCCTCGTCCTGCCCACCGGATACTGGGGCAGCAGGATGCTGACGGACAGTCCGAGCATGGCCGCCACGCTGGCGGCGCTGCTCGGCGCCTGGTGGCTGACCCGCGGGCGGATCCGGTCGGGCTCGGCCGTGTTCTGCGCGGCCGTGGTGGCCGGGTTCCTGGTCCGCTATTCGTCGCAGCAGGCCATCACCCTCGCGCTGGGTGTCGGCGCCCTGATTCTTCTGGGCCTGGTCCCGGCGGCGCGACACCGTGGCACCGTGGTCCTCGCCGCCCTGGCCGCGGCCGCCTCCGCCGCCTCGGTGCTCTGCTCCACCCTGCTCGGCTGGCCGGGCTTCTCCGAATCGCTCCAGGACACGTTCACGAACCACTTCGAGTTTCCCGACGTGTCGCACCCTCTGGGCGAGCTGATGAACGCGGACGGCACCGTGTGGGGTCAGTTCGCTGATTCGGTGCTGACATTGCCGCTGCTTGTGCTTCCCGCCGCGCTGATCGTGATCACCGTGCTGCTGTGGCGCCGGGACCCGGTCTACGCCGTGCTCGTCGCCGTGACGGCGTCGACGGGATTCGCGGCCGTGCTCGCGCACCCGATCCTGTCGCAGGCCCAGCGGCTGATCGCGCCGGCCTGGCTGATCATCGCGCTCGGCCTGCCGGTACTGCTGACCGCTCGGGCGGGCGTCCGCGCGGGGGCGACCGAACGCGCGGCCGACCGGATCTCCCTGACCACTGGAGGAATCTAGCCGAATGGACACGGTATCCATGAACGTACTCATGCTCGTCACCACGGACGTGGCGCACGATTCCCGGGTCTTGCGCGAGGCGGTGGTGCTGGCTGAGCTGGGGCACGCGGTGCACATCGTGGGTAAGGACGTGCCGGACGGCTGGATCCCGCCGGCGGGCGTGAGTGTCGAGTCGGTGTCCGGCGGTTCGGGCCTCAAACCCGCTGGAGCACGGCCGGTGGCCAAGGGGTCGCTGCGCGCCGCCGCCCGGTGGGCGCTGCTGCCCCGGCACCGGCGGCGGGTGTGGCGGACGTGGTCGGCCGCGGCCCGGGCCGCCGTCGCGGATCGGCGGTTCGACGTCGTGCACGCTCATGACTTCAATGTGTTGCAGCTCGCCGCGGACCTCGCGGATCGGCAGCAGGCCCTGCTGGTCTACGACTCGCACGAGTGGTGGTCCGGCCGGCAGGTGCATGGCCGACGCACTCCGGTAGAGCGGGCCCACGACAAGCGGGTCGAGCGGCGGATCGTGCGCCGGGCGGACGCGGTCCTGACGGTCAGCGACGGGATAGCCAAAAACTTGGGCCGGTGGCGCCAACCACAGGGTACTGATGTAGTCGTAATCCGCAACACTTTCCCTGCCCGCGAACAGTCTGACGTGCCGCTGCCGCAGCGGCCGGTCGGCGTCGTCTACGCCGGCCGGATCGGCGCGGCCCGGGACCTGGAGACCCTGCTCGCGGCGACGGCGTCGATCGGCCTGACCACCCGCCTGATGGGCCCGGTGGAACGCGGCTTCCTGGAGTGGCTGCGGCCGTCCTCGGCGCGGGTGCGGATCGAGCCGGCCCGGCCCGTCGACGAGGTCGACGACGTCCTGCGCACCGACGGCATCTCCGTGGTCACCCTCACGGACACCTGCGAGAACCACCGGCTGGCATTGCCGAACAAGCTGTTCCACGCGGTGCGGGCCGGTGTGCCGGTGCTCGCGGCCGATCTGCCGGAGATGCGCCGGCTGGTGACCCGGTACGGGCTCGGACAGCTGTACCGGCCCGGTGACGTCGGGTCGATGCGCGCCGCTCTCGAACGGCTCATCGAGGACTATCCGCAGTGGTGCGAGCAGGTCGCGAAGGCGGCCGGCGAGCTCAGCTGGGAGCAGGACGCGATGGCCCTGAGCGGGGTGTACGACACCCTGGCGGGCCGGGTGGACCGGCTCTCGGTGCAGCCGGTGAGTGTGGAGGAGGGGTCGTGAGCAGGACTGGAGCGGATGAGTCCGCCGGTGCGCCCCAGAAATCGCCACTGGACTCGCCGCCACGGGTGGTGATGCTGGTCGCCAATGGCGTCGCGGGGGACTCGCGGGTCCAGAAGATCGCCTGGTCCATGGCCGCCGCCGGCTGGTCGGTCACCCTCGTGGGCCGGGCCGCCGGAGACAAGGCGCAGCGGTACCGGCTCGGGGCCGCCGAGGTGATCCTCGTCCCGGTGCCGAAGGTCGTCTCCGACTACGAGCGGGCCCGGCTGCGCGGGGGCGCCCGCGCACGGGAGCGCCGGGCCGACTACCGGGAGGCCCGCGCCGCCCTG
>Ga0302314_10004166_pt1 | contig 26621 bp, 20 predicted proteins | sample III_Palsa_N2_3_FD_200533 | JGI IMG/M metagenome (GOLD analysis project Ga0302314, IMG submission 200533) | Peat permafrost microbial communities from Stordalen Mire near Abisko, Sweden - III_Palsa_N2_3 | ecosystem: Environmental > Terrestrial > Soil > Palsa > Peat permafrost | place: Sweden...
GCGTTCTTGTCGGGGCGGAACAGGATCTTGTAGAGCTGGTCGCGCACCGGCTGCGGCGTCTCGCCGGCCACCAGGGCGCCGGCCCAGTCCTGGATCTGCAAGGCCTGCAGGCGCTTGCGCTCGATGCCCAGCAGCGCGGCCTTGACCGTCTCCTCGGGCGCCTTGCGGAACACGCCCTTGGCCATGCGGCGGAAGTAGTGCGGCGCGTCGAACAGGCGAAACAGTGCGGCGGCCTGTTGCACCGGGCCGGCCGTCTTGTCGAAGTAGTCGCGCGCGAGGTCCGCGAAGCCGAATTCCTCGTCGCTGGCGAATTCCCAGGCCAGGTCGAGATCGATCTCGCGCGCGAGCGCCTGGCCCTGCGCGATCAGGTCGGCGGGCTGCGGCTTCTCGAAGCGCAGGAGGACGTGCGAGGACTTGACCTTCACACGCTTGCCGGAGTCGAGTTCCACCTGGATCGAGCTGTCCGCCTCGGACATCACCCGTCCGGCGAGGAACTTGCCGGAGTCATCAAAGAGAGCGTAATTCACCGGGCGATTGTCGCCGAGTTCCGGGGTGGCTCAGCGCGCGCAAGAGCGAGCAGGCGTTACCGTGAGACCCGCGGCAGCATCCACCGCTCCCGATCCGGATGTGGCGCGCCGATGGAGCGCCCCCGAGCGATCGTCGGTGCCGCGCCATTGAAAACGGGAGCCTGAGCTCCCGTCGGTCAAGCGCGTGAGACGAAGTCTCAGGCTTGCTTGTTCGAGCGGCGACGTGCCGCCGTGCCGATCAGGCCCAGGCCCGCCAGCAGCATGGCGACGCTTTGCGCTTCGGGAACCGCGGCGGCGGTCAAGCCGTCGGTGTTGCTGAAGGACGTGAAGCTGCCGTCGTTGATCTTGAATTGCGTCTGCTGGTTGCCCGAGCAGCAGTTTTCCATGCCATAGATCGTCAGCGTGTGGACGCCGGCGCTGAGGTTCTCGGCGGTGAACCCGAAGTATTGCGTCGGGTTCGAATAGCTGCCGGCCCACCACATGTCGTTGCTCTTGAAGCCCTCGGCGTTGCCGTCGAGGTAGATCGCGCCACCGTAGCCGAAATCGACACCGGCCTGGAATTCGAAGGTCGCGGTGGAGGCGACGTCGAACGTGATCGTGGACTTCAGCGCGCCGTTGTCGATGGCGATCGGCAGGTTGTCGTAGCTCGAGACGAACGTGTTCGTGGCACCGGGGGCGCTCACGGCAGCATCCACGGCGGACTGGTAGGCGCTGGCGGAGCCGAGCGGGGCGGCGCCCGTGTAGGAACCGGTCTGGATCTCGATCGTGCTGGCGCTGGCGATGCCTGCGACGAGACCGAACGAAAGTGCTGCTGCTAACTTCTTCATGAATGACCCTTGAATGATCTGATTGTTGGTTGCCACTGCCGAACGACGCGGCCTGGAGCTCGCCTCGTCCGGGAATCTTCCTCGATCCCATGTAACAGACGGTAACGCAACACCGTGGGGATTGACATCCCCTTATTGAGGGTAGTCGGAATGTGATCAATGTCACGCGAAGGCGTTCCGGCGTCCCTGCCGGCCCGGATCGCGCGCGAATCGGAGGCAGGAGATGCTAGGGCGCGCGGTCGCCCTGACCGGCCGTTACAGCCCCAGGTGGCGCAGCAGATCAGGCACGTGCGCCTCGAAGTCCGACAGGCCGTGATCGCTTCCCGCGATCAGCTTCAACGGGCCCTGCGCGTAGCGCGCGGTCATCTCGCGCCAATCGAGCACCTCATCGCCCTTGGCGACGATCGCGAAGATGTTTTCCGGATGCGTGAGGGGATGCGGCGGTGTCATCGCGAGCAGGTCGTCCACGTACTCCGCCCGGAAGTCGAAGCTCTCGTCGGGCGAGTGGTACATCGTCTGCCGGCCGATGTGGGCCGCCAGGTCGCGCGCCGGGTCGACGGCCGGGTTCACGAGCACCGCCTTGCACACGAGTGACTCGGCGAAGATCGTCGCGTAGAAGCCGCCCAACGAACTGCCGATCACGCCCGAGCTCGCGGCGGGCCAACCGGCGGTCAACGCGCGAATCTCGGCGAGCGCCGCGGCAGGCGAGGGCGGCAGTTGCGGGCAGACCCAGGCGAGGTCGGGCCGATGCGTCGCCACCCAGTCGGCCATCCAGCGCGCCTTGAAGGACTGGGGCGACGACCTGAAGCCGTGCAGGTAGAGCAGGTGGGTGAGCGCCACGGTCACAGCTTCTTAGGTGTGTGGCGCCTCGAGCGCACTCAGCAGCTTGGCGTGGATGCCTCCGAAGCCGCCGTTGCTCATGCACAGCACATGGTCGCCGGGCTTGGCCACGCGGACCACGGCGGAGACGAGCGCGCCGATCGTCTCGCACACCAGCGCCTGCTTGCCCATCGGCGCGAGCGCCTCGCGCGCGTCCCACGTGAGGCCACCGGAGTGGCAGAACGACAGGTCGGCCTCTTCGAGCGCCCACGGCAGCTGGGCCTTCATCGCGCCCTGCTTCATCGTGTTGGAGCGCGGCTCGAACACGGCCAGGATGCGTTGCGCGCCGACCTTGCGGCGCAGGCCGTCGATGGTCGTGCGGATCGCGGTGGGGTGGTGCGCGAAGTCGTCGTAGACGCGGATGCCGTTGGCCTCGCCCTTCAACTCCAGCCGGCGCGCCACGTTCTCGAACGAGGCGAGGGCGGTGGCGGCGGTGGCCGGGGCGACGCCCAGGTGTTCTGCGGCGGCGATGGCCGCGAGCGCATTCATCTGGTTGTGCTCGCCCAGCAACTGCCATTCGACGCGAGCGATCTTCATCGAGCCGCGCAGCACATCGAACGCGTGCGGCTCGCCGCGGGCGCGCAGCGCGCCGGGCTCTTCCTTGCGGGCGCCGAAGCGCTGTACCTCGCTCCAGCAGCCGCGCTCGAGCACGCGTTGCAGCGATTCCTCGCGTGCGTTGACGACGATGCGGCCGCGCGACGGCATCGTGCGCACGAGGTGGTGGAACTGGGTCTCGATGGCGGCCAGGTCGGGGAAGATGTCCGCGTGGTCGAACTCGAGGTTGTTCAGCACCGCCGTGCGCGGGTGGTAATGGACGAACTTGCTGCGCTTGTCGAAGAACGCCGTGTCGTATTCATCGGCCTCGATGACGAACGGCGCGCGGGCGCCGCCGACCCCGGTGGGCTTGCCCAGACGCGCCGAGACGCCGAAGTTGCGCGGCACGCCGCCCACCAGGAAGCCGGGCTCGAGTCCGGCCTGGTCGAGGATCCAGGCAAGCATCGCCGTGGTGGTGGTCTTGCCGTGGGTGCCGGCCACGGCCAGAACGTGGCGGCCTTCGAGCACGTGCTCGGCCAGCCATTGCGGGCCGCTGACGTAGGGCAGGCCGTCGTCCAGGATGGCCTCCATCAGCGGGTTGCCGCGCGAGACGGCATTGCCGATGACGAAGATGTCCGGTGCCAGCGCCACCTGGTCGGTGCCGTAGCCTTCGATCAGGTCGATGCCGAGCGCGCGCAACTGGTCGCTCATCGGCGGATAGACGTTGGCGTCGCAGCCGGTCACCTTGTGGCCGGCCTCGCGCGCCAAGGCTGCGAGGCCGCCCATGAAAGTGCCGCAGATGCCGAGGATGTGGATGTGCATGACGATTCTTCTTGTTCGGTACTGCGAGGGCATGCACGTTTCGCGCCCGGCCTCCAGTACCTCGGCCGCCGGCGGTTCTGCCACCTCGGCACGGGAATATTCTCGTTCAGGCGGCGATGAACGTCTGCATGCCGGCCCACTCGTCGCCAGGGGGAAGCGTGACGGGGTCGATCACCCGTGCCGCCTCCACGCACAGCATCCGCTGCCAGTCCTCGTCGGGCATGTCGCTCAGCTGGGCGGCCTTTTCGGGGCCGGGGTTCCAGACGACGACGTCGGTGAAGCCGCTGCGTGCAATGGCGACCTTGCGGCCGAGTTCGCGCAACGTCAGCGTGTTGCCGACATCGTGATACAGGCGGTCGATCTCGCCGACGACCTGGGTGATGTCGCCCCACTGTTCCTGCCACTGGCCGGTGGTGTTGTCCTGAAACTTGACGCCCTGCAGCCCTTCGAGCTGCGCCTTGAGCACATCATTGGTGCGCAGATAGCTGTGCAGCGCCACGGTGAAGTCGAACGGCGTCTCGCCGGTGTTCGTCACCGCGAACTCGACGTCGAGTTGCCTGCCGGTGACGCTGACGGTGATCTCGGCCTCGAAATCGTGCGGCCACAGGGCGCGCGTGTCGTCATTGGCAGTGAAGCGCAACACGGCTTGCGCGTGGCCGCCGTGCGAGACGGTCTCGCCCAGTTGCCAGCCGCGGGTGCGCAGCAGGCCGTGGCGCGGCAGCGTGCCGCGACTGGAGAACTGCGGAAAGATCACGGGCACGCCGCCGCGCACGGCCTGGCCTTCACCGTACTGGCTGGTGGGCGACACGTAGAGCTGCTCGTCGCCGCCGGCCGGAATCCAGCTCACCAGGTGGCCGCCATGCAGCAGGATCGTGGCGCGCGCGCCGTCGGACGCGCGCAGCGCCACCGCCGGGTGGCCGTTGTATTCGGTCAGTTTTGCCTGGGCCAATGGATTCAACTCTGAATTGCGGCGAAGGCGGCGCGAGCGGTCTTCAAGGTGTGTTCGATTTCGGCCGGACCATGGGCGGAGCTGACGAAGCCGGCCTCGTAGAGTGCCGGCGCGAAGTAGACGCCGCCGTCCAGCATCGCGTGGAAAAAGCGGTTGAAGCGCTCCTTGTCCACGGCAACGGCGCTGGTGTAGTTGGTGGGCAGCACGTCGGCGAAGAAGAAACCGAACAAGCCGCCTTCGCTGTCCACCGTCATCGGGATGCCGGCGCTGTCGGCCGCGGCCTTCAGGCCGTTGACCAGCTCGCGCGTACGCACGGCCAGCGCCTCGTGGAAGCCGGGCTTGGCGATCTCGTGCAGCGTGGCCAGGCCGCAGGCCGTGGCCACCGGGTTGCCCGACAACGTGCCCGCCTGGTAGGCCGGGCCCAGCGGGGCGAGTTGCCCCATGATCTTGCGCGACGCGCCGAAGGCCGCCAGCGGCATGCCGCCGCCGATGACCTTGCCGAACACGCTGATGTCGGGCACGAACCCGGGAATCTGCTGCGCGTACAGGCTTTGCGCCCCGCCGAGCGCCACGCGAAAGCCGGTCATCACCTCGTCCATGATCAGCAGCGCGCCGTGCTGGTGGCACAGTTCGCGCAGGCGCTTCATGAACGGCACGCTGGTCCGCACGAAGTTCATGTTGCCGGCGATCGGCTCGATGATGACGCAGGCCAGTTCGTCGCCGTAGGCCGCAAATGCTTCCTCGAGCTGGGCGACGTTGTTGAAGTCGAGCACGGTGGTGTGCTGCACGACCTCGGGCGGCACGCCAGCCGAGGTCGGGTGGCCGAAGGTGGCCAGGCCGGAGCCGGCCTTCACCAGCAGCGCGTCGGCATGGCCGTGATAGCAACCCTCGAACTTGATCAGGCGCGATCGCCCGGTGGCGGCGCGCGCGAGGCGGATCGCGCTCATGCAGGCCTCGGTGCCGGAGCTGACCAGGCGCACCTGTTCGATGCTGGGCACGTGGCCGATGATCTGCTCGGCCAGCTCGACCTCGCGTTCGGTGGGCGCGCCGAAGCTGAAACCGTCGCGCGCGGCGCGCAGGACGGCGTCCAGCACGGCCGGGTGGCCGTGGCCGAGGATCATCGGCCCCCACGAGCCGATGTAGTCGACGTAGCGCTTGCCTTCCGCGTCGACGATGTAGGCACCTTCTCCGCGCGCGATGAACCGTGGCGTGCCACCAACGGCCCGGAACGCCCGTACAGGCGAATTCACGCCGCCCGGAATCACCTTCTGGGCACGTTCGAACAGCTGTTCATTAGTGGACACTGCGCGAGCCCCCGACTTCGGTGGTGTCGTCCGACAGCGCTTCCTCGATCGTCTCGTCGCCTTCCTCGTCCTCGCCGGGCGGCAGGGCCCAGAAGAAGCGGTCGGGCACGACCCCGCCCATGCCGGGCCGGAATCCGGCGTCCAGGCTCTGGTCGAGGAACTGCAGCGCCTCGCCGACGGCGGCCTGCAACTCGGCGGCGGCGCCCAGCAGCGCGGCCATCGCGGCGGACAGCGTGTCGCCAGCGCCCACGAAGGTGGCTTCGAACATCTCGAACTTCTCGCCGGTGAGCGCGCCCTGGGGCGAGGCCAGCACGTTGTCGATGAACTGGCCGGCGCCCTTGGCGGGCAGCATCACGCCGGTGACCAGCACGAAGCGCGTGCCATGCTCGGCCGCGGCCACCGCCAGTTCGCGCGGCGAGGCCGGGCGGTCGGAGTCCCAGTCGGGCAGCAGGAAGTCGGTGAGCGTCTTGTGGTTGCCGATCAAGACTTCCGTGGCGGGCAGGATCAGCTCGCGGAACGCGTCCAGATAGGAGTTCTGGTCATCGTCTTCCATGAACGACAGGGCCGGCAGGTACGAGACGACGGGCACGTCCGGATAGTCGGACAGCACTTCCGCGACCGCGCTGACGTTCTCGGTGTTGCCCAGGAACCCCACCTTGAAGCCCGCGACGGTGATGTCCTCGAGGATGCAGCGGGCCTGTTCGACCACGGCGTCGGCGTCGATCACGTGCTGGTCGAAGATCTCGGCGGTGTCGCGCATCAGCACGGCGGTGACCACGGGAAGGGCGTGCGCGCCCATCGCGGCGATGGTCGCCACGTCGCCCGCGATACCCCCCGCCCCGCTGGCATCGCTCGCGTTGAAACTCAGGATGCAGGCAGGTGCACTGGCTTCTTCAGCGATTTCGTCGGGCGTTTCCGCGTCGTTGGGGAGGTCCATTGCCATGTCCGATGGGCGCAAACTTGTGAAGCTTGCCCGGAAAATGTGATTAGTTTGGCCCTTAACGCGTCGTTAACCGTTCGGGGCCGTGGCTACAATCCAGACGATTGTAGTGACCCTGAACGCGAACGCCTGTGAACGAACCTCAAACCTGGATGTGCCTGATCTGCGGCTGGATCTACGACGAAGCCGCCGGCGATGCTGAAACGGGTTTGCTGCCCGGAACTGCCTGGGCTGCCGTTCCGATGAACTGGACGTGTCCGGAATGCGGTGCACGCAAGGAAGACTTCGAGATGGTCCGCATCTGATGGAAGAACCAACGATGGCGCATGTTCTGAACGAGAGCTTCAATGGCTGATGCCACGCCGGCCCCCTCCGCCGCACCGGCATTGCCCGCGGTACGCGTGCTTGTCATCGACGACAGCAATACCATCCGGCGCAGCGCCGAGATCTTCCTGCGCCAGGGCGGCCACGAGGTGGTGCTCGCCGAAGACGGCTTCGACGCCCTCGCCAAGGTCAACGACCACACGCCGGACCTGATCTTCTGCGACATCCTGATGCCGCGACTCGACGGTTACCAGACCTGCGCCATCATCAAGCGCAACCCGCGCTTCACAGCGGTGCCCATCATCATGCTGTCGTCCAAGGACGGCGTCTTCGACAAGGCGCGCGGCCGGATGGTCGGCTCCGAGGATTACCTGACCAAGCCCTTCACGAAGGAGCAGCTCCTGCGCGCGGTGGCTCAATACCACCCGGCTCGACTCTCCACCGAACAGTAGAAGACTCCCGCCGGAATCTCCAGCCGCTCCAGCGCTGCTGGAGCGACCGGGCAAAAAGCGCTCACCAGGCGCGTTTCAAGGACACACCATGCCGATCCAGCACATTCTCCTGGTCGATGATTCGAAGACCGAATTGGCTTATCTCTCCGATCTGCTCGCCAAGCGCGGTTTCACTGTGCGCACGGCGGAAAACGGTGAAGACGCGATGAAGCGCCTGGCCGAAGGCAAGCCCGACCTGATCCTGATGGACGTCGTGATGCCCGGTACGAATGGTTACCAGCTGACCCGCTCGATCACCCGCGATCCGCGCTATTCCGACGTGCCGGTGATCATGTGCACCAGCAAGGGCCAGGAAACCGACCGCGTCTGGGGCCTGCGCCAGGGCGCCCGCGATTATGTTGTGAAGCCCGTCGATACTGACGACCTGATGGCCAAGATCAAATCCCTCGGTTGAGCCGAGCGATCTGACCCGACCCTCACGTACGTAAATTCGGCACGCACCCCCAATGGCCAATAAAGATGCCCTGCGCGAACTGCAAACCCGGCTGGCTAGCCGCCTGCAAGCCGCCAAGACACAGCCGCGTGCGCGAGGCTGGCTCGCCGTCGAATGCGCCGGTGTCGGCCTGCTGCTGCCGCTGGCCCAGGCCGGCGAAATCTTTCCGCTGCGCGCGTTGCTGAAGCTGCCGCACGCCAAGCCCTGGATGACGGGCGTGGCGCAGTTGCGGGGCGATCTGTACACCGTGATCGACCTGGCGGCCTTCCTGGGGCTGCGCGCGCCGAAGTCCAACGACCCGGCGGCGCTCGACGGCCAGCTCGTGATGCTGGCGCCGTCGCTGCAGGTCAATGCCGCGCTGCGTGTCGACCGCCTCGCCGGCTTGCGCGGCGAAGAACAATTGACGCGCGAGGCCGAGCCGGCCGAGAGCGTCGGCGCCCGGCCGGCATTCGCGGCCGCTCGCTGGAAGGACGCGCAGGGCGCGTCGTGGCAGGAAATCGATCTGGGGGCGCTGGCCGTGGACGGCGCGTTCCTGGATGTGATGAGCTGAAGAGGGTTCAGTGGCAACGACGCGCCGTGCCAGCGGCGCCAAGGCACCCAGTGCGTCGTGCGACCGTTCGGGATTAGTTGGGATTTGAAATCTAGCGTGAAGAGGGCGAGATGAACTTGTCAGACCAGAACAACGGCAACGTGCTCAAGCAGCGTGGCGCCCACACCGAGGGTGGCCTCGAGAACGTCTATCCGCCCGTCGCTTCGGAGTCCGGCGCTCGCGCCCGTGACCTCGCGATGGCGGATGTCGACCTCGGCGACCCGGTCGATTCGCACGCGCAATCGCTGCACGATTCGCACGACGGCCCTGGCGCCGGCCACCACGAGCACCCGACGCACGCACTGTCGACGGGTGGCGCGGTGCCGACGCTGGATCTGGACGTCCACGCGATGGGCCACTCGGCCTTCCCGCTGGACGGCGCCGGCCCCGGCCAGGACGACGACCACGGCGTCGTGCACTCCGAGAACAACCTGTCCATCGACCTGCCGCTCGAGGCCGTCGACACGGCCACGATGAACGCGTCGACGATGGCGCCCGACCACAACGACCCCGCCCCCACGCGCCTGCTCGATGCCGAACCGGCGCCGGTCGCGACCGAGGCGGCCGACGACGACAACACCGGCCTGCCGCTGATCGGCCGCCGCTCGGTCGGCTACCAGCAGCGCTTCGTGTTCGCCTTGACGGCCATCGGCATCGTCGGCCTGCTCGGCCTGGGCTACGGCGCGTACAACGCGGCCACGTCGCACGCACTCCAGGTGGAAGCCACCGGTGCGGCGCTGATGCAGTCGCAGCGTCTGGCCAAGTCGGTCTCGCAGGCGATGATCGGCAGCCCGGCGGCATTCCCGGAAGTGAAGGAAAGCGGCTCGGTGCTGGCCACCAACGTCCGCGGCCTGCACGTGGGCAACGAGCTGGTGAACGCGGTGCCCAACAGCGTGCAGGACACCATCAGTCCGCTGCTGACGCTGGTCGATCGCGCCGAGAAGAACTCCAACATCGTGCTGCAGCAGCAGAAGACGCTGACGCAGGTGGGCCAGGCGCTGCGCACCATCAATCGCCAGTCGTCCGACCTGCTCGAGACGGCCGAGACCGTGTCGTCCCTGAAGCTGCAGGGCGGCGCCTCGGCGGCCGAGATCTCCGCCGTCGGCCAGCTCGTGATGTTGACGCAGCGTATCGGCAAGAGCGCGAACGAATTCCTGACCTACGAAGGCGTGAGCCCCGAGGCGGTGTTCCTGCTCGGCAAGGACTTGAACACCTTCCGCGAGATCGCCGACGGCCTGCTGCAAGGCAACGCCGACCTGCGCCTGCCCGGCACGAAGGAGCCCGCCACGCGCGAGCGCCTCGAGCAGCTGATCGCCCAGTACGAACAGACCCGCAGCCAGTCCAGCGCCATTCTGGCCAACCTGCAGGGCCTGGTCGCCGCACGTGAAGCACAGGCGCAGATCGTGGGCGACAGCGAGCCGCTGCGCAAGGGCCTGGAAGCCGTCCAGAGCCGCCTGGCCCAGGTCGGTACGCTGTCCACGGGCTACATCGTGGCGATGCTGGCCGCCATCGTGCTGCTTGCAGTGGGCATCGCCGGCATCCTGCGACTGTTCGTGGTGGGCCAGCGCCAGCGCGCCAAGTTCGCCGACGAGCAGCGTATCGCCTCGGAAGGCCGCCAGGTCGAATCGCAGCGGGTCAACGACGCGAACCAGGCCGCCATTCTGCGACTGATGAACGAACTGCAGTCGGTCGCAGAAGGCGACTTGACGCAGCAAGCCACGGTGACCGAGGACATCACGGGCGCCATCGCCGACTCGGTGAACTACACGGTCGAAGAGCTGCGTACGCTGGTGGCGCAGGTGCAGGGCACCGCCAACCGGGTGACGGACACCACCGGCCAGGTGGAACAGACGTCCACCGAGCTGCTGGCGGCGTCCACCGAACAGCTGCACGAGATTCGCGAAACCGGCGAGTCGGTGCTGCAGATGGCAGGCCGAATCAACGACGTGTCGCAACGCGCCCAGGAAACCGTGGCAGCCGCCCAGCAGTCGCTGGCGGTGACGCAGACGGGCCGTCGCGCGGTGCAGGACGCCATCGAAGGCATGAACTCGATTCGCGACCAGATCCAGGAAACTTCCAAGCGGATCAAGCGCCTGGGCGAATCGTCGCAGGAGATCGGCGAAATCACCGAACTGATTTCCGACATTACCGAGCAGACGAACGTGCTGGCGCTCAACGCCGCCATCCAGGCCGCCTCGGCCGGCGATGCGGGTCGCGGCTTCTCGGTGGTTGCGGAAGAAGTGCAGCGACTGGCCGAACGCTCCGGCGACGCCACGCGACAGATCGCGGCCCTGGTGAAGGCCATCCAGACCGACACCGGCGATGCCGTGGCCGCCATGGAACGATCCACGCAGGGCGTGGTGCAGGGCGCGCAACTGTCCGACGCTGCAGGTGCCGCACTGGTCGACATCGACCGTGTGACGCGCGAACTGTCCGCACTGGTCGAAAGCATCTCGACGCAGGCACAGAGCGAAGCACAATCCGCGAACATCGTGGCTTCGAACATCCAGCACATTTTCGCGGTGACGGAACAGACCGGCGACGGTACGCGCTCCACCGCGCAGATCGTGCGCGAGCTGTCGCGTACCGCCGAAGAATTGCGCCAGTCCGTGTCCCGGTTCAAGATCGCCTGATCATCAATCGCTTCCCTCGTGGACGGTTGAGTACCCCTTGCACGCACGCCTCGACGAGGCTGCGCGCTGGAGATGACGTTGAGTGAACAAGTAGCGCACGCAGTGCCTGCAGATCTGAGCGCGTTGGCCTGGGTGGCCGACGAGCTTCGCCGTACCCTGGACAACGCTCACAAGGCGCTGCGGCGCCAGGTGCGCGAGACCGAAGCTGCGCCGCAGGGCGCCGAGATGGACGGTTCCGCGTCTGCGGCGCTCCAGCAGGCGCGCGCGTTGTTCCATCAGGGCGCGGGCGCGCTCGACATGGTCGGCCAGGTCGAAGGCGCGCGCATGCTGCGCGCCAGCGAGCAGGCCGTGATCCGCCTCACGCAAAAGGTTCGCCAGCTCGACGGCAACGCCGTGGGCGTCATCGAACGCTCGTCGTTCGCGCTGCTCGATTTCCTGCGCCGCCGCCTGGCGGGCAAGGACGTCTCGCCGCTCGCGTTGTTCCCGCAATACCGCGAAGTGCAGACGCTCGCGGGCGCCGACCGCATCCATCCGGCCGACCTCTGGTCCGCCGATACGCAATCGCAGGCCGCCTTGCTGGCCGATGCCGCACCGGCGCTCGTGAAGGCTTCGGCCGGCACGCACGTCATGGCCTTGAAGCCGGACGCGGATACCCGTGGCCGCATGGAGCAGTGCATGCTCGCGCTGCTGCGCGGGCCGGTGGGCCCTGCCGCCACGCAGATGAGCCAGCTGTTCGCCGGCCTCGCGGCAGGCGCCAGCGAGAGGCTGTCCGGCCTGTGGTCCGTGGCCGCCGCCTTCTTCGAGGCGCAAGCGCAGGGACGCCTGTCCGCCGACGTCTACAGCAAGCGCCTCACGTCGCGCCTGTTGGCCCAGGTGCGCCTGGCCGAGCGTGGCCAGGCCGAGGTGTCCGATCGCCTCACGCAGGACCTGCTGTTCTTCTGTGCCCGAGCGTTGCCGGGCGACGACGCCAAGGCGCCGCGCCTCCTGGCGGTTCGCAAGGCGTTCGGGCTCAGCACCCAGGCGCCGGTCGACTACGAACAGGAAGCCCTCGGTCGCTATGACCCGGCGCTGATCCCGCTGGCGCGTCGCCGCGTCGAGGCGCTGAAGGAATCGTGGTCGTCCGCCACGGCTGGCCAGTCGGGCCTGGCGGCCAGCCTGCGCGAGCAAGCCATGCTCGTCGCCGATTCGGTGCGCAAGCTGCATCCCGAAGGCGAGCACATGGCGCGCGCGCTCGACGCCGCAGTCACGCAAGTGGCCGACGGCAGCAGCGTGCCTTCGCCGGGCCTGGCGATGGAGGTCGCCACCAGCCTGTTGTGCCTGGACGCCGCGCTCGACGACGCCGATATCGCCGACGCGTCGTTCGGTACCCGCATCCACCAGCTCGCCGAGCGCATCGACCTGGCGCGCCAGGGCCGTACGCCTGGCCCGATCGAGCCGTGGATGGAAGACCTCTATCGGCGCGCGTCCGATCGCCAGACCATGGGCAGCGTCGTGCAGGAGCTGCGCTCCTCGCTCGCCGATGTCGAAGGCCAGCTGGACAAGTTCAACCGCAATCCGGCCGAACGCGAGCTGCTGATCCCCGTGCCGGCCAAGTTGTCGGCCATGCGCGGCGTGCTGTCCGTGCTGGGCCTGGACCAGGCCGGCCACGCCGTCGTGCGCATGCGCGACGAAGTCGATGCCGTGCTGGCGCAATCGCGCGAGGCGGCCGAGTCCGGCAAGGACGACGCCGTCGCGTCGCGCACGTTGTCCGAGCAGGCCGTCGGCCGCCTGGCCGCCAACGTGGGCGCGCTCGGCTTCCTGATCGACCTGCTGGGCGTGCAGCCGCAGCTGGCCAAGTCGCTGTTCCGTTTCGATGCGGACAGCGGCCGCCTCGAGACCGTGATGGGTCGCACCGACGAAGTCGTGCCGACCGAGGTCGATGCGCCCGCCGTCGGCGAGAGCGAGCTGATGGAGCAGGTGCAATCGCTGGCGCAGGCCGCCGGCGACGATGGCGCCTCCAAGGCCGACATCATGCACAAGCTCGAAGAGCTCGCGCAGCAGGCGGTCGCCTCCGACGAGAAGAGCATTGCCGACGCCGCCAAGGCCGCGCGCAGTGCGTTGGCCCGCAGCGACGAGGCCGGCGCCAGCGACGTGCGCCAGGAACTCGCGCAGGCGATGTCCGACTTCGCCGCGCCGCCGGCACCGGTCACGGCCACCACGATCGTGTCGGCCACGGCCACGGCCGAAGACGACGAGATGCTCGACGTCTTCTTCGAGGAAGCCGACGAAGTCATTGCCGGTGCACGCGAAAGCCTTGCGAAGCTCGCCGAGGACCCGCAGCACTTCGAATCGATCTCCACCGTCCGCCGCGCGTTCCACACCCTCAAGGGCAGCTCGCGCATGGTCGGCTTGCGCGACTTCGGCGACGCCGCCTGGGCCTGCGAACAGCTGTACAACGCCCGTCTTGCCGAGGCCGTGATCGAAGCCGATCCGGCGCTGCGCACGTTCTCGCTGAACGTTCTGGAAGAACTCGAGGGTTGGGTCAAGGCGCTCACCGCCCGCAACGCCACCGGCTTCCACAGCGCGCCCATCATCGCGGCCGCCAACGCCTTGCGCGATGGCGTCGACCCCGATGCTGAACCGGCCAAGCCCCTGCATGCTGGCGGCTCGGTCGAAGCCACCGCCGTGCTGCGGCCCACGTCTGCCGTCTCGCCCGAAGATGCGTTCGAGCCGGCACCCGAGGAAGATGCCCCGGACACGCAGATCCTCGACGACTTTGCCTCCACCGCTTCCGGCGGCCTGGACGACCTGTCCGACCAGCCTGCCAGGAAGGAACAGCAGGAGCCGGCCTTCGCGCTGCACCTGCCGTCCGACGCGCCGGAGATCCCGGCCCACGCCGACACCGAGTACATGGGCGAGCGCACGATCGCCGAGCCGATGGAGCACGCGCCGGAATACGCCGCGCCCGGGTTCGAGTTCGATCTCGGCGAGCTCGACGAGCCCGCGGAAAAGACGCACGTCACCGCGCGCGCCCCCGGGGGGCACGAAGAGCACGACAACGGCCCGGACACGGTGCCGGCTGCGCTCGACGAGTCGTCGTTCGATGCCTTGCCGTCCGAGCGCACCGCCGAGCCGGCCGCCAACGACGCCGCCGTCGCCGACGCGCCGCAGACCGGCACGCACGCCTTCGACACGCTGACCGTCGGCGACCAGTTGCCGGCCGACGACGCCGAGAACTACAAGGTGATCGGCCCGCTGCGCATCGGCCTGGGCCTGTTCAACATCTTCCTCAACGAAGCCGACGAACAGTCGCGCCGCCTGTGCACCTCGCTCGCCGAGTGGGTGCTGGAGCTGCCGCGCCCGGTGGGCGAGGAGGCGGTTGCGCTGGCCCATTCGCTGGCCGGCAATTCGGCCACCGTCGGCCATGCGGACCTGTCGGCGCTCGCGCGCCGGCTGGAGCACGCGCTCGAGGTCTCGCAGTCGCGCCACGTGACGCCGGACGAGGCACGCCTCTACAGCGACGTCGCCGAAGAGATCCGCCGCCTGCTGCACCAGTTCGCCGCCGGCTTCCTGCATCCGGCTGCGCCGGCCGTGCTGGCCCGCTTCGACGCCTTCCAGGCGTCCGTCCAGGCGCAGGCAGCACAGACCGCTCACGACGAGAGCGTGCAGCGTGCACGTGACGCGGAGACCGCCGCTCAAGCCGTCCAGGCTGCAGAAGCTGCGGCCGCTGCGCAAGCTGCTGCAGCCGCGCAAGCCGCTGCCGAGGCGCAAGCCGCCGCGACCGCAAGAGCCCAGGACCACGTGTTCGCCGAGCCGGTGATCGAGGCCGCCGAAATCGTCGATTCGCCCGACACCGAGATCGGTGCCGACGAATTCGACGCGCTGACGGCTGCCGCCGACGCGGCCGCTGAGCCGGTCGTCGCACACGCCGAACCGATCGTTGCGCCCGTCGAAGAACCGGCGCCTGTCAGCCAACCCGCGGCTGCCGCGATTCCCGAATCCGGCCTTGGCGCCGTTCGTTTCAGCGTGCTGGACGACAGCGTCCGCGCCGAGACGGGCCAGCGCCACGAAGTGGCCGAGCCGCAGAACGACGGCACCGGCTTCGCGCAGGATCTGGACGCGCAGGACGCGATCGATCCCGAGTTGTTCGAGATCTTCTCGGAAGAAGCGCAGGAACTGCTGCCGTCGCTCGCCTCGCACCTGCGTGCCTGGGAAGAGTCGCCGGAGATGCAGTCCGAGGCCTTCGGCGCGCTGCGCGCCCTGCACACGCTCAAGGGCAGCGCCCGCCTGGCCGGCGCCATGCGCCTGGGCGAACTTGCGCACCGCCTGGAGTCGGCGTTCGAAGAACGCGTGGGCGGACGCTCCGTCAGCCCGCCGACGATGGCAATGCTGCACACCGGCGTCGATGCGCTGGACGAGGAATTCCAGCGCCTGCGCAAGGCGCCGCATGCGCCCGAGCCGGTCGCCGCGCCGGTGGCCGCACCGGTCGTCGAGCCTGTTGCGCCGCCGACATTGGCCATTGCGGAAGCCGCGCCTGCCGTGGCGGTCGCGCCGGTGGCTCCGGTGGTTCCCGCTGTCGTGCCGGAATCGACCCTCCGCCAGATCGTGCCCAAGGCCCTGTCCGACGCGGCGCCGGCCACGATCGACTGGGCCCGCTTCAGCGCCACCAATCCGTCGCGCATCCAGCGCGTCATCGAGACCGCCACCGGCAATCCGGCCACGGCCACCGTGCGCGTCAAGGCGCCGCTGCTGGACCGCCTGGTCAACCAGGCCGGCGAAGTCTCGATCACCCGGTCTCGTCTCGAGAGCGACGTCACGCAGATGCGCGTGTCGCTGCGCGAACTGACGGAAAACCTGGATCGCCTGCGGCGCCAGCTGCGCGATCTCGAGCTGCAGGCCGACACGCAGATCGCGTCGCGCCTGGAGGCCAGCAAGAGCTCGGCCGCCGAGTTCGACCCGCTGGAGATGGATCGCTTCACGCGCTTCCAGGAACTGACGCGAATGATGGCGGAGTCGGTCAACGACGTCGCCACCGTGCAGCGCAGCCTGCAGCAGACAGTGCAGTCGGCCGAAGACGAGATGGCCGCCCAGGCGCGGCTCACGCGCGCGCTGTCCGAAGACCTGCTACGCGCCCGCATGGTGCCGTTCGACGCGCTGTCGGAGCGCCTGTACCGCGTCGTGCGCCAGGCCGCCAAGGAAACCGGCGTCCAGGTGCGCCTGAACGTCGAGGGCAGCTCGATCGAGCTGGATCGAAGCGTGCTCGATCGCATGGCCGGCGCTTTCGAGCACTTGCTGCGCAACGCCGTCGTGCACGGCATCGAGAGCCCCGATGCGCGCCGCGCCCAGGACAAGGATCCGATCGGCACGATCGACGTCACGCTGGCCCAGCAAGGCAACGAGGTGCGGATCCAGATCCGTGACGACGGCCACGGCCTGGACCTGCAACGCATCGAGGCGCGCGGACGCCGCAACGGCCTGATCGCGCCGGAGGCGCGCCCGACCGACGCCGAGCTGGCCAACCTGATCTTCACGCCAGGCTTCACCACCACCGACGAAGTGACCGAACTCGCCGGTCGCGGAGTCGGGATGGACGCGGTGCGCACCGACATCACCGCGCTCGGCGGCCGCATCGAGACCGCCTCGGCCCCCGGCCGCGGCACGGCCTTCACGCTGCTGCTGCCGCTGACGACGGCCGTGACTCGCGTCGTGCAGCTGCGCTGCGGCGACCTCACCGTCGCCATGCCGGCTTCGCTGGTGGAAGTGGTTCGCCGCACCCCGAACGCCGACGTCGAACAGGCCTACCTGAGCGGCGTCTACCGCGACGGTGCCCACGACGTGCCGTTCTTCTGGCTCGGCGCGTTGCTGCAGGCGAGCACGCACGGTGTGCTGGCCGGCAAGACCACCTCCCTCGTGCTGGTGCGAAGCGCCGAGCAGCGCGTCGCGCTGCACGTCGACCAGGTCGTGGGCAACCAGGAAGTGGTCGTCAAGAACCTCGGGCCGCAACTGGCGCGCCTGCCGGGCCTGGCGGGCATGTCCCTGCTGGCCACGGGCGAGGTGGTGCCCATCTACAACCCGGTGGCCCTGGCGGCCGTGTACGGCCAGCGTGCGATCGGCGAATCCGGTGCGCCGCACGTGCCGGTGATCATCGAGGAAGTGGCCGAAGTCCGCGCCCCGCTGATCCTGGTGGTGGACGATTCGCTCACGGTGCGCCGCGTCACGCAGCGCCTGCTCACTCGCGAAGGTTTCCGTGTCACCGTGGCCAAGGACGGCCTCGATGCGCTGGAGCAACTCGAGGTGGAGCGCCCGGCCGTGATGTTGACCGACATCGAAATGCCGCGCATGGACGGCTTCGACCTGTTGCGCAACGTCCGCCACGATCCGCGCTGGCAGGGCCTGCCCGTGATCATGATCACGTCGCGCATCGCCCAGAAGCACCGCGACCTCGCGGAACAGCTCGGCGCCGACCACTACCTCGGCAAGCCGTATGATGAAGAGCAACTGATCGCACTGATCCAGGAGAATGTTGCGAAGACGATGCCCGCCTGAGAAGTAGAACTTCTTGGATTTCAGTCGGGACGATCCCGACCGATAACGAGGGATCACCGCTCCAATCATCCATGTCGGAAATCATTGATCACCTAGCCTCGCTGACCGGGTTGCGCGACCGCGATACCCTCGACGTCAGCCTGGCGCATGCCATGCGCGACCTGCTCGCGCCCAGGCGTGTAGCCGTCTATCGGCTGGTGGGTGACACCGGTGAAGAACGCTGGCTCACGCGCGCCGCATTGCTGGCGGATTCGCCGGCTGCCACGGCCGATCCGGCCTGGGTCGACCTGAACTCGCTGCCCAAGGCGGCCGACCGCCCGACCTGGCTCGAGTGCCTGACCACCGCCAAGATCATCGAGACGCGCGAAGGCGAGCTCGTCACGACGCTGTTCCCGGTCATCTCCGACACCGGCGCCGTCGGCGTGATCGAGCTGCAGAGCACCCGCGGCGTCGGCGCCAAGACACGCCGCCTCGTCTTCGGCGTGTTGCGCATCTATCGCAACGTGCAGACCCTGCTCGACTACAGCGAGCGCGACACCCTCACGGGCCTGCTCAATCGCAAGATCTTCGACGACAGCTTCTACAAGGTCTCGTCGCTGCCGCTGCTCGACGCCAAGCTGGACGACGGCGAACGCCGCCACGCGGCCGGGTCGCGCTACTGGCTGGGCGTGGTCGACATCGATCACTTCAAGACCGTCAACGACCGCTTCGGCCATCTGATCGGCGACGAAGTCCTGTTGTTGCTGTCGCGCATCATGCGCGGCGCGTTTCGATTCTCCGACCAGCTCTACCGCTTCGGCGGCGAGGAGTTCGTGGTGCTGCTGCTGTGCAACGACGAGGCCGACGCGGCCGCGGCGTTCGAGCGCTTCCGCCGTGTCGTGGGCGAGTACCCGTTCCCGCAGGCCGGCAAGATCACCGTCAGCGTCGGCTTCACCGCCATCGAGGTCGGCGATACGCCCGCCGCGGCGTTCGAGCGCGCCGACCGCGCCGTGTACCACGCCAAGCACAACGGCCGCGACCTGGTCAGCAACCACGCCGAGCTGATGCGCCAGGGCATCATCGAAGACGGCACGCGGATCAGCGACGTCGAGTTGTTCTGAACGGCGCGGCCGCGGCCGCCTGCCATCGGGTCATTCGCCCACCACCGGGCTGCCGCTTCCCTTCGAGCCGAATCGCGCCAGCGTGCGCTCGCGCGCGACGTCGTGGTCGATGACCGGCTGCGGATAGTCCCGCCCCAGCGCCACCTTCGCTGCCGCCAGTTCCTCCGGCTTCGCCTTCCACGGCGCATGAATCGCCTTGCCGCCCAGCAGGCGCAGCTCGGGCACCCAGCGGCGGATGAAGTCGCCTTGCAGGTCGAAGCGTTCGCTCTGCGTCACCGGGTTGAAGATGCGGAACCAGGGCTGCGCGTCGCAGCCGGTGGACGCCGCCCACTGCCAGCCGCCGTTGTTGGACGCCAGCTCGAAGTCGTTGAGGTGCAGCGCGAAATACGCCTCGCCGCGCTGCCAGGAGATGCCCAGATCCTTGGTGAGGAAGCTGGCCGTGATCATGCGCAGGCGGTTGTGCATGTAGCCCGTGGCGTTGAGCTGGCGCATGCCGGCGTCCACCAGCGGATAGCCGGTGCGGCCGTCGCACCAGGCCGCGAAGTGTTCCTCGGCCTGCTCGCCTTGTTCCCAGCGGATCGCGTCGCAGTCGGCGCGGTAGGCGTGGGCGACGACATGCGGGTGGTGGAACAGCACCTGGTGATAGAAATCGCGCCAGATCAGCTCCGACAGCCACGTCTGCGCGCCGCGGCTGCCGCCCTCCACGCGCTGGCTGGCCAGATGCACCAGGCGGCGCGGCGACAGCGTGCCGAAGCGCAGGTGGATGCCCAGGTGGCTGGGGCCGGGCCGGGCGGGGAAGTCGCGGCTGGCGTCGTAGTCGTCCATGCGGTCGACAAACTCGTCCAGCAGTGCCTCGCCGCCGCGCGTGCCCGGGCGCAATCCCGGATCGTCCTGCAGCGTCGCGGCGCGCGCCGAGAAGCCGAATTCGTCGAGTGCGGGCACCGCAGCGCCGTCCTTCCAGGAGGCCGCCGGCGCCGCTGCCAGCGCGCAACCCTGGCTGTCGCTGCCGCAGTCGCCCAGCACCTCGGGGTGCGCGTGCAAGGCCTTCAGCCAGGCGTTCTTGTAGGGCGTGAAGACGCCGTAAGGCGTGCCGGCGCCGGTCATGATCTCGCGCCGCTCGAAGATCACGTGATCCTTGAACGTGAACAGGCGCCGGCCATCCTTGCCGAGGCGCTCGGCCACGCGCGCGTCCCGCGCGAGCGCGGCCGGGTCGTCGTCGTGGTGGGTGTAGACGGCCTGCACGCCCAGTTCGGCGGCCAGGCGCGGGATTTCTTCCGAGGCGTCGGCGTGGCGCACGATCAGGCGCGCCGCATGGCCGGAGGCGGAGGCTGCCGCCAGCGCGGCGATCTGCGCGTCGAGGTCCGCCAGGCTGGCCTGGATGAAGGCCACGCGGCGATCTTCCCAGGGCAGGCCGGGGAGGATGGCGGTGTCGAGCACGAACACGCACCACACGGCGCCGGCCTCGCGCAGCGCGCGCGCCAGCGCCGGATGGTCGGCCACGCGCAGGTCGCGCCGGAACCAGACGAGCGCCCGGGCCACTTTCTTGTGCGAGGAGATCTCCATGGCGGCCGATTGTGGGCCCGTCACTGTCCTAAAATCGCCCGATGGCTTCCGAACCGATCAACCTGACCAACCAGTTCCTCATCGCGATGCCCGGAATGGTGGACGAGGCGTTCGCGGGCGCGGTGGTCTACCTGTGCGAGCACAGCGAGAAGGGCGCGCTGGGCCTGATGATCAACAAGCCGGTGGACATCCGCCTGCGCAACCTGTTCGAGAAGGTCGACCTCACGCTCAGCAGCGAGCTGCTGGCCGAGCAGCCGGTGTTCTACGGCGGCCCGGTGCAGACCGAGCGCGGCTTCGTGCTGCACGAGCGCCTGGACGGCGCGCCGCAGTACAACTCCACGCTGTCGGTGCCGGGCGGCCTCGAGATGACCACCAGCAAGGACGTGCTGGAGGCGATGGCGATCGGCAACGGGCCGCGCCGCGTGCTCGTCACGCTGGGCTACAGCGGCTGGGCCACCGGGCAGCTGGAGGACGAGCTGGGCCGCAACGGCTGGCTCAACGTCGATGCCGCCCCCGAGATCATCTTCGACACCCCGATCGAGAAGCGCTACGAGCGCGCGCTGGGGCTGTTGGGGATCGACCCCCGCATGCTCAGCCAGGAGGCCGGGCACGCATGAGCGGAGCAGCCATGGGCGATGCACCGTCCCGCGCTGTGCGCTCGTTCCTGGCTTTCGACTACGGCACGAAACGCGTCGGCGTCGCCACCGGCAACACGTTGATGAAGCTGACGCAGCCGTTGCGCACGCTCGCGCTGGAAGGCGATGCGCGCTTCAAGGCCATCGAGGCGCTGATCAAGGAATGGGCGCCCGATGCGCTGGTGATCGGCGTCCCCTTCCATCCGGACGGTGCCGAGCACGACAATACGCTGCGGGCCCGCAAGTTCGGCCGCCAGCTGAACGGCCGCTTCGGGCTGCCGGTGCATGAAGTGGATGAGCGCTACACGACCGTCGATGTCGAGGCGGCGGGCGCGCGCGACGCCGATTCGGCGGCGGCGGCCTTGATCCTCGAACAGTACTTCAGAGAAAACGAATGACAAATCTCCTGCTGGATGCCGAGCAGCTCTACGGCGAACTCCGCGCGGGTGTCGGCCGCCTGATGACGCCCGATACCGTGCTCGTGGGCATCTGGTCGGGCGGCGCCTGGCTGGCCCAGCGCCTGAACGCCGACCTGAAGACCGACCGGCCTGTCGGCACGATCTCCAGCACGCTGCACCGCGACGACTTCGGCGAGCGCGGCCTGGGTGCCGTCGAGGCCACCACCAGCCTGCCGTTCGAGATCGACGGCGCGCGCATCCTGCTGATCGACGACGTCGTCGCCAGCGGCCGCACCATCCGCGCCGTCGTCAACGAGCTGTTCGACTACGGCCGGCCGGCCTCCGTCGAACTCGCGGTGCTGGTCGACCGCGGCGGCCGCGAGCTGCCGATCGCGCCCGTCTTCGCCGCCGCGAAGCTCACGCTGCCCGCCACCCAACGCCTGTCGCTCGCGCGCGAGACCGACGGCCGCTTCACCTTCGCCGTCAAGGAATCCACCTGATGCTCGCGCGACGAAATCCCCAGCTCAACAGCCACGGCGAGCTGATCCACCTGCTGTCCATCGAAGGCCTGCCGCGCGCCATCCTCACGCAGATCCTGGACACCGCCGGCACGTTCCTGTCGGTCAATGACCGGGACGTGAAGAAGGTGCCGCTGCTGCGCGGCAAGAGCGTGTTCAACCTGTTCTTCGAGAACTCCACGCGCACGCGCACCACGTTCGAGATCGCGGCCAAGCGCCTGTCGGCCGACGTGATCAACCTCGACATCGCGAAGTCGTCCGCCTCGAAGGGCGAAAGCCTGCTCGACACCATCGCCAACCTGTCGGCGATGCATGCCGACATGTTCGTGGTGCGCCACAGCGAATCGGGTGCGCCGTACCTGATCGCGCGCCACTGCGCGCCGCACGTGCACGTCGTCAACGCCGGTGACGGACGCCATGCGCACCCCACGCAGGGCTTGCTCGACATGTACACGATCCGCCACTACAAGAAGTCGTTCCACGAGCTGACGGTGGCCATCGTCGGCGACATCGTGCACTCGCGCGTGGCGCGCTCCGACATCCACGCGCTCACCACGCTGGGCGTGCCCGAGATCCGTGCTGTCGGCCCCAAGACGCTGGTGCCGGGCGACCTGCGCGAGATGGGCGTGCGCGTGTGCCACGACATGCGCGAAGGCGTGAAGGACGCCGACGTCATCATCATGCTGCGCCTGCAGAACGAACGCATGAGCGGGGCGATGCTGCCGAGTGCCGGCGAGTACTTCAAGAGCTACGGCCTCACCGAGGACATGCTGGCGCTGGCCAAGCCCGACGCCATCGTGATGCACCCGGGCCCGATCAACCGCGGCGTGGAGATCGACTCGCGCGTGGCCGACGGCTCGCACAGCGTCATCCTGCCGCAGGTCACGTTCGGCATTGCCGTGCGCATGGCCGTGATGTCCATTCTTGCCGGGAACGACGCATGAAGATCCTGATCCGCAACGGTCGCGTCGTCGACCCCGCGAGCGGCCGCGACGAAATCGCCGACGTCGCCGTGGCCGCTGGCCGCATCGTGGCCATCGGCCGGGTGCCGCCCGATTTCACGCCCGAACGCACCCTCCTGGCTGACGGCTGCGTCGTGGCGCCGGGCCTGGTCGATCTCGCCGCACGCCTCAAGGAACCTGGCCCCGGTGCGCTGGAGAGCGAACTGGCCGCCGCCGCGGCCGGGGGCGTCACCAGCCTCGTGTGCCCGCCCGACATGGACCCGCCGCTCGACGAGCCGGGTCTGGTCGACATGCTCAAGTTCCGCGCCCGCAAGCTGAGCCGCTGCCGCCTGTTTCCGCTGGGCGCACTGACACATCGCCTGGCCGGTGTCGAGCTCACGGAAATGATCGAACTGACCGAGGCCGGCTGCGTCGGCTTCTCCCAGGCCGAATATCCGGTCAAGGACAACCTCACGCTGATGCGCGCGATGCAGTACGCCAGCACGCGCGGCTACGCGGTGTGGCTGCGGCCGCAGGATCCGTCGCTGAGCGCCGGCGTGGCCGCCAGCGGCGCCGTGGCCACGCGCCTGGGCCTGTCGGGCGTGCCGGTGGTCTCCGAGACCATCGCGCTGCACACCATCCTCGAGCTGGTGCGCCAGACCTCGGCGCGCGTCCATCTGTGCCGCCTGTCGAGCGCCGCCGGCGTGGAGCTGGTGCGCCGCGCCAAGGCCGAAGGCCTGCCGGTGACCGCCGACGTCAGCATCAACTCGCTGCACCTCACCGACGTCGACATCGGCTACTTCAACGCCGACATGCGCCTGACGCCGCCGTTGCGCCAGGGCAAGGATCGTGACGCACTGCGCGCCGGGCTGGCCGACGGCACGATCGACGCGCTCGTCTCCGACCACACGCCGGTCGGCAACGACGACAAGATGCTGCCGTTCGGCGAAGCGGTGCCCGGTGCCACGGGCCTGGAGCTGCTGCTGAGCCTGGCGCTGAAGTGGGGCACCGAATCCAAGCTGTCGCTCGCGCAGGCGCTCGCGCGCGTGACGAGCGAGCCCGTGCGCGTGCTGGGCGAGGCGCTCGGCTCGCTGGGCCAGAGCGCGGGCCGGCTCGTCGAAGGCGGCGTGGCCGACATCTGCGTGTTCGATTCCGAAGCCGAATGGCAGGTGACGCCCGACGCGCTGCGCAGCCAGGGCAAGCACACACCGTTCGATGCCACCTCCAGCGGCACGCGCATGCCCGGTCGCGTGCGCCACACCCTGGTGGCCGGCACGCTGGCGTACAGCGCCGAGCTTTCCAAGTCTTCGGACGCGACCAGCGCTTGAGCACGCTCCTGGCCATCTGGCGCATCCTGGCCGTCATCGCCATGGTGTTGCGCGGGCTGTGGCTCGCGGGCGTGGTCATGCCGCGCCGGGACGCCGCGGGTCGTCATGAGATCGTGCAACGCTGGAGCGTGCGGATGCTGCGCAACCTCGGCGTGCAGGTGCGCGTGTCGGGCAGCGCGCATCCGGGCGCCGTGTTGATGGTGGTCAACCACGTGTCGTGGCTGGACATCCCCGCGCTGCACGCCAGTGCACCGCAGGCGCGTTTCGTGTCCAAGTCCAACATCGCCCGCTGGCCGCTGCTGGGCAGGCTCGCTCGCGCCGGCGGCACGCTGTTCATCGAGCGCGAGCGCAAGCGCGACGCGCTGCGCGTGGTGCACGAAGTGGCCGATGCGCTGCGCCAGGCCGACGCCATCGCCGTGTTCCCCGAGGGCACCACCGGCGCCGGCTACGGCGTGCTGCCGTTCCATGCCAACCTGCTGCAGGCGGCCATCACCACCGCCACCGTCGTGCAGCCCATCGCGATTCGCTACAGCGAGCCGGGGCATCCCGTGAGCGTCGCTGCCCAGTACACGGGCAGTACCACGTTGGTGGAGAGCCTGATGAAGGTGTGCCGCGCGCGCGGCCTCGTTGTCGACGTGCGCTTCCTGCCGGTCGAACCGGTGGGTGAACCCGACCGGCGCGTGCTCGCCGAGCAGTTGCGCGAGCGCATCGCGGCCGAATTGCGAGCCCTGGACTCGGCCGCCTGAGAACGATTGCTGCAGCGCGGCGGTACACGCCTTGCCCTTTCCGCATCGAAAGGGCATCCATCATGAACAACAGCAACTCCCAGACGGCCTACGGCGTGTTCAAGCCGGTCGGCCACGTCCTCGCCTCGTTTCCCGACGAGCGCGATGCGCGCTCGGCCGTGGAGGCCCTGAAGGCGGCGGGCTTTCCCGACGTGGCGTTCTATCCCGCGCAGGAGGTGCTGGAACGCGCCAATCGCGACATCGCCAATTCGGGCGTGCTGGCCAACATCGGCCAGGAGCTCAACCTGGTCAAGCAGCAGCGCGACCTGGCCGAGGAAGGCCATCCGTTCGTCTCGGTGCTGGCCGAGAAGGACGACGACGCGCGGCGTGCCGGCGACATCGTCGCGCGCTACAACGCCGACCGCGCGCAGAAATTCGGCAGCCTGGTCATCGAGGAGTTGATCGAGCCGGGCACCGGACAACGCCAGGCCAGGGAGTCACCCGATACCGGACTGGATCCGCAGACGCATTCGGGCCACGAGTCGGGCACGGGTCCGCTCGCGCACTAGAACCGGCTGGCGAGGTCGACGTCGCGGCCGCTCGCCCGGCGCGGCTTCGGCAACCGCGCCAGTCGCAGCGCGATCGCGACACAGCCCAGCCAAAGCAACGCCAGGAATCCCAGCACGCCCAGCCACGCACCGGCAGACCACGCGTGGCCGCCCAGCCAGCCCATCGAGCTGGCGCCGAGATAGTAGGCGGTGAGGTAGGCGGCTGACGCGAGCGATTTCGAGCGCTGCGCGAGCCGGCCCACCCAGCTGCTGGCCACCGAGTGGGCGGCGAAGAAGCCGAACGTGAACAACGCCACGCCGACGATGATCACCGGCAGCGCGGCGGACAGTGTCAGCGCGAGCCCGGCAGCGCACAGCGCGAGCATCCACGCGAGCACGCGCGACGAGCCCAGCTTGTCGGCCTGCTGGCCGGCCCACGGCGACGAGAACATGCCCACGACATACAGCAGGAAGATGGCGCCGATCGTCGCGTGCGACAGCGCGAACGGCGCCTGCACGAGCCGGAAGCCGAGGTAGTTGTAGAAGCTCACGAAGCTGCCCATCAGCAGCAGCGCCAGGCCGAACAGCGGCAGCAGTCCGCGTTCACTGAACACGCTGCGCAGATCGGCCAGCGCGTGGCCAGGATGCAGCGGCCGCGGGCGATGGCGGCGCGATGGCGGCAGGCTGCGCCAGAACTCGAACGCGGCGAGCGCGCCCAGCACGCCCAGGCCCGCGAACGCCACGCGCCAGCCCACCCAGTCGGCCAGCACGCCGCAGACGAGCCGGCTGGACATGCCGCCCGCGGCATTGCCCGCGATGATCAGCCCCACGGCCTGGCCCAGCGCCTTGGCGTCCATCTCCTCGGCCAGCCACGCCGACGCCACCGCCGGCAAGCCGGCCAGGCACAGGCCCAACAACGCGCGCAAACCGATCAACGCCGCGTAGTTGGGCGCCACGGCGCACAACAGGCTGCACAGCGCACCCAGCACGATGGCCGACAGCATCACCGGCTTCGGGCCGAAGCGCTGCGCCAGGAAGCCGGCCGGAATCAGCCCGATGGCCATGGC
>Ga0302314_10004167_pt1 | contig 26617 bp, 21 predicted proteins | sample III_Palsa_N2_3_FD_200533 | JGI IMG/M metagenome (GOLD analysis project Ga0302314, IMG submission 200533) | Peat permafrost microbial communities from Stordalen Mire near Abisko, Sweden - III_Palsa_N2_3 | ecosystem: Environmental > Terrestrial > Soil > Palsa > Peat permafrost | place: Sweden...
AGTCCCGAGGCGACGTATCCCTCGACGCGCTCGCGCTGTTGCTCGCGGATCAACGGGCCGAGCACGGTGCCCTCGTTGCGTGGGTCACCGATCGTGATCATGGGACACATCGCGTCCAAACCCTCCTTGTAAGCGTCGAGAAGGTGTTCGGGCAGCAGGAGGCGGGTGTGCAGCACGCAACCTTGACCACAATGCATGAGAACCTGCCCGAAGCCCACCGAGCGGGCGTAGTCCTCACCGACGTCACCCAGCACCACCGTCGCACTCTTGCCACCAAGCTCGAGCTGAACCCGTTTCACCGTCCCCGACGCCGAGGCCATGATCCGGCGCCCGGTCGCCGTCGATCCCGTGAAGGTGACCATGTCGACCATCGGGTTGGACGTCAGTTCGTCGCCCACCTCGCCGTGCCCTGTGATGACGTTGAGCACGCCCGGCGGAATTCCGGCCTCGGCAGCGACCTCGGCGATCAACATGGCGTCGAGCGGCGTCCAGGGGTGCGGCTTGAGGACCACCGTGCAGCCGACGGCTAGAGCGGGCGCCACCTTCACGATGTTGAGCATGAAGGGGAAGTTGAACGGGGTGATAGCGGCCACCACGCCGACGGGCTCGCGGACGATGGCATTGCCGCCCAGACCAGTGGGTCCAGCGGTCGGTGCGCCGTTCTCGACCCAGGGAAACGAGTGCTCGACGAGGGAAGCGTTCGACCGCAGCATCCCGATCGATCCGGCCCCCTGGACAGCATCGGTGAGGAAGCCGGTGGATCCGGTCTCGGCGATGATCAGCTCGCGGAGGTCTCCGGCCCGTGCTTCGAGGATCTCGGCCATCGCGATCAACTTGGCGGCCCGCTCCGACGGCTTCATGTACGGCCAGGGACCTTCGTCGAAGGCGCGTCGAGCTGCTTCAATGGCGCGCACGGCCGACTTGGTGGAGGCCTCGGGAACCGATCCGATCACTCCTTCGGTGGCGGGATCGATGACGTCGATGGAGCCCTCCGCACCCTCAGAAGTCCATTTGCCGTCAATGAACAACTCGTAATTCCAGGTCATTTCGTCGTCTCCATCCTTTGCTCCATGGTCGTCAGCCGTCCTCAACCGAGCGCGCCGGACTCGCGCATCCCGGCGATGGCGTCCCAATCGTGCCCCAGTTCGAGCAGAATTTCCTCAGTGTGCTGCCCGAGCTCGGGTGCAGGTCCCGCCGGCGCCGGGGGGACGCCGCCGAACTGCATCGGCGGCGCGGGAAGCCGAAAGGTGGAGCCGTCGTGTGCCACCACCTCTGGCAGGTAACCGTTGGCGCCAACCTGGACGTGACCGTGCACCTCGGCCGGGGTGAGGGCCGGAGCCCAGACGCCGGTGAAATCGGCCATCTGGGTACGCCAGTGCTCGAGTGGCTCCGACGCGAACGTCGACTCGAGCTCGGCGACACAGGCTTTGGCGTTCTGGGCGCGTACGACCATGTCGCAGAACCGCTCGTCTGCGATCAGCTCGGATCGGCCGATCGTCTCGCACAGTTCAGCCCAGAACCGGTCAGCCTGGAGGCAAACGAGGTAGAGCCAGCGGCCATCCGAGGTCGGGTAACTGTTCGTGAGCGGGTTCGGGGAGCTGGTCCGATCGGGGGCTGGCATGGTGCCCACGTAGGGCCCGGCCATGATGTCGGGACTGAGCGTCCACATGCCGACGCCGAGCAGCGACACGTCGACTTCGGTGGGAACCCCGCTGCGCTCCCGCTGGAACAGCGCCGTGCCGATGGCTCCGGCAATCGTGTTCGCGCCCTGCAGATCGAAGAAGGCCGCCGGCTGGAACATGGGCTCCTCCCCCGGCCTCGTCATTTTGGCGGCCATGCCCGCCGACGCCCACCCGGCCGCAAGGTCGAAGCCGCCGGTGTCCTTCATGGGACCTCGGGCACCCCAGCCGTGGCCGCACACGTAAATGATCTGGGGGTTAGCCGCCCGGAGGTCCTCCAGTTCAATGCCGAGCTTCTTGCGCACGCCCGGCAGGTAGCTCGTGAGGAAGACGTCGGCCGTCGCCGCCACTTCGAGCAGCAGGTCCCGGCCGGCGCTCGTCGCCAGGTCGATGGTCATCCCCCGCTTGCCTCGGTTCGGGATCTCGACGAACGGGTTGGGTCCGGGTCGCTCAGCGCTACCCAGCAGGTTCATGAGACCCCGCTGGGGGTCGCCGTTGGGCGGCTCGACCTTTATGACGTCAGCGCCGAGATCAGCCAGGGCCGCACCCGCAGCGGGGACAAACGTCCACGCCGCGACTTCGAGCACACGGACACCTTCGAGTGGTCGGGTCATGTGCGACTACCTCCGCGGGAAGTTGAAGACACGACGTGCATTGTCTTCGGCGATCTTGCGCGCTTCGTCGTCGTGAACCTCGAACAGGACGTCGGCCAGCTTCTTGCGGGACGCCGGAAAGTTGCTGTCGCTATGTGGGTAATCACCCTCGAACATTATGTTGTCGACACCGATCAGACCTCGTTCCTCAATACCGGCATTGTCGGCGATGAAGCACCCGAAAATGTGATCGCGGAAGAGGTCGGAGGGCAGCACGTCGGGATTGACTCCGGTGTACCAACGGTGTCGCTCCCATGTGTAGTCAACCCGTTCGAGCACATAGGGGATCCACCCGATGCCGCCTTCTGAGAGTGCAACCCGGAGCCGCGGGAATTTGTGGAAGACCGGTGACAGGAGCAGGTCGACGGTTGTGAACTGCGAGTTCATACCGAAGAGGGCGATGGCTACGGCAAAGTTGGCGTCAGGTGCGGTGACGGGCGCCCCGCCGGTGCCGAAGTGCAGGCACAGCGGCATGTCAGCCGCCTGAGCAGCGGCGAGGAGGGGATCCCAGTGATCACCGTGGAAAGACGGGAGGCCCAGCCGGTGCGGGGCCTCGGTGAAGGTGATCGACTTGGCGCCCTTGGCCGCCGTGCGTTCTACCTCGGCCACTGAGGCCGCCACGTCCCAGAACGGGACCATGACCATCGGGATGAAGCGGTCCGGCGCGGCGGCGCACCATTCGTCGAGGATGAAGTCGTTCCAGGCCACCACGCACGCGGTGGCGAGCTCCTTGTCCTCCGCTGCGAACAGCGTGTTGCCGGCAAAACCGGGGAAGGACGGGAAGCACATCTGCGCGTGGACCCCGTCGAGATCCATGTCGGCCAGTCGCGCCGTGACGTCATAACAGCCCGGGAGCATCTCGGCGAAGCTGACCGGGTCGACCCCGTAATCCTTGGGGTCCTTTCCCGCCACGGCATTGAGCCCGATGGTGGGGATGATCCTGTCCTCGAACTTCCAGACCTGTGTGCCGCCGTCGAGTTCCACAATGTGCGGTCCGACCTCGAGGTACTTGGCCGGCAAGCGATCGAGCCACACCCGCTCGTGCTCAATCACATGGTCGTCGACCGAAATCAGTTGAACGTCTTCATGCAGCATGTGCAGCCCCCGGAAACGAGATTCAGCCCCGAAGGGAAAGAATCGTCACGTTCTGACAATCTAAGCCTGAATCGAGCTCGTGGCAAGGCCCGATTTCCAAAATCCCGAGGCTCAGAGGCGTCGGCCTCTCTCCTTCTTCGTCAGGATGGGAACGGACGCCTCCGCCACTTCGAAGATCTCGAGCAGCCCCAGACCCGACCGACCCCAGAGCTCTATCACCGCCATCTCAGCTCCCGCTACGACACCGGCCAGTACCCGGGGTTCGGGATCCTCGGCCGCGGCATAACCCTTTGACTTGGCGCAGTAATCGGTCACGGCTTCGGTGAGGGCATGCATCCGCTCGCCACGGACCCGGGCATGGATCTCGGGCGCGTCAGCAGCAGCTCGTCGCCACAGTGTGAGCAGCCGGACATCCTGCGGACCCTGCAGCGAGTGGGTACGGATGAGCTGCCAGACGCTCCGCACGGGATCAGGACTTGGCTCGAGTTCCGCGATGAGGTTGACGAGAGTCTGCAGGCCGCGGCGGGTGAACCCGAGGAGGAAGTCCTCCTTCGTGGGGAAGTAACGGAAGAGGGTGCGGGCTGAGACGCCGGAAGCTTCAGCGATCTCTTCTACCGTGACGTCTCTGAATCCATGTTTGGCAAAGAGATCCCAGGCGATTTGCTCGTACTTGGCTTGCAGCAGGCTTCGGCGCCTATCCCAGCCAGATTCGTCCACCAAGGTGGTCACAGAGGAATCCTCGCGCAATCTGCGTCCGATCACGTCGTGACGACGGCAGTGACTCATCCGTGCGATGCGGACTTTTAGCGAGTCAGCACCATGCAGCCGGCAATGGGACCGCCGCCGTTGGAGACGACAGCCACGTCTCGCCGGCGAACTTGACGGGACCCAGCCTCTCCTCTCAATTGCAAGCAGGCCTCGTGCAGCACCCAGTTCCCGTGCATTCGACCCGCTGACAGCTGACCCCCGTAGGTGTTGAGGGGAAGCTGGCCCTCGAGCGCAATGCGGGCGGCGCCCTCGACGAAGGGCCCCGCCTCGCCGTCACCGCAGAACCCGAGCGCCTCCAGCCAAGCGAACGTCAGGAACGTGAACCCGTCGTAGAGCTCGGCAATGTCCACGTCTGCCGGCTTGAGATCGGTCCGGCTCCACATTTCGGCGGCTGCATCCGTCGACGCCATCTTGGGGTAGTCGGGTCGTTGGTCCCAACCTCCGAGCCCCAGCGCTCCGCCACAGGCCTCAACATGAACCGGGTGGTCGCAGTCGCTGGCAGCAGCCGCGGTGGAGACGACGAACGCGACGGAGCCGTCGACGGGCACGTCGCAGTCCAACAGTCCGAACGGGTCCGAAATCATGCGGGCCGAGAGGTAGTCGTCCATGGAAAGCGGGTCACGATACGTTGCGCGGGGATTCAATGCAGCGTTGACGCGGCTGTTGATCGCCAGCCAGCCGAGCTGCTCTTTGGTCGTGCCGTAGACGTGCATGTGACGCCGCGCGTGGAGCGCGAGCCAGTTGGCAGCTGAGTAGGAATGGGCGGCGAGGAGCCGTGGCACGTCGGCCATCGGATTTCCCGTCTCCTCCACTGCGGCAGACGGGACGCGCTCTGAGGAGGGCGCCGGCGAGGCCCGAGCGTCCCCGGCTGCAGAGGGGGCCGGCAGGACAGATCCCCCCATCATGTTCACCGTCCGGTAGACGAGCACGTGTCGGGCCCGTCCGGTGGCAACAGCGTGGAACGCATTGACCACGGGGCTGAGAAGCCCCCATCGGCCAACTGGTGAGCCGGTCCAGGTGTGTTCGGTGCCGAGGTGAGACGCCGCATCGGCGACGGGGGTCTCGCCCATGGTGGCGATGCCGTCGATGTCGTTCGGCGAGAGTCCCGCATCGGCAATCGCCGCGGTCGAGGACTCCACGGTCAGTTCGATTCCGGGAATGCCCGTCTTGCGCCCGATGCGCGAGATGCCGATCCCCGAAATGAGCGCGCCCCGCTCCACAATGTCGCTCACGCGGCGAACCCTACAGTGGACACATGACCGCGATCGCTCCCCGCATCACACCGGACCTCAATGAACTCAACCGACCGTTCTGGACGGGCGGTGCGGAGGGTGTCCTCCAGATCACCCGCTGCCAGGCGTGCCGGCGTTGGATCTTTCCCTTGTCTGCCACATGTGCCGAGTGTGGGGAGCCCACCGTGTACGAAGCCACGAGCGGGCAGGGAACCGTCTTCACGCACACCACCAATGAGTATCCGTACAACCCCGCCGTCCCCGTGCCCTACAACATCTCCATCGTCGAACTGGCGGATCAAGAAGGGCTCCGGTTCACCACCAATGTGGTGGGATGCCCACCCGAGGAAGTCCACATCGGAATGCCCGTGCGCGTGCAATTCGAGCCGCACGGCGAGGTCTTCGTCCCGGTGTTCATCCCGGTGTTCATCCCGGTGTTCATCCCGGACTCATCCGGCGGCGAATGAGACGGCTCACACATCCCAGCTGAGTTCGAGCCGGTCGATGCCGTAGAGGCCGCCACCGTGTTCGGTCACCTCGACACCCTCGGTGAGCCGGTACTCGGGTATCACTCGGTGCCACTCCTCGAGTGCCACGCGCAATTCACGCCGGGCAAGGTGCGATCCGAGACAGCGGTGCGGTCCCGCCCCGAACGCAATGTGGTTGTTGGTCGGACGGTCGAAGTGCACCGTGGCGCCATCCTCGAACTGCGCGGGATCGCGGGTCGCACCACCCAAGGGCAGGAACACCATGTCGCCCCTCTTGAGCGGACACCCGTGGAAGTCGGTGTCCTGCATCACTTTGCGGGATGGCGCAACGAAGGCGAACTGGCGCAGGAACTCCTCGACGGCAGCGGGAATCACCGCTGGGTCCTCGACGATCCGTCTGCGGTCGGCCGGATGCGTTCCCAGGTGCCAGAACGCGTAGCTCAGCTGGATCGAGACGGTGTCGAGCCCGGCCATGAACATGAGGAGACACCAGGAGAGAAGGTCCTCGAGCGGAATCGGTTGCCCATCAATTCGCCACTCGAGCGCGTTCGTGAGGAGGTCGTCCGTCGGGTGCTTGCGCTTCTCCTCAATGAGCTCGGTGAAATAGCCCATCACGGCCATCATGGCGTCGAATGCCGCTGTCTGCTCCGGGTCGTCGCCGGCGGCGGGATGCAGGATCTGGTGCTCCCAGGCCAGGAACTGCTCGAGGCCGTCAAGGGGGAGGCCCATCAGCTCCATGAAAATCGAGGTCGGATAGCGCCAGGCGAAGTCACGCAGGAAGTCGCAGTGTCCGGTGCCGGCGATCTCAGCGATGAGCTCCGCACAGCGCTCCCGGACCCTGTCCTCGAGCCGCTCCATGGCCCGCGGCGCGAAATGGGGCGCCAGCAACTGCCGCCACACGGTGTGCTCGGGTGGATCGAGCATCTCTGGGATCCACTTATACGGCGGGTCGGGATCGTGGACAGTCACCACCGTGCTCGAAAAGACGTCCGGATGCTGCAGCGCGTCCCGGATCAGCGGTGCGTCGGTGAAGACCCAGAACCCGTTCCCATGGGTGCTGCGAACGAAGGGATACTCCCGCCGCAGTGCGTCGATCTCCTCGGCGTGCGACAGGACGGGCCCAGTCGTGGCTTCGTCGAAGTCTCGGACCGGGTAGGGGCATTCGCCCGCCTCGGTGGATACGTCGGTCATATCGGCCTCCCCCCATTCAGTACACTCTGTTTCCTCAGTATGACCGGCCCCCGACCCATGTCCAAACGAGATCTGGCCGGAGACTGCAGCCGGAGGGTCGATATGGACTCGGCCCTTCAAACTCTCAGCCCGATTACGGTGAGTCGCGCCGTACCTTCGGTTCCGCGAGTGCCATTGTGCCGGAGCTGACGGACCCCACGATTGGAGACGCCATGGCCATCGCCAACGACATCAGCGCACCCCTGCAGCACGCGGATCAGTTCTTCATCGGCGGTGAGTGGGTGAAGCCCTCGTCGGCCGAGGTGATCGACGTCATCGATTCCACCAGCGAGCAGCTCTTCTTCAGCGTCGCCGAGGCGAAGGCACCCGACATGGCGCGGGCCGTGGCCGCGGCGCGCCACGCTTTCGACGAGGGACCATGGCCACGGCTCAGCCACGAGCAGCGGGCCGAGTATCTACGCGCCATCGCCAACGAACTCGAGAAGCGGACCGAGGACCTGGGCCAGATCTGGCCCCGTGAGTCCGGCGTCCTCCATGCCGTCGCCAAGGGATCCGTTGCCGGCGCCTCGGCGACGTTCAACTACTACGCCGGGCTGGCCCAGACCTTTCCCTTCGAGGAAGAGGCGCAACCCAGCATGGGTGGCAAGTTCGGTCTCCTCGTCCGCGAGCCCGTCGGCGTCGTGGGCGCGATCATCCCCTGGAACGCCCCCCTCGGCCTCATCACCTACAAAATCGCCCCCGCCCTCCTGGCCGGGTGCACCATCATCCTCAAGGCCTCACCTGAAGCGCCGGGCGAGGCCTACGTCATGGCGGAGATCGCCGAAGTGGTCGGCCTCCCTCCGGGTGTGCTCAATGTCGTGACAGCCGACCGGGAAGTGTCCGAACTGTTGGTGCGCGACCTGCGCGTCGACAAGATCACCTTCACCGGTTCGACGGTGGCCGGGCGGAAGATCGCCGCGATCTGCGGGGAGCGGATCGCCCGCTGCACCCTCGAACTGGGCGGCAAGTCCGCCGCCGTCATCCTCAACGACATGGATCTGGCTACTGCGGCCGCTTCGCTGGCCCGCTCCGAGTGCTTCCTTACCGGACAGGTCTGCTCCTCGCTGACGAGGATCGTCGTCAGTCAGAACCGCCACGACGAGCTCGTCGACGCCCTGGCCGGCATCTTCTCCCAGGTGCAGGTCGGCGACCCGTTCGACGCCCAGACCCACATGGGTCCTCTGGTCGCCGAGCGGCAGCGCGACCGGGTCGAGGGCTATATCGCCAAGGGTGTGGCGGAGGGAGCCACGCTGGCGACCGGCGGCGGACGACCCAAGCACCTCGACCGGGGGTGGTTCATAGAGCCGACGGTCTTCGGCAACGTCGACAACTCCTCGACGATCGCGCAGGAGGAGATCTTCGGACCCGTGCTGAGCGTGATCCCGGCGAAGAACGAGCAGGACGCCGTTGCCATCGCCAACGACACCATCTACGGGCTCAACGCGTCCGTCTTCACCAATGACGTGGAGCGAGCCCGGGACGTCGCCCGCCAGCTGCGCTCGGGCACCGTCGGCCACAACGCGTTCCGCACCGACTTCGGCATTGCGTTCGGCGGCTTCAAGCAATCGGGCATCGGCCGCGAGGGTGGCACCGAGGGGCTGCACCCCTTCTTGGAGACGAAGACCGTCATCCTCGAAGGCCGACCCGCCGCGTACGGCACCGCCTGAGCCCGCCTCCACGAAGGAGGGTTGACCAGGCCCGGCTGGCGTCCCGCACACGCATCGGGAAAGCTGCGTCGGTCACGTACCAGGGAAGGGATCCACGTTGTCAGACATCATGGAGGGTGTTCGCATCCTCGAGGTCGCCGAGCACACCTTCGTGCCGGCCGCGTCGGCCATCCTGGCCGACTGGGGCGCTGAGGTCATCAAGGTCGAGCACCCGGACCGAGGCGACGCCATGCGTGGACTCGCCTCCACCGGCGTCATGCCCTCCATGGGGGCCGTGCACGTGCTGCTCGAGCACTCCAACCGGGGCAAGAAGAGCATCGGCATCGACGTCAGCAAGCCGGAAGGTCTCGACCTCATCTACCGGCTGGCCGAGACGTGCGACGTCTTCCTCACCAACAAGGTGCCCGCCGTCAGGAAGAAGCTGCACATCGAGCTCGAGGACATCAAGGCCCACAATCCCAACATCATTTACGTCGCCGGGACCGGCGCCGGCGAGCGCGGGCCCGAGGCCGACCGCGGCGGTTACGACTTTTTGAGCTACTGGTGCCGGGCGGGGAGCGCCATGGGCACCACACCGACCGACGTCGACTACCTGGCCGGGCAGCCCGGGCCGGGCTACGGGGACTCCATCGGCGGCATGACCATCGCCGGCGGCATTCTCGGAGCCCTGTTCCACCGGGAGCGGACGGGAGAAGCCCTGCCGCTCGACGTCTCCTTGCTCGGTGTCGGCATGTGGGCCATGAGCCCCGCCATCGCGCTCTCGCTCCAGCTCGACATGCCCTGGCGGCCCGGTCCGAGCCGCGGGGGCGGCATCAACCTCCCGAACCCCCTCGTCGGCACCTATCTCACCCAGGACAACCGCTTCCTGGCCTTCTCGTGCTTGCAGGGGTTTCGCTACTGGCCGAGCGCCTGCCGGGTCATCGGGCGCGAAGAGTTGATCACCGACGAGCGGTTCTCATCCCACGAGCAGCTGGCCGCGCACGCCGCTGAGGCCCGCGTCATCCTCAAGGAGACCTTCGAGTCGGCGCCCTTGAGCGAATGGCGCGAGCGCCTGGCCGACTTCGAGGGGCAGTGGGCCGTGGCTCAGGACAGCATCGAGGTCACGAAGGATGTGCAGGTCGAGGCCAACGGCTACCTGGGCCAGACCGCTACCGCCGACGGGACGCCCTTCACCCTCGTCACCACGCCGGTGCAGTTCGCCGGCGTGCCCGCCGCGCCGAAACGGTCGCCCGAGTTCAACGAGCACTGCGAGGAGATCCTGGCTGGCATCGACTGCAGCGAGGAGGAGATGATCGAGCTCAAGGTCGCTGGAGTGCTGGCCTAACTCCGATGAGCCAGTCCCGCACCACGGCGTTGCTCTTCGTCGAATGCCAGCGGGGCGTCATCGGCGACCTTTCTGTGCTCCCGGCGTTGGCCGAAGCCGCTCAGCCGGCAATCGCAGCCATGGCCCGCCTGGCGGCGGGTGCCCGTCGCGCGGGTGTGCAGGTGGTGCACCTCACCTACCTGCCGCTGGCGGGCGGACGTTCGGCCAGCCAGCAGGCGCCACTCATGCGCGCCACCGCGTCCACATCGGCCTGGAACGAATCAGACACCGCGCTCGAGATCGTGCCCGACATCGGTGTCGGCCCGGACGACCTGGTGCTGCCACGTCACCAGGGCATCTCCCCGGTGTCCCGCACCGAGGTCCTGACCATTCTGCGCAACATGGGCATGGAGCACGTCGTCGTGGCCGGCGTGTCGACCAACCTGGCCGTCCTCCTGGTTGCCGTCGGCGCCGCCGACGACGACTTCGCCGTCACGGTGGCCACTGACGCGACGGTCGGCACGCCACCCGAGCACCACGCGTCCATGCTCCGGCACAGCCTGGCCTTCGTGGCCCGCCTGGCCAGCACCGACGAGCTGCTGGCCGACTGGTCAGCGTGACGGCGGGACCTCAGACCCGAACCGGCGTCAACCGGGCCAGGCGATGGCCTTCGTTTCGAGGTACTGCTCCAGACCCTCGATGCCGCACTGGCGGCCGATCCCGCTGTCCTTGTAGCCGCCATAGGGCGAGTCGGCGCCGTACCAGAGGCCACCGTTGACACTGATCGAGCCGGTGCGGATCCGCCGCGCGATCGCCGTGCCCCGCTCCTCCGACGCCGACACCACGCCGCCGGACAGGCCGTAGTTGCTCTCGTTGGCGATGCGCACGGCGTCGTCGTCGTCCTCGTAGGGGATCACCACGAGGACGGGTCCGAAGATCTCCTCCTGGGCGATGGTCATCGTGTTGTCGACGTCGACGAACAGGGTGGGCTCCACGTACCAACCCTTGGGAAACTGGGCCGGCCGGCCGCCACCGAAGACGAGCTTGGCCCCCTCCTCCTGCCCCTTCGCGATGTAGCCGAGCACGCGGTCGCGCTGCTTGGCGCTGACGAGCGGCCCCATGACCACGGCGTCGCTCGCGGGGTCGCCGTAGGGGACCGCCGCCATGCCGGCGGTGATCAGCTCGACGCCCTCGTCGTAACGGGAGCGGGGTAGCAGCAGCCGCGTCTGCATGGCGCAGCCTTGGCCGCCGTGGACGCACACCATGGAGGCCATCGGGACACTGGACGGGAAGTCCGCGTCGTCGCAGACGATCATGGCGGACTTGCCGCCGAGCTCGAGGAAGACACGCTTCAGCGTGGCCGCGCCCTTCTCCATGATCCGCTTGCCGGTCACCGTCGACCCCGTGAAGGAGATCAGGTCGACCTTGGGTGAGAGCGTCAGCTCCTCGCCGACCAGGTGGTCGGCCGACGTGACCACGTTCACGACCCCAGCCGGGATGTCCGTCTTCTCGGCGATGAGACGGCCGAGGCGGGTGCCGTTCCAGGGGGTGTCAGGCGCCGGCTTGATGATCGTCGTGTTGCCGGTGGCCAAAATCGGACCCAGCTTGTTGAGCGTCACCTCCAGCGGGTAGTTCCACGGCACGATGGAGCCGATCACGCCCATGGCTTCCTTGATGACGCCGCGCCGGCTCTTCATCCCCATCATCTCGGAATTGGGGAGCGATCGTTCCCACTCGAACTTGTCGATCATCTCGGTCGGCCAGCCCAATGCTTCGTCGATCGGCCAGTCGACCTGCGCCGCGAAGGTCATCATGCGCGGCGAGCCGACCTCGGCGATGATCTCCTCCCGGTAGGCCTCCCGTTCGGCCTCCAGAGCGGCCTGCAGTTGCTCCAGGCAGCGCTTGCGCAGCGCGTGGTTCGTCGACCAATCCGTCTCGTCGAAGGCGCGCCGCGCGGCGTCGATGGCGCGTTGCATGTCCTCGGCCGACGCGTCGGCCACTTCGCCGAGCACCTCTTCGGTGGCCGGATTGATGTTCTCGAACCGCTTGCCCGACGCAGCCTCGACGAGCTCGCCGTCGATGAGCATGCGCACTTCGCCGACGCCGGCTGGGTTGGTCATGGCTGCGCCCCTTCCTCTGGAATCCCACGGCGAGACTACGAAGCGGTGCCCCGAATGGCAAAGTGACGACCCGGCCGGCTCGTCGCCGTCATCCGGCTGGCGCGGCCGTGCGTCCCATGCGCCGCCGCCCTTGCGCCCACCAGGGCCGCAGCTGCAACCGCGCCGGCGGCAACGATCCGTAGACCAGCACGGCGCGGCCGCGCGGCAGGCAGCGGAGGGCCTGGGTGGGCAGCAGTCGGCGCGGTGCCGTCGACGACGTCGTCGAGCGCCCGCCCGTGGGGTCCCGCGTCACCGAGGGGTGTGCGGCCTCTTCGTCCCCGATGAGCCGGCTGGCGTACTCGAGCGTGTCAGGGTCGGCGATGCCGGGCAGGAACAGCTTGGCCCGGTGATTGTTGAGCACCGTGGGCGCTCGGTCCCCGTAGCGAGCGCGGACCTGCGCCAGGTCCTGCCAGACCGTGACGATTTGGATCCCGTGTGACGCGCACGTGGCCGCGAGCCCGTCGAGCTCAGCCAGGGGGGCGATGTGCGCCGCCTCGTCCAGGACGACGAGGAGCGGCGGATCGAGCGGCCGACCCGATTTCGTGGCGCTGGCGAACGCGTGCGCCAACACGGCCTGGGTCAGCGCCGTGAAGTAGCCACGGAGCCGACGCTGGTCGTGCGCCGGCGCGCACAGGTACAGCGTGTGGGCGCCGCTCAGCAGATGGCCGGGCTCGAACGCGCTCTTCGCCGCGAAGCCGGGGCGCTGGTGCGCGAAGGGGGCGAGCACCGTCTCGGCCGTGGTGTAGATGGAACTACGGGTGCGCTCGTCACGACACCAGGTCGCCTCCGCGGCGTGCAGGACCTCGGGCTCCGCGGCCCGCTCCAGAATGGTGGTCACCTCGCCGATTTCCTGGGTGTCGACCCACCGCACGACATCGGCCATGGTGCGACGATCGAGCGCAGCGGCCACGAAGAGGGGCGCCAGCAGCTTTCCCGCCGTGGCGTACCAGAAGTCCCCGTCGGCCGTCGTCCCCGCTCCCTTGGCCGCCTCGCACAGATCGGCGGCGGCGCGACAAGCCTCGCGCCACTGACCGCAGCCGGTGAGCGGCGACCAGGTACTGGCGGGGGCCCCCGTGGAACCGGTCGGATCGATGCACCACACCTGGCCCAGGCGCGCCCGGGTCCCCAGAGTGTGCCGCAGCAGATCGCTCTTGACGCTGGCGGCCACGACGGGCCCGCGCCAGCCCAGAATCGCCGGCACCGCCAAGCTCGTCGTCTTCCCGCTCTGCGTCGGTCCGATCACCACCAAGGACTGGGCCGTCTCCGCCGCCAGGCCCGTCGGCCGCACCACACCCGGGAGGACGCCGAGGAGGAGACGTCCGGGCGGAGCGCCGTCGGCCGCGACCCTCAGCGGCCTGAGGTCACGCCGTCGGGCCCAGCGCGCCCCGCGCCCTCCGCCTCGAGCGCTGCGCTCCATCCTCCCGCGTCCCGTCATGGAGATGGCCGCGAACAGCGCGCCGCCGAGGCCGAGTGGCAGCACCACGCCGGGCAGTCCCGTCACGACCGCCTTACCCCGCCGTCATGGCAGCGTCGGTGTCGACAATGCGGCGCTCGGTCGCGCTGAGCCGGTGCTGCACCAGGAAGGATCGTTGACCGACCTTCCACAAAGCAATGCCCCGCCGAAGCTGTGGGAGGAGATCGGTTTCGGTGGCCGAAAGGGACAGCAACTCTGCCGCGGCCTCGAGCTCGCCGGGTGACTGGGCGTACACCACGCGCGTCTCCGAATCGGACAGGAGCCCTTGGGCCAGCGCCACCTGCTCGGAGTCCGACGCCCCCACCGAACGTAGGTCCGACACACGGTGGAGCACCGCCACGTTGGAGACTCCGAAGGCGCGGGAGAGCTTCCACGACGACTGCAGCCAGCGGGCCACGCCCAGATTCGAGAGGATCGCCCACGCTTCGTCCACCACGAGGAAGAAGCGGCCGCGACCCGATGACACGCCCCCCGCACTGTTGGCGGCGCGGGCCAGCGCGGCCTGCAACCAGGCGGTGGCGCACGCCATCAGGACGCCCAGGGCGGTCGACGAGTAGAGCGCGGAGAGGTCGAGCACGACGAGGGGGGAGGACAGATCGAGACCGACCGTGGTGGGTCCGTCGAACATGCCGCAGAGGTCGCCGTGCACCAGCCGGCGAAGTTCCAGTGCGACGTCCCGTCCGTCCTCCAGGAGGTCGCGCTGCTCGGTATGCAACGAGCGGGCTGCGTCGGTGCTCGGAGTCAGGAGGGCTTCGACGACCACGGGGACGGTGGGCACCGCGGTGGCGCGGGTGGCGTCCGCCAGCGCCACACCCAAGGCGGCACGCTCGCGGGGAACGAGGGCGCGGCCGAGACAGGCGCTGGCGAGGGAGGAGAGCAGCTCCATTCTCCGGCGTCCCGTGGCGTCGGGTGCGGCCTCACCGTCGACGTCGGGGCCCGGATCGAGCGGGTTGAGCCGGATGCCCCCGCCGGGCCGCAGGGCCACGGGACGGACACCCCAGGCATCGGCCAGATCGGCGTACTCCCCCTTGGGGTCGACAACCCATGCTCTCCGACCGAAGACGGCCTGGCGCCACAAGAACGACTTGACGAACGCGCTCTTGCCCCGCCCGATCTGACCGAAGACGACCATGTTCGGGTTGGACACCACTCCCGCCGCGTAGAGCTCGAAGGGGTCGAACACGAACGAGCCGCCCAGCAGGTCATCGCCGATCACGACGCCGCGCTGCCCCAGTCCCGCCTCGGCGATGAACGGGTAGGCCGCGCCGAGGTTCCGGGTGGTCACCTGATGGGCCGGGACCCGCGGCATCCGCTCTCTCACGGCGGGTGAACGGTCGCCCCCACCGCCGAGCGGGCTCCGTTACCTTGACGGAGCCGCGACTGTCGCCGTCGCGGGGAAGGTGGAGGCAGATGAGCGAGTCCGATCGTCGACCCGTACCTCTGGTGGTGACGCTGGCCGCCTTGACCGTCGTCAGCGGCTTCGCCGATGCGGTGAGTTACCTGGGCCTCGGACACGTGTTCACGGCCAACATGACCGGCAACGTGGTCCTGCTCGGCTTCGCTGCCGCCGGTGCGCCAGGCTTTTCGATGGGGGCGAGCCTCTGTGCGCTCGGCTTCTTCGTCGTCGGCGCCCTGGTCGGTGGGCGCCTGGCCCGGCTGGTCTGGCCGGTCCGCAACCTGCTCTTGGTCGCCATGGTGATCGAGGCGGGGTGCACGGCCGCGGCCGCTCTCGTGGCCGCTTCCGTGTCGGCCGTCGGCTCGGGGTGGCCCCGCTACACCGTGATCGGCCTCTTGGCCTTCGCCGTGGGCCTTCGGAACGCGGCCGTCCGGCGTGTCGGGGTCCCCGACATGACCACCACGGTGCTGACCTCGGCCTTGACGGGCCTGGTGTCCAACTCAGCGCTGGCGGGCGGTACCAATCCGCACGCAGGGTTGGCCAGGACGACAGTGCTCTGCATGTTCGGCGGTGCGCTGGTGGGCGCCGTCCTGGTCCTGCATGCGGGAGCAGCGTGGGCGCTCGGAGTCGCCGCCGGCATCGTCACCATGACGGCAGTGTTCTTCTTCCAGGCGGCGCCGCTCCAACTGGGTCAAACGACTTGACGACTCCGAGGCCCGTCAATGCAGACGCCCTGCAAATTAATTCAATTGCCGATGTTGCCGACCCCCACCAGATGAACGAGGTGGATCGCCCCGCCACCGTGACGCAATGGTTTCTCGAAGTGATCGCGTCGAAGTTGGGGTCACCGCTGTACGTCACCCGCAGGTAGTAGGGCCCAAACAGGGCTTACACGGTCCGGCCGTTCTCGAGATAGAGACACGCCCCCGGCGCAGCCAGCACAGCGCGCACCCGTCGGCTCAAAGGGCCACTGAGCAGGGCGATCGCCTCCTCGGCATCCACCAGGCGGTGCTCGGAGAGCTCTTCCTCCTGCAGCGTTATTGAGTCCAGGACGGCATCGGACAGGACGCCGCAGTCGAACACGAACCGGATCCCGCCCGGCCTGGAGGGCTTCGGTCGCAGGAAGTCGACGGCCGCCAGTCGGCCGTGCTCGACGTTGAGGCCGACCTCCTCCCGCACCTCGCGCCGGCAGGCTTCCCACGGGGTCTCGCCGTCTGCCTCCATGATCCCGCCCGGGATCGTCCAATGCGGTCGGACTGGCGATGAGGAGCCGGCCGCGCTCGTCGAAGATCAGCGCCCCGGACGACGCTGGAATGCGCGGCAGGACGAATACGTCAGGTACAGACGATTCCGGTTCCGGTCCGAGCTCGGGCCGCCCGGCATCACCCGCCGCCGTCATGCGATCCCCAACCGCTCGAGCTGCTCGCCCGGTGCGTCCACCGACTGCAGGGCATGGCGCAGGAGTTCCACCATGTCGCGTTCGACGGCATGGCCCACGAGGTTCTCGTCCTCCTCAGGGTCATCGGAGAGGTCGTACAGGAAGTGGGCGTCGACCGTGTTGCGCCCGACCCAGAAGGGCAGACGGTCACCAGGCTCGAATGGCTGCCGGATGACCGGTACGTCCGAGCCCGGCATGAAGTCGAGGCGGGCCCGCCGGTCGGGCGGCGGCAGGCGCACCGCATCCTCGAGCCCGTGGACGGGCATGGTCGACCAACGGTTGGACCACATCGACAGAGGAAAGTTGTCGCCGGCAGCCCCTCGGGCGTACTTGCGGTGTCCGTCCGTCACTTGGACCCAGTTCCCGTAGACACCGCCGATGACCCATTCGCGCACTTGCGCCGCCTCGCCGCGCAGCAGGGGCGCCAACGACGTGCCGTGCGCAACGGGCCCCGACCCGCCGCCCCGCACGCCGAACACGTCGGCCAACGTGGCGTTGATGTCGACGTTGGTCGTCAGCGCGTCGCATGTCGTCCCGCCCGCGACACCCGGCCAGTGCACCAGCAGCGGGATATGCCCCAACGGCTCGTATTGCATGACCCCCGGCTTCCCCCAGATGTCCTTCTCGCCGAGATAGTGCCCATGGTCCGTGCACACGATGACCGCCGTGCTGTCCCACAGCTCCCGCGAGTCCAGCGCGTCGAACACCTCGCCGACCCAGTGGTCGATCATGCTGAGCTTCGCCCCGTAGTTGGCGCGGATCTGCCGGCCCTCGCGCGCGCTCAGGCGGCCGGCCGCCACCGCACCGACGTCGTAGGGCGGCCAGATCAGCAACTCCCCGTCCCAGTCCGGGTCGTAGCGCCCCGCCCATGGCTCGGGCGTGTCGAAAGGCTCGTGCGGGTCGAACTCGTCGACGAAGAGCATGAAGGGAGCCCCGCCCGGCCCGGGCGCGCCGTCGCGCAGCCATCCGGCGGCGGCGCGCATCGTCTTGGGTCCCGGGTAGTCCGACTCGGCCCGGAAGAACGTGCGCGAGCGGTCATAGGGACGGTCCTCCGCCTCCACCCATCCCAACCGATCGCGCCAGAACCACCCACCGCCACGCGCCGGGAGCGCGGGCGCGCCGATGAAGCTCGGATCGGGGTACGTGCGCCACGGATCTCCTTCGTGACCGCGCACGTAGTCCCAGGCGCTGAAGTCCGTGTGGTAGTTCTCGCCACCCACCTCGAAGAGGTGCGGGTGGTCCGACACCAGCATGGTCGTGACCCCGGCCCGCCGCAGCTGCTGGGTGACGGGCTCCTCCCAGACCTCTATGGAGCCCCACGGTCGCCACAGGAAGTCGAGCGAGCCGCACAAGATGTCGTGACGCGCCGGCATGCACGGGAGCGAGCCGGTGACATGCGAGGTGAAGCGGACAGCCCGCTCGCGGGCGAAACGGTCGAGATGCGGCGTCTCGAACTCGGTCCCGCCGTAGCTCCCCAACATGTGCCGGTTGAGGCTGTCGAGCAGCAGCACGACGACATTGCGCGGCTCACCGCCCGCCTCCGGATCGCCCGGCGCCGGCGGGCTTGCATCGGGACGACCGGGCATGGCGTCATGGTAGAAGCCTCTGTCGGTGCAGCCCGCGCCTGAGTTGCACCTGTGATTCGCGGTATCGGCTGGCTTCACGCCAACGAACCGCACAACCGGGATGACAACCCTCGCATTGCGGCGTCGGCTTCACTAGCCTGCACCGCTGTTGCAAGCATTCCAACCAGGGGAGGACCATGCGTTCGTTACTTCGTCTCGGCGTGTTCGGCTGTGTCATCGCACTCACGGCCTTGCCGTTGACTGTCGGCGCCGCTGGATCGGTGGCCGGCGCCGCCTCCCCTTCCTCACCGGCCACGGTCAGCGCAGCGAACTGGAGCAGCATGGCGAACTCCGTCGCCACGCCGGGCAGCAACACGCAGGCCGGCGCCGTTTCCTGTGTGAACTCTGCGTTCTGTGTCGCGGTCACGGGAATCGGCGGTGAAGTCGACGGCCTGAGCGGGGGGCAGGACTACGCGGAGCTTTGGAACGGCACGACGTGGTCGCCCATGACGCTTCCGACAGTGGCCGGCGCGACATCGACGACGCTGGTCGGCATTTCCTGTGTGACCACTTCGTTCTGCGTCGCCGTGGGACATGCGACCGGCGTGGGCGTCCTCATCGAGCAGTGGAACGGATCTGCCTGGACCGTCGCCACCACGAGCCTCGGGCAAGCAAGCGACTTGCTCGGTGTCTCCTGCACGAGCGCGACCTTCTGCCAGGCCGTTGGGAACGCGAGCGGCCTGGCTCCCGTCGCCGCGGAGTGGAACGGCTCGACGTGGTCCGCCCAGACGCTCAGCCTTCCGGGCGGAGATACGTCGGGAGAGCTCGATAGCACCTCGTGCACCACGCCGACCTTTTGCATGGCCACCGGATCGGGCCTCGACCAAGGCATCGAGACACCGATCGCGTACTCGTGGAACGGATCGACCTGGACGTCGAGCTCGATTGCGAACGGCAGTCTCTTCTTCCCCTACTCGGTGTCGTGCGCTGGACTGACCTTCTGCGCCGCCACGGCGTACAACCCGGGTCCGGTCAACGCGGTCATGATCTGGAACGGTTCGACATGGTCGGCCGCCCAGAACGTCCCGACTCCGAGCGCGGGCGGGAAGCTCTACGGCATCAGCTGCTTCAGTCCGACGAGCTGCACCGCCGTCGGCAACAGCGGCACGAACAGCGAGGCGTTGACCTGGGACGGTCAGTCGTGGACGCAGGTGAGCAACCCTCCCTCCGGGGCCACGGGATCGACCCAAGCCCTCTTGTTCGGCGTCGACTGCCTGACCAACTGGGCGTGTGTGTCGGCCGGATCCTCTGAGTTCTCCGCGACCTCTTTCCAGCCGTTGCTCGCCTCCGCGCCAATCGCCCGCTCCGGCTACCGCTTCGTGGGCGCTGACGGCGGCATCTACAACTACGGCTCGGGCGCTCCGTTCCTCGGCTCCATGGGCGGCACCAAGCTGAATTCGCCCATCGTCGGCATGGCGACGATGCCCGCCGGCGACGGGTACTACCTCGTGGCGGCCGACGGTGGGGTCTTCAACTTCGGCTCGGCCCAGTTCTACGGGTCCATGGGAGGCAAACCGCTCAACAAACCCGTCGTGGGCATCGCGGTGACTCCCGACGGCGGGGGCTACTGGCTGGTGGCCTCCGACGGCGGGATCTTCTCCTACGGCGACGCCCAGTTCTACGGGTCGATGGGCGGAAAGCCTCTCAACAAGCCCGTCGTGGGCATCGCGCCGACCCCGAACGGCAACGGCTACTACGAGGTCGCCTCTGACGGCGGCATCTTCACCTTCCCGACGGTCGGCGGTCCGCCCTTCGAGGGATCGGCCGGCTCGCTCACCCTCAACAAGCCGGTGGTCGGCATGGCCGTGGCGTCCAACGGTGGCTACTACATGGTGGCCAGCGACGGCGGCATCTTCAGCTACCCGTCGACCTTGCCCTTCTACGGCTCGACGGGTTCGATCAAGCTGAACCAGCCCGTCGTGGGACTGGCACTCGAGAGCAACGGCTACTACCTGGGTGCGGCAGACGGCGGCATCTTCGCCTTCCCGTCCACCAACGGGCCGCCGTTCCTCGGATCGCGCGGCGGCCAGCCCATCAACGCGCCGGTGGTGGGCATCTCGGGTTGACCGCTTCCTCTGCGACCGCTTCCTCTGCGACCGCTTCCTCTGCTACCGCTCAGCGGAGACCGCGACACAGCGGCAGCGTGCAGGTGTAGGCCGAGGCCTGGTCGCCGTACAGGCGGCGCAGCGCGAGGCGGCTCTGGCCCGCCGCGTGCTGCACGACATCGCACGCCGCCGCCAGTTCCTCCTCGCTGGCCGCCGACACCGTGACGTAACCCGAGTAGCGGAAGGAGGCGTGTCCCTCGGCGAGCTCGGCCTCGCGACGGGCTAGGACCTCCGACTCGCGGGCGTGGCGGGCGGTCGAGACGAAGCCACCACGTCGCCGGAGCTCACTGTCCGCCAGGTCGGCCGTGCGCGACGCCTCCACCTTGCGCACCGCGGTGTCGCTGCCGAGCGGTTCCATCACGACGGCGAGCGTGGAACGGGCCGAGCCCAGCAGAATCGGCGCCAGGAAGTCGCTGCGCACTTCGATGCGGGGCCATTCGGCCACCCAGAAGGTGGCGTGAACCATGCCGTCCACCCGCACCTCGGACCAGCTCTCCTCCATGGCCATCGGCCAGTGGTCCTGCCCCGGCGCCACGGTCGCGTGCGGCTCGTATGTGCGCAGGAACTGATGGGCCAGTTCGTCGACTGACAATACGGATTCGACCTGCACATCGGCATCCGCCAGCTGGCGCGCCAGCGATCCGATCTCGCGGGCGAGCGTGGCGCAGCCAACCTCGACCGATCGCGTGAGCCGTATCTGCAGGGCCAGGACGACCTCGTGGGCGCAGGCGTGCGAGTCCATGTCGTGCAGCAGGGCGTCGTAAGAGGCGGTGCAGGCCGAGGCGGCGCCCGGCACGGCCTCGGCCGCCAGATACGAGCGCAGACCCTCCCCGTCGTCGGGAAAGGCCGCCGCCACCCATTGCACCCTGTGCACCGGCGATCCTTCCCGGGCCAACGACGAGAGCACCGAAGACCAGGCCCCGACCCGGCGGTCCTGCTCATCCGCCCCCAGTAATGCGAAGCTCCCACCGCGCAGCGACAGGGCGGCGGTCAGTGTTCGCCCGGCGCGGTCGTGCACCACGCCCATGTCGTGCCAGCCGGCGCGCAGGAGGCGCATGCCGCGTAACGGCCCGATGCGACCAGCGCCCCAGAGGCCGGTGTGGCGCGCTCCCCAGCACACGACGACCGGAAGCCACTCGTCGCCGGTCCGGCCCGCCACCGGCACCGTCGCCAGCGCGCCGTAAAGGACGAGGATGCCGAACGCGGCGGCCACGCCGGCCGCATTGGGTTCCCACCGAAGCACGATGACGCCGAAGACGAGCCCCACGGCCACGGTCATGATCTGGCCGGCGCGCCAACCCGCCAGCGCTCCTCCGCGCTCGCGCGGCCCGAACCGGTAGCGAGACCCTCGTTCCTCGCTCACGCGTCGGGACCTTCGCCAGGCGGCCATGCCGGCCGCAGCCACTTGAGGGAGGGCCCTCCCTCGTAGCTCATGTAGTGCCGCGTCTCCCCCGGCTTGTAGCGCCGCATCAGGCTGCCGCCCGGCGGGACGCCTTCCCACATCCAGGCGTCCTCGCGCGTGTCCGGGCCGAGCCGCGCCCCCAGGCCGCTGTTCATCCGTGCCCCCACCCGGTCCGCCGGGTCCGGCTCGTAACCCGTAGCAGTCGGAAGCGATGCTGCATCTGTCGCCGCTGCGTCCGGCCCACGTTCAGACCCCGACCCGGACCCTGGCGCGCTCCGGACCGGCTTGGGACCCTTGGGTCTGGGCATGATCCCCTGAGCGACGTACTCGTCGTAGGCCCGTTGCGACTCCGGATCGCCCTCGCCCAAGGTGATGCCGGACCCGCTGCCCGCTCCGCCGCCCCCGTCCGTCCCGTCACCGCCGTCCGAACCGCCGTCGGCCGCACTCCCTCCACCGACACCACCACCTACCTCTCCGGTGGCGGCCGTCTGCGCCAGCAGGCGCGAGTCCCCCAGCGCCCCCAACCCCTCGTGCAGGGCATGGCTCGCCGCCGTCCGGGGCAGCCTGGTCATGGCGGCCGCGCCTCGCTCCCGCAGGCCGTCGAGATGCGCCACCGCGCCCGCCTCGACGGCCGGGATCATGCGCAGGATGGCGAACGGCACGAAGGTGGCCATGAGAAGGAGCGCGCCTCCGGCCAGGACGGACGAGAAGCCCGAGCCGTGGCCGCCCGAGCCGGCCGTGCCCGATGCGAGAGCGCCGGCGGCCAGGCTCAGCGTCGCCACGATGACGAACTTGGAGATGATCAGGGCGGCCAGCGTCTCGACCAACCGCCTGCACCAGTGCGACACCGCGGGCCACACCAACGTCGCCAGCGCCAGTGGGAGGAAGAGCACGGCGACGTAGACCGCGGCCGCACGGATGAGCAGCTCCAGCCAGAGGACGAACGCCGCCACCGCGATCAGCAACGCCACCAGGAGCAGCACGAAGCTGGCGATGGATGGGTCACTTGCCGCCGACACCAGGCCCGACGTGACGCCTGCCAGCAGGGAGCTCACGTCGGCGTTGGTCCCGCCGGCCACGGCATCGCTCATCGCGTCGGTGGCGGACAGGCTCAGGACGACGATCTGGATCGCCACCACCGCCAGGAGCAAGGCCAACGGCAGCTGCACGAAGAAGGTCCGGATGAGCTGACCCGGGTTCTGGCGCAGCACAGCCTGCAGGATCGAGGCCAGCAGCATGGGGAGGATGACCACGCCGGCGAGCGCCGTCATTTGGCCGTAGTGGATCCGGAACCAGCTCGCGCCCACATCGACCGTCGTGGTGGAGCTCAGCACATCTCCGATCTGGTCCAGCAGCCACTCGGCGCCGCTGGCCACCCACTGGCTGATCCCGCTCAGCACCGACTCGAAACCCGACGAGGCGATCGAGCCCCCGATGCTGCCGGCCTGGCAGATCGGGTTGAGGGCGTCGAGACCGGTGCAGCCGGCAGCCAACATCGAAACGGGACTCAGGCGGATCAGTGACGAAGGCGGGTCAGTGACGAGAGCGGATCGGTAACCAAGCCGGATCAGTGCAGGTTGGTCCCGGTGTGGAAGAAGAAGTTGATGATCGGCGGGGCGGCGCCGATCAGCAGGGCAGCCAGGCCCGAGACCAGCACGGCACGCCGTCCGACCATGGACTGCTGGAAGTTCTGGGCATGCACGCCCAGGGCCCACGCCGCGGCGCCGATCAGCAGGCCGGCCAGGGCGGCGATGAGGCACCAGGCACCCAGGCCGTTCGTGAGATCCTGCAGGGTCCCGCCGCCCGGGAGCGCATTGACGCTCGGGTTCAACGAGACATCGGCCAGATGCGACACGACCATGGGTGTCCTCCGTGCTGCCATCAGTGGCGACCGGACCCTCCGGGACGCCGTCCGGCCGGAGAACGGTTCGCCGGACGGGCCGTTTGCCCTTTCTTCACGTAGCTCTTCACGCGGCCAAAAGAACCGCAGCCGCGGGGCAGCGGCCCCGGGGGGTTGCAGAAGGGCAGCTCAGGACGCGAGTCCTGTTCGTCGTCGCCAAAAGAAGGGCACATCAGGCCGCATTACCGGCCGCAACTGTTCGCAGGGCACGCTCCAGCCCTGTCATATTGGGGGCGTGCCGCTCAGTGGGCCGGGGGAAGTCAATTTGAGCATGACCCAGGAGCTCATCTTCATTGCGGTCGCCGTTGGGGTGTGCGTGCTCGTCGGCTTCATTGCCGCGCTGCTCGGACGGCGCTCGGGACGGCGGGCGATCTCGCAGCGGTTGGCCTCCCTCGGCACCCGCCTGGGCCTCGATCCGCCCAAGGACGAGTACAACGTCGAGACCTCACTCGCCTACTTGGAGCAGGTGACGGGCGGCGCCGCCCAGGCGGTGACCGAGTCGAGCTCTGACGCCATCAGGTTGCGCCGTTCGCTCGACACCCTCACCCAGGGTGTCGTGCTCTGCGACGAGAACGGCACGGTGATCTACCGCAACGGGAGGGCGAACGCCCTGATGGTCAGCCGCCACGGCGACGCCCTGGCCGCCCAGGCAGTGACCGACGTCCTGGAGGATGCCTGGCACGAGGGTTCGGCCGAGCGCACCCTCGACCTCTATGGCCCGCCCCGGCGCACGCTGCAGGTACGCGCCCGGCAGATCGACGACGGGCGCCGGCCGCTCGGGGTCATCGCCCTCATTGAGGACGTCTCGGAGCGCCGCCGGCTCGAGGAGATCCGGCGCGACTTCGTGGCCAATGTCAGCCACGAGCTGAAGACCCCGATGGGCGCTCTGGGCCTCCTGGCCGAGACGCTGGTGTCCGAGCCCGACCCCGACGTGGCACAGCGCCTCGCCGGTCGCATCCACAACGAGGCCTTCCGGGTCAGCAGGATCATCGACGACCTGCTGGACCTCTCGCGCATTGAATCCGAGGAAGCCCCGCCGCGCGAGCCGGTCCTCGTGAACCTCGTCATGGCCGATGCCATTGAGCGGGTGCGTGCCACGGCCGACCAACGTGGTCTCGAGATCGTCCTGCACGAGCCCTCGCCACCCGTCGCCGTACTCGGGGACCGGCGTCAGCTGGTCTCGGCCATGCACGCCCTCCTGGAGAACGCCATCACCTATTCCTACGACAACTCCAAGGTCGTGGTGACGGGCGTCGCGCAGCGCTTCAACCCGAACCTGAGCCACGCCTCCGTGGTCGGAGAGGGCGGCGGCAGGGCGGATAATCCCTCGTCCGAGTTCCTCACGGGAGAGCACCCGGTCGTGGCCGCCGAGACGGCCCCGGGGGACGACGCCGCCGTTGGTGATGCTCCCGCCGAGACCGCCGAGACCGCCGAGACCGGCGAGGCCGCTGCCCCGGTCGAGCGGGACGCCACCGACGTGCGGCCCGTCTTCGTCCCCGAGATCCTCGACCAGTACTCCCCGTTGGGCCAGTCCGCACCGGGCGCCTCGGCCGCCACCGGCACCACGGCACCGACCATGCCCGTGCCTCCGACTGTGAGCGCCGAGGGTGACACCGCCGGAACCGGTCCGGCGGAGCCCAGTGCGGCGGCCTCACCCAATTGGCGCATCGAGGAGCGGGACAACGTCCGTTTGTCGGTGCAGGACCACGGCGTCGGCATCCCGGCCCGGGACCTCGATCGGATCTTCGAGCGCTTCTACCGGGTCGACCACGGGCGCAGCCGCGACACGGGGGGTACCGGACTCGGCCTGTCGATCGTCCGCCACGTGGCCAACAACCACCAGGGCTGGGTCGACGTCGAGTCGCGTGAGGGCGAGGGCTCGACGTTCACCCTCGTCCTGCCCATTCAGGCGGAACGGCTGGCATGAGCAGGGCGGCAGCAACGGGCATGAACAAGACCGCCAAGAAGGCCGGCGGACGGCCCACACCGGGCGAGGGTCCGGTCAAGGTGCTGCTGGCCGAGGACGAGGAGTCCTTCATTGATGCCTTGGTCATCGGCCTGACCAACGAGGGTTTCCGCGTGACCGTCGCCCGGGACGGCAACGAGGCCCTGCAGCTCTTCGACGAGACTGCGCCCGACATCCTCCTGCTGGACCTCATGCTGCCCAAGCTCTCGGGCATCGACGTCTGCCGGGCCATCCGCACCCGCTCGACGGTGCCCATCATCATGGTCACTGCCAAGGGCACTGAGATCGACACCGTGGTGGCGCTCGAGGTGGGGGCGGACGACTACGTCACCAAGCCCTACCGGCTGCGTGAGCTGGTGGCCCGCATGCGGGCTGTGCTGCGGCGGGCCCCGGGCGGCTCCGAGTCCGGCGACCTGGGCGGTTCCATTGAGTTCGGGAGCGACGGCATCTGGGAGTCCAACGGGATCAAGGTGGACTTCGACCAACGCCGGGTGTTCGTGCGCGGCGAGGAGGTCCACCTGCGGCGCAAGGAGTTCGAGCTCCTGCGCCTTCTGGTGGAGAACTCGGGCCGGGTGTTGACCCGTGACGTGCTCATCGACCGCGTCTGGGGCACCGACTACATCGGCGACACCAAGACGCTCGATGTGCACATCAAGCGCCTGCGCTCCCGCATTGAGGCGGATCCCTCAACCCCCGTGTTGATCACGACGGTGCGGGGCGTGGGCTACCGCTTCGCCGCCGCCTGAATTCAGCCTGGATTCAGCCTGGATTCAGCCTGGACGCGCACCGCGACACGCTGACCTGGTGCGGCCGGGCCGAATTGCCCATGGTGGGAGACGGCTGAGACACTCAGGCGGGGTCGTCGACGATTGGGGATGGTTCAAACTTGTCAGTTGTCAGGAAGGCCGCTGCGTGCGTCGTCCTCGCCGCCGTGGCCCTGTTTCTCCCGGTTGCCGCGCATGCCGCAGGCGGAGCCGGGATCGTCCCCCCGCAGAACCCGGGCAGCAACATCAACCCCCCACCTGGGTATTCGGGTC
>Ga0302314_10004168_pt1 | contig 26613 bp, 25 predicted proteins | sample III_Palsa_N2_3_FD_200533 | JGI IMG/M metagenome (GOLD analysis project Ga0302314, IMG submission 200533) | Peat permafrost microbial communities from Stordalen Mire near Abisko, Sweden - III_Palsa_N2_3 | ecosystem: Environmental > Terrestrial > Soil > Palsa > Peat permafrost | place: Sweden...
GGGATTGGCCCGTCGCCTGCTCCCGCGCCCGAATCTGTTTTGACGCGGTCAAGCCGTCCATGCCGGGCATGTGAATGTCCATCAAGATCAGGTCCCAGCCGCCAGCCGCCCAGGCGTCGATCGCCGCCTGACCGCTGTCGACCGCGGCGTTGGCGATGTCGAACTGGTTCAGAAGGGTGGTGAGCACCAGCCGGTTGGTTGCGTTGTCGTCGACCACCAGAACGCGGATCGCGTCCTCGGCCGCCTCGCCCTCGACCTTGGCGGCCGGCGACGCGGCCTGAGGCGCGGGCACGGAGCGCATGGCGACATGGAACTTGAAGCATGACCCCTCGCCGGGGACGCTGGAAAAGCTGATCTCGCCGTCCAGAAGCTTGACGATCTCGCGGCAGATGGCCAGACCCAGGCCAGTGCCGCCGAACCGGCGCGTGGTCGAGGCGTCGCCCTGGACGAACCGCTCGAACAACCGGGGCGCCTGGTCGGCGGGAACGCCGATGCCGGTATCGGTCACGGTGAAGGCCAGTCGCTCGCCGTCCCGCCACACCCTGGCGGTCACGCCACCCCGATCGGTGAACTTCAGCGCATTGGACAGAAGATTGCTCAGTACCTGACGCAGCCGAACCTCGTCGCCGAAGCTCCAGCCGTCCGCGCTCGGGTCGACCTCAAGATTGAAGGCCAGTCCCTTGTCGGTCGCCAGGGCGGCGTAGAGACGCCCCAGATCTTCGATCACGGGCCTCAGGTCGAACGCGACCGGGCTGAGTTCGATACGGCCCACCTCGATCTTGGAGATGTCCAGCACGTTGTTGATGATCTGCAACAGCGCCTGGCCCGAGCCGCGCACGATTTCCAGGCGTTGCCGTTGGGCGGGCTCAAGCGGATCGTTGGACATCGCCTGAACCATGCCCATCACGCCGTTGAGCGGGGTGCGCAACTCATGGGTGATGGTTGCGAGAAACTCGGTCTTCGCCCGGTTGGCGCCGGCTTCGCGCCGGGCCAGGTCCTCGGCCCTCTCGCGCAAAAGGTCATTCATTTGCCGCTCATCTTCGAGTCTTCGCGTCATGCCTTCGGCGGTAAGCCGGGCCGTGACGGAGCGGGCGATGGCGCCGCGCATGAGAACCGACATGCCGAAAGCCGCGAAGGAAGCGGCAAGGCCGATGAATTCATACTGGGCTCTCGTCGCGCTATCGGCCTGCCGCGCCAAGACCAGCAGCCCCGCGAGCGATAGGGCGATGCTGGGGTAGGCCACTCGACGGCTGGGGCTGGAGGTGGCGAAGGCCAGGCTCATCAGGACAAAGTAGACCAGCTTCTGCGGTTCAAAGTGGAAGGCCTGATAGGCGACGACGTTGAGCAGCATCAGGCCGTTGACCGTCAGGGCGGCGACTTCCAGATGCCAGAACTGGGTGCGGATGCGCGGCAAGGCAAAGTAGCTGCCGAAACAAATGGCGGCGGTGATAATCGCCAAGCCATCCAGTATTATCAGGGACAGGCCATGCTCGTAGAAGGGGTGGCTTCCTGAGATTATTGTGTAATAGAAACCCAGAGCGATCAAGAATCCGCGGACGACGGGCATATAAACGTCGGTCAACGGATCGTCCGCAACCGACGCGGCGTTTGTTCCCGCAAATGTCTTATTGCTGACCTGCATGCGATGATTAGACACCATCGCCATTGAAATGGTGTTAAACCGCAACCACCAGTTTATCAAAGCCCTCGCTCGAAGCGCAGGTCTGAGCGCGTCCTATTGTCGCGCCGGAATGATCACCGGCAGGGTCTCGTACCCCTTCACGAAAATCGAGTGCGTGCGCACCGGCTCGCCCACCACCTGGATCACCGGAAAACGCTTCAGCATCTCCTCCCAGATGATGGTCAGCTGCAGCTCGGCCAGCCGGTTGCCGACGCAGCGGTGGATGCCGAAGCCGAAGGACATGTGGGTGCGCGGGCGGGCGCGGTCGATGATGTAGCTGTTGGGGTTCTCGATGACGTCTTCGTCGCGGTTGCCCGAGACGTACCACATCATCACCTTGTCCCCTTCGCGGATGGTCTTGCCGCCAAACTCGAAGTCCCGGGTCGCGGTGCGGCTCATGTGGGCCAGCGGCGTCTGCCAGCGGATGGTCTCCGATACCATGGACGAGATCAGGTCGGGGTTGGCGCGCAGCTTGTCGTACTGGTCCGGGTTCTTGTTCAGGGCATAGACCGAGCCGGAGATGGTGTTCCGGGTGGTGTCGTTGCCGCCGATGATCAGCAGGGTGACGTTGCCGTGGTACTCGTGGATGTCCATGTTCCGCGTCGCCTCGGCGTGCGCCATCATGGAGATCAAGTCGAACTTGGGGTCGGCGTTGATCCGTTCGGCCCAGAGGCCGTCGAAGGCTTCGAAGCAGACGTCGATCTCTTCCCGCTTCTGCTGCCAGCTGGTCACCGGTCCGTGGCCGGGCGGGTTGGTCATCATATCCGACCAATAGGTCAGCTTGCGCCGCTCCTCGAACGGGAAATCGAACAGGGTCGCCAGGGTCATGGCGGTCAGTTCCTTCGACACCAGGTCGACCCAGTCGAACACCTCGCCGATCGGCAGGCCGTCCAGAATCTGCCCCGCCCGCTCGCGGATCACCGGGGCCATCTGCGCCAGGTTCGACGGCGCCACCGCCGGACTCACCGCGCGGCGCTGTTCGTCATGCTTGGGCGGATCCATGCCGATGAAGCTCTGGCGATTGGGCCGGCCCACCGTCTGGGCCTTGGCCTCCAGGCTCTGCAGGGCGATGCCGTCCTCGGAGGAGAAGACCTGGTGATTGGTGTCGACCGCCATGATGTCGTTGTATTTGGTGATCGACCAGAACGGCCCATAGGCGCTTTCCGGCGTGTAGTGCACCGGCGCCTCGGCCCGCAGCCGATCGAAATAGGGCCACATGGCGTCCTGGGCGAACAGCTCGGGCTGGGCCGGATTCAGCGTCTCCAGCGGCTCGGCGAACACCTTGGCGCGCGCCTCATGCTTCAAGTCGATCGACCCGTCGCTCATTCCGACCTCCCTGTCGGCCCGTTCGCTCGCGGCGACCGGGTCATCTTTGGGAGGGATTTCGAACCCATTGCGGCCCGCGCGCAAGGTTTATTCGCGGGGTCGGGGGTGTGGTTGCACGCCTCGTGCGTGGTTCGAGACGCGACGAAGACGTCGCTCCTCACCATGACTAAGCATTTTGCAGCCCAAAAATCTTCGTCATCCTGATGAGCCCGCAGGGCGTCTCGAAGGACGCACTTTCGTGATGCAACGCCCCTACATGCGCTCGGGCGCCTCGATGCCCAGGAGGCCGAGGGAGGTCTCGAGTTGCCTCAACACCGTCGCCGAAAGCGCCAGGCGCGAGGCCTTCACCATGGGCTCGGCGTTCAGCACCGGGCAGGCGGCGTAGAACTTCGAGAACCCCTGCGCCAGCCGATAGGCGTGCTCGGCGATGAAGTGCGGGGCCTTGCGGTCGTAGGCCTCGGTCAGGGCGTTGTCGAAGCCGTCCAGCAACAGGGACAGCTCCCGCTCCGCCGGCTCGGCGGTGACGATGGGGGCGAGGGTGCTGGCGCCCACCGCCTCGGGCCGGCGCAGGATCGATTTGATCCTGACCGCCTGGTACAGCAGATAGGGTCCGGTCTTGCCCTCGAAGCTGGTGAAGCGGTCCAGGTCGAACACATAGCTGGTGCCGCGGAAGTTCTGCAGGTCGGCGAACTTCAGCGCGGCCACCGCGACCTTGCGGGCGATCTCCTCGAACTCCGCCTCGGACAACTCCGACCCCAGGCCGGCCTCGACCAGCCGCTCGCGCGCCTTGGCCGTCGCCATGCCGATCAGGTCGTGCAGCTTCAGCACCCCGCCCTCGCGGGTCTTGAACGGCTTGCCGTCGAGGCCGTTCATGGTGCCGAAGCCGATATGCTCCAGCGAGCCCTCAGCCGCGTAGCCAGCCATATAGGCGGCGCGGAACACCACCTCGAAATGATCCGCCTGCCGCTGGTCGACGCAGTAGAGCACCAGATCGGGATTGTAGGTTTTGTGCCGGTCAAGAATGGTCGCCAGGTCGGTGGTGCCGTACATGGCCGAGCCTTCCGACGAGACCACCAGCAACGGCGGCAGATCGCGCTTATCCCCCTGGCGCGCCACGCGGATGATCTGCGCGCCCTGATCGCGGTGCAGCAGTTTCTGGTCGCGCAGTTCCTCGACCATCGGCGCGATCAGGCGCTCGACATCGCTCTCGCCCTTCCACAGGTCGAAATCCACGTCGAGGGCGTGGTACTCGCGCTCCAGCGCCGCGCGGCTCACCTCGACGAACCGCCGCCACAGGCGGATGTATCCCCGCTTGCCGGCCTGCAGCTCCGCCGTGGCCTTGCGGGCTCTATCGCGATACGCCTCGTCCTCCTTGGCCCTGGCCGCGGCGAGCGGATAGAGCCGGTCGAGCAGATCGAGATCCAGTCCCTCAAGCAGGTGCTCGACCACCTCGGTCTCGCGGTCCGGCGCCGGGCCGGCGGGCGTGCGCCAAAGCTCCTCGGCCACGGCGCGCCAGCGCTCGTTGGCGTCGCTGACGGCGACGATCAGCAAGCCCATCTGGAAGCCCCAGTCGCCGAAATGCGCGTCGCCCAGAACCTCGTCGCCGCGGAAGCGGTAGATACGCTTGAGGCTCTCGCCGATGATGGCGCTGCGCAGGTGGCCCACGTGCATGGGCTTGGCGACGTTGGGGCCGCCGTAATCGATGATCACCCGCCGGCTGCGCTCGCCGCGCCGGGCGCCGATGCGCGGATCGGCCGCGATGCGCGCCGCGCGTTCGGACAGCGCCAGGGTGCTGACCCGCAGGTTGATGAAGCCCAGACCGGCGATCTCCGCCGACGCCAAGAGCGGGTTGCCGGCCAGGTGTTCGGTCACCGCAATGGCGATTTCGCGCGGATTACGCTTGGACGGCTTGGCCCCGATCAGCGCCCCATTGCATTGGAAGTCCGCGAGATCCGGCCGATCGGACAGAGTCACGCGACCGTATTCGGCAGAGAGTCCGGCGGCGACAAAGGCCGCGGCGACGGCCTCGCCCAGCGCCCCTTTCAGATCCGTCATTGCTGGGCGGACGTTCCCGTCTGCGACGCCTGGGCGGTGGTGGTCACGTCGCCGGCGTTGACGCGGAAGCGTTTGCCGAGGCGGTTGAAATCGGCCATCTCCGGCGTCACGTCAAAGCCGACCAGGATCTCGAAATTCGAGCCGCTGACATTGGAGTCGGCGCGGGGGATCACCAAGCCGTCGATATGGTCGGTGACCATGATCCGATCCTGGCCCGGCGGGAAATCCGCCTTCACGTCAAAATACTGCTTGGCCAGAATGCCCTGGTTCCGGTCGGTGACCGCGATCCAGTAGCGGTAGGTCTTCGATTGGCCGATGGCCTGCGGGCCGTGGCCGAGGCCGAACAGAAGCTGGATCATCACGTGAATCGGCTGGACGCCGGTGTACTCGCACGCCGAGGTCAGGCCCTCGAACTCGCCGGTATACCCAACCGACGCCGCGGCGACCTTGTTGTCCTTGAATTCGATGTAGCGGCCGGCGTCATACAGCACCTTCACGAAGGGGCAAGGACCGGCGTTCTGCTTACCAGGCAGCTGGATGTTGCTGTTCTGGTTCCACTCCTCATCCTTCTTCTTCTTGGCCGCGTCATCGTCGTCGTTCTGTTGGGCGGTGGGGGCGCCGCCACCATGGCCGCCGCCGCCCGGACCGCCGCCACCGCCCATCTGGGCGTGAGCAGGCTTCGCCGTAAGGCCAAGCAGGCAGGCGATCATGAAGCTGACAAGGACGATCGGGCGACGCATGGTCAGAACTACTCCAGGGCCCCCGCCCCAAAATGCGCAAGGATGCGTGGCTGTGATACCGGCTTTGCGCTTGCGCCGCAATCAAAGGCCGTCGCATGCGCCTTGCGCCCCGACGTCGCGGGCGTGCAAATGGGGGCCAAGCACAAAAGCCTTCGCGGGGAGCACGCGCCATGATGGACAATCTGTTTTCACTCAAGGGCCGCACGGCCCTGATCACCGGCGGCTCGCGCGGCATCGGCAAGATGATCGCCGAGGGCTTCATCGCCCAGGGCGCTAAAGTCTACATCTCCTCCCGCAAGCCCGGCGCCTGCGACGCCACGGCCGCCGAACTGGGCGAGATGTGCATCTCCCTGCCCCAGGATGTCTCGACCGTCGACGGCTGCAAGGCGCTCGCGGCCGCCTACGCCAAGCACGAATCCAAGCTGGACATCCTGGTCAACAACGCCGGCGCCGCCTGGGGCGCGGAATTCGATGAGTTTCCCGAAAGCGGTTGGGACAAGGTCCTCAATCTCAATCTGAAGTCGCCCTTCTTCCTGACCCAGGCGCTGGCGGCGCCCCTGCGAGCCGCCGCGACCTTTGAAAAGCCGGCCAAGGTGATCATGGTCGCCTCCATTGACGGCATCCGGCCCAATCCGCAGGAGACCTATTCCTACCACGCGTCGAAGTCCGGCCTCATCCACCTGACTCGCCGCATGGCCGCGCGCCTGATTCAGGACAATATCGTCGTCACCGGCATCGCGCCCGGCGCCTTCGCCTCGGAGATGAACCGCGACGCCCGCGACCATGGCGATGAGATCGCCAAACGCATCCCCTTCCATCGCATCGGCACGGACGAAGATATGCAGGGCGTCGCCATCTATCTGGCGTCCCGCGCCGGCGACTATGCCGTCGGCGTCACCATCGCCGTGGACGGCGGCGTGTCGTTCGCCAGTCTCGGCGGCGTTTAGTGCCCAAGATCACCCCCTTCCTCTGGTTCGACGACCAGGCCGAGGAGGCCGCGAACTTCTATATCTCGGTCTTCCCGAACTCGAAGATCGTCGGGATCATGCGCAACAACGACGCCACGCCCGGGCAGACCGGCGCGGTCCTGACCGTCGATCTGGTCCTGGACGGGCAGCCGGTGACCTTCCTCAACGGCGGGCCGCACTTCCAGTTCAGCGACGCGTTTTCCTTCGTGGTCCATTGCGCCGATCAGGCCGAGGTGGACCGCTATTGGGACGCCTTGCTCGAGGGCGGCGAGCCCAGTCAGTGCGGCTGGTTGAAGGACCGGTTCGGATTCTCCTGGCAGATCACACCCGATATCCTGCTCAAGCTGATGGCTGATCCCGACCGCGCCAAGGCCTCGCGGGTGGCCGCGGCGATGATGACGATGGTCAAGATCGACATCGACCAGCTGGAATCGGCTGCGGCATCCTGAAGCGGCCTTTGCGCCTGTAGCGAGCCCCCTCGCATTGCCTTACCTGTGCCCGCGCGTTCGGGTGCGGGAGGAACAGGGATGGCGAACGAAGCCGAGGCGGCGATGGCGCGCGCCGCGCGTCACGCCATCGACTATCGCAAGGCCATCGCGGCGGCTGAGCGGACGCCCACCGCCAGCTACGCCCAGATGTTCGCTGCGTTCGACGGGCCCACCCCTGAAACCGGCGGCGATCCCGAGGCGATCATCGACGACCTCGCCAGGTTGGCGACGCCGGGCATTCGCGCCTCGACCGCGCCCCGATTCTTTGGCTGGGTGATCGGCCAGTCCCACCCCACCGGAGTCGCCGCCGACTGGCTTACCACCGCCTGGGGCCAGAATGGCGGCAATGTCGCCTGCGCCCCGGCGGCATCGGCGGTCGAAGCCGTGGCGGCGAGTTGGCTGCTCGACCTGCTGCGCCTGCCCGCCGAATCGTCGGTCGGCCTGGTCACCGGCGCCACCGTCGCCAACTTCGTCTGCCTCGCCGCCGCCCGCAGCGAAGTCCTGCGGCAGGTCGGCTGGGATGCGGAGGCCGACGGCCTGTTCGGCGCGCCGCCGATCGACGTCCTGATCGGCGCCGACGCCCACATCACCGTCTTCTCGGCCCTCCGTTATCTGGGCCTCGGCGCGGCGCGCGTGCGGACCATCGAGACGGATTCGCTCGGCCGCATCAATCCCGGCGCCTTCGAGCGGGCCGTGCGCGCCACCGACGGCCCGATGATCGCCATCGCCCAGGCCGGCCAGATCAACACCGGGGCCTGCGACCCCTTCGCCGAGATCGCGCCCATGGCCCGCGACCGCGGCGCCTGGCTGCATGTGGACGGCGCCTTCGGCCTGTGGGCCCAGGCCTGCCCTGCCCGCGCGCATCTGACCGCCGGCGTGGAGCTGGCAGACTCCTGGGCCACCGACGGCCACAAGTGGCTGCAGACTCCCTATGACTGCGGCTACGCCATCGTCCGCAATGCGGAAGCCCATCGGCGGGCGATGACCGTCACCGCCAGCTATCTGCCGTCGCCGGAGGGCGCCGAGCGCGACCCCTCCGCCTATGTGCCGGAGCTGTCCCGCCGGGCGCGGGGCTTCGCCACCTGGGCGATGATCAAGCAGTTCGGCCGGACAGGGATCGCCGAGCTGGTCGACCGCTGCTGCGTCCTCGCCGCCCACATGGCCCAGCGGCTCGGCGAAAACCCCGGCATCGAACTGGTTTGTCCCGTCGAGCTCAACCAGTTCATGATCCGCTTCGGCGGCGAGGCGGACGGCGACCGGCTTACGCTGGAGACCATCCGCATTCTGCAGGAGGACGCGGTGGCCTTCATCGGCTCGGCGCAATGGCGCGGAAGGTGGGTGATGCGGGTTTCAGTGACGTCCGGCGCCACCACGCGCGAAGACGCGGACAAGACGGTGGAGGCGGTGTTACGTGCGTGGAGCAGGGCGCGGGAGTTGGCGACCCCTTCAATTTAAATCACCGCTCATCCCGGCGAATGCCGGGACCCAGATGACAAAAAGCTGACGGTGGTTGGTCATCCGGGAGTGGTTCCCCAACGAGCGCCATATAATCTGGGTCCCGGCATTCGCCGGGATGAGCGGATTTTGGTTCGGTCGATATGCCTTAGCCATACCGCGTGGACAGGCGCGCGACCGCCGCCGCCATCCTTGCGCGCAACTCGGGCGACCCGATCACCTCGACATCGTCGCCCAGCCGCAGCATTTCACGCACCTCATCGTCTTCCGACTCGATCGGCAAGACGCACCGAACCCACCCGGTTCTATCTGGAGGGCCCGCGGTCTCGTCGGCCGCCGCCATCACGTGCGGGCCTAGCATGCGCAGCAGCGCCCTGCCCTTCGGTGACAGGCGAACCTCGGCATGGACGCGGTAGACGCCGGCTTCGTAGTCGCGCGAAGCCGTACCCCAGTGGTCGGCAAGATCGAAATTCTTAGGCCGGACAACGGGCTCGTCGGTGGGTTCGACCTCGCGGATGTTCGCTACGCGATAGGTACGGATCGTTTTGCCGCCCTTTTTCCCGTCACCTTGGGCGATCAGGTACCAGACGCCGCCTTTCAGCACGAGGCCGAGGGGCGCCACTTTGCGGCCCGGCCCGTCGCCGACGCCATAGCGCAGCATCAGGCAACGCTCGTCCCACACCGCCCGCCCGACGACCCGCAGCAACGGCGTCGGGTCGGCGTCGCGGAACCAGCCGGTGGGATCGAGATGGAAGCGCGAGGCGATCCGCTCGGCCCCCGGCTGCACCTGGGCCGGCAGGGCGGCCAGCAACTTCAGTCGCACGACCGACAACAGGCTGGACAAGCCCAACTCGGCAGCGGGACCCGGAAGGCCGGCGAGGAAGATCGCCTCGGCCTCGGATTGCGACAGGCCGGTCAGCTTGGTGCGATAGCCGTCCAGCAGCTGAAAGCCGCCGGCGCGGCCGCGCTCGGCATAGACCGGCACGCCGGCCAGGCTGAGCTGGTCGATGTCGCGGAGGATGGTGCGGACCGAGACCTCGAATTCGCGAGCGAGCTGCGGCGCCGTCATCCGGCCCCGAGCCTGAAGCAGCAACAGGATCGAGAGCAGCCGTCCTTCGACCATGTTCGCCACGCCCTGAAATACACGACAATTCACGTCATGTTTATCGTCGTCGGGTCAGGCCATCAACCGGCAGGACGACGAGAGCGAAAGCCGCCTAAAGCGCTTGGCCTCGCAGCAGGCGCGGCAGGTCGCCCGTGGCGCCGCCAGCTTCCTCCATGAAGAAGCGGCGTGCGGGGCCGATCGTATTCACCAGCGACATGCCGACGCCGCGCGCCGCGCGCACCAGCGGGATGTCGTTGGAAAACAGGCGCGTGAACACCTCCATCATCCCGGCCACGGCGATGATGTCGAACCGGCGCCAGCGGGCGTAGCGCTCCAGCACCGCCTCCGAGCCGATGTCCTCGCCCAGGCGCATGGCCTCGACCAGCACCTGCGCCAGCGCCGCCGAGCCCTTCAGGCCCAGGTTCAGGCCCTGGCCGGCGATCGGGTGGATGGCGTGGGCGGCGTCGCCCAACAGGGCCACGCGCGGCGCGACCAGGCGTTCGGCCAGCTGCACGGACAGCGGATAGACGAAGGTCGGACCGACCACATCGACTTGGCCGAGAAACGGTCCGAACCGGCGGCGCAGCAGGCTGGCCAGCACCTCGGGTCGCGCGCCCCGCAGCGCTTCGGCCGCCTCGGTCTTTTCGGTCCAGACCAGGCTGGCGCGATCCTCGGTCAGCGGCAGGATGGCGAAGGGACCGGAGGGAAGGAAGTATTCATGGGCGACGCCCTGATGCGGCTTTTCCAGCTTCACCGTGGCCACCACGCCGCTCTGGCCATAGGGCCAGCCAATCACGCCGATGCCCGCCGCCTGGCGAACGACAGACATCCGCCCTTCGGCGCCGACCACCAGGGGGGCGGTCAGCACCCGTCCGTCGGCGAGCATCACCTTGGCGCGGCCGGGCTCGCGCTCGACGCCGGTCACCCGCGCCGGGGCCAGGACCTCGATCCCCGCCGCCTCGATCGCCGCCGACAGCGCCGCGCGGGTGCGGCGGTTCTCCATCATGTAGCCGAGGGGCTCGGACTGGACCCGATCGGCGATCTCGGCGGAATCGAACTGCAGGAAGAAGGGCGTCCGGCCGCGCGTCGCCGCGCCGGGCCGGCGTCCGTCGGTGACCAGGATCTGCTCGATCCGCTGGGCGTCCGGCCGCATCGCCGCGCCGACGCCGATCGCGTCCCAGGCGCGGAAGGTGGAAAACGCGATCGCCGAGGAGCGGCCGTCAAAGGTCGGCTCAAGCTGGCTGGCGAAGGGCTGCGGATCGACCAGGATGGGCTTCAGCCCGCCATGGTGCAGCGACAGCGCCAGCGTCGCCCCGGCCATGCCGGCGCCGGCGATGATCACATCGGCGGAAAGGGTCTCGGACATGGCCGCATATGGCGCCGGGGCGGCGGGTAAGTCCAGAAAGTCAGGCAGCCGCCTCTGCGATTGTGCGTGCTTCGACACGCGCCCTTTGGGCGCGGCTCAGCATGACGTAGAGTTGGAAGCTCACAAAAGCACGTCATCCTGAGCCGGCCGCACCGCGGCCGCGTCGAAGGACGCACTTGCGCGGGCTTCAGCCCAACCTAGTCCTCGTCGGCCCCGTAGTCGGCCATTTCGGCTTCCTCGGATTCGGTGGCCGGCTTCAGGGTCGGGCCTTCGTCGACGATGCCCTTCTTGGCGTCGTCCTTGGCCCGCTTCTCGGCGGCCTTCTTTACCAGGGCGTCGAGCTCCAGCTGGCCGATCAGGCCGAGCGTCACGGGATCCACCGGCTTGATGTTGGTGGCGTTCCAGTGGGTCTTGCCGCGGACTTGTTCGATGGTCGCCTTGGTGGTGCCAAGGGTCTTGACGATCTGGCCGTCGGTGATTTCCGGGTGGTTGCGCAGGAACCAGGCGATGGCGTCCGGCCGGTCCTGGCGGCGCGACACCGGGGTGTAGCGCGGCGACTTCTTCATCGGCTTGAGCAGTTCCGCGTGCCGGCTCTTCTGCGCCTTCATCCGGTACTTGGGATTGCCCTGGGCGGCGTCCAGCTCTTCGCGGGACAGCTGGCCGTTGGCGATCGGGTCGGCGCCGCGGATATCGCGGGCCACCTCGCCGTCGGCGATGCCCTTCACTTCCAGCGGGTGAAGTTCGCAGAAGGCGGCGATCTGTTCGAAGGTGAGCGAGGTGTTGTCGACCAGCCAGACGGCGGTCGCCTTGGGCATGAGAACGTCGGACATGCGGGCATCCTGAAATGACGGCGCCCGGCCTTGCGGCCGGGCGGGTGATGGCGGGTCATATAGGGCGGTTCGCGATGCAAGGGAATGGATTGTTACAAGTCCGTTCCCTGATCGTCGTCCGCGTCGATCCAGTCCATGGTCCGCTGGACCGCCTTCTTCCACTTGCGATAGCTCTTGTCGCGACGCGCCGGGGCCATAGACGGCGTCCATTCCGCCGACTTGCGCCAGTTGGCGCGCAGGCTTTCGGTGTCGGGCCAGAAACCCACCGCCAGTCCGGCCGCATAGGCCGCGCCCAGACAGGTGGTCTCCGCGACCACCGGCCGCACCACCGGCGCGTCCAGCACATCGGCCTGGAACTGCATCAGCAGGCTGTTGGCGGTCATGCCGCCGTCGGCCTTTAGCGTGCTGAGCGCCACGCCCGAATCGGCCGCCATGGCGTCGACCACCTCGCGCACCTGCCAGGCCGTGGCTTCGAGCACCGCGCGGGCGATGTGGCCCTTGGTGATGTACCCGGTCAGGCCGGCGATCACGCCGCGCGCGTCCGAGCGCCAGTAGGGGGCGAACAGGCCCGAGAAGGCCGGCACGAAATAGCAGCCGCCGTTGTCGTCCACGGTTTTGGCCAGGGCCTCGATGTCCGCGGCGGTCTTGATCAGGCCGAGGTTGTCGCGCAGCCATTGCACCAGCGAGCCCGCCACGGCGATGGAGCCTTCCAGCGCGTAGACCGCCGGCTGATCGCCGATGCGATAGCCCACGGTGGTCAGCAGGCCATTCTTCGAGTGCACCGCCGTCTCGCCGGTGTTGACCAGCAGGAAGCCGCCGGTGCCGTAGGTGCACTTGCCTTCGCCCACGGCGAAGCAGGTCTGACCGAACAACGCCGCCTGCTGGTCGCCCAGGGCCGAGGCGATCGGCACGCCCTTCAGCACGCCCCTGCCCTCGCCGTAGACCTCCGACGAGGAGGCGATTTCCGGCAGCATGGCGCGGGGCACGCCGATCGCGTCCAGCAGGTCCTGGTCCCAGTCCAGGGTCTCAAGGTTCATCAGCATGGTGCGGCTGGCGTTGGTGACGTCGGTGACGTGCCGGCCGGTGAGGTTCCAGATCAGCCAGCTATCCATGGTGCCGAACAGCACCTCGCCCTGCTCCGCCCGCGCGCGCAGGCCGGATACATTGTCAAGCAGCCAGCGGATCTTCGGCCCGGCGAAATAGGTCGCCAGCGGCAGGCCGCACTTGTCCCGGAACCGGTCCTGGCCCGCCTCGCCGCCCAGGTCTCGCACCAGCCGGTCGGTGCGGGTGTCCTGCCAGACGATGGCGTTGTGCACCGGCTTGCCCGTGGCCCGGTCCCACAGCACCGTGGTCTCGCGCTGGTTGGTGATGCCGACGGCGGCCAGGTGCTTGGGCTTGATCGACGCCTTGGCCAGCGCGCCCTTGGTGACCTTCTGCACATTGGTCCAGATCTGGGCGGCGTCGTGCTCGACCCAGCCGGGCCGCGGGAAGATCTGTTTGTGCTCCTTCTGGTCGACGGCGACGATCTTGCCCTTGGCGTCGAAGATGATGCAGCGGGACGAGGTCGTGCCCTGGTCGATGGCGGCGACATACTTGCTCATGCGATCAGGCCCCCACCGTTAGAACCACCTTGCCCACCAGGTCGCCGGCCTCGAGGAAGGCGTGCGCCTTGCCGGCGTCCGCCAGCGGGAAGGTGCGGCCCACGATCGCCTTGACCTTGCCGGCCTCGATCCAGGGCCAGACAACGCGCTCCACCTCGGCGGCGAGACGCGCCTTCTCCTCTGGACTGCGCGGCCGCAGGGTCGAGCCGGTGATCACCGCGCGCTTCTGCATCATCTTGCCGATGGGCAGTTCGACGGTCCCCCCGCCTTGCGAGGCGATATGGACCAGCCGCCCGCCGATCTTCAGCGCCTCAAGGTTCTTCGGGAAGTAGGGACCGGCGACCATATCCAGGATGACGTCGGCGCCGCCCTCGTCCTTGGCGACCTGCTCGAAATCCTCCGCCGTCGTGTCGACAACGATGTCGGCGCCGAGCCGCTTGGCCTCCGCCGCCTTGGCCGCGCCACGCGCGGTGGCGATCACTCGCGCCCCGGCCGCCTTGGCCATCTGGATCGCCGCCACGCCGATGCCGGAGGTGGCGCCGTGCACCATCAGCATCTCGCCGGCCTTCAGCGCGCCGTGCTCGAACACATTGGCGTAGACCGTGAACACGGTCTCCGGCAGGCCCGCGGCCTCGACGTCGCTCAGACCCTTCGGCGTCGGCAGGGCGTGGCCGGCGTAGGCCACGGCGTATTCCGCATAGCCGCCACCGCCGACCAGCGCCGTAACCGCATCGCCGTCCCGCCAGCGCGTGACGCCCTCGCCCACCGACGCAACCACGCCCGCGACCTCCAGGCCCATGGTGTCGGGCGATCCCGGCGGCGGCGGATAGAATCCCATCCGTTGGATCAGGTCGGGACGATTGACGCCCGCGGCGGCCACTTGGATCAGAATCTGTCCCGCACCAGGACGTGGCGTCTGAATCTGAACGGCTTTCATGGCGTCGGGCGGACCCTTGCCGCCTTCGATGGCGATCGCCGTCATCCGTTCCGGGATCATATTCGGACCTCCCACACTTGCGCCCGCACTTGCATCGCCGCGCTTACGGGCGTTGGATAGCTCGTTTCCAGGTCGATCAACAGGAGGGTTCTGATGCTGGAAGAGGCTGCGGAACCAAGGCGCGGGCGCGGCCAGGCGCTGATCGACCTCGCCCGGGAAGACCTCGACCTCTACGCCGTCGAGGAATTGCAGGAACGCATTGAGATGCTCACTGCGGAGATCGGACGCACCAGGGCGCAGCTGAACCGCAAGCAGGACGGACGCGCGGCGGCCGACGCCCTGTTCAAGCGGTAATTGAGTTCAAAAGGTAAACCGAGAGTGGCGCCGTTTAGTCGGCGGAAACCATAGTCGGTCTAGGTTGGGGTTGGATTGCGGCTGGCATGGGGGTTGCAACCCTCCGTCCATGTGACGGGGATAGTTGATCCCGCGGCCTGATCAGGGGCGAGTAAATGATTGATTTGGGGTTGGTCGCCGGCGCAACGCCGGCCGGTGCGTGGCGCGCCAGCATCGTGTTGGACTTCGCCCGCTCGGAGTTGTTCGACCGGACTTTTCAGGAAGGCATGGAACTGGTCGAGGAGACCGCCGCGTATCTGGACGGACCCGGCCGCCAGGAATCCAAGCGCCTGACCCGCCAGGGGGCCCTCGGCTACGCCGCCGAGAGCATGCGCCTGACCACCCGCCTGATGCAGGTGGCGTCATGGCTGCTGGTCCAGCGCGCGGTGCGTGAAGGCAACATGGAAGCGGCGCACGCCTGCGAGGATCGCTACCGTCTGGCCGCCGAACACGCGCCAATCGCGGAAGGCGACGACATCATCGGCCTGCCCCCCGCGCTCGCCCAGCTGCTGACCCGCTCGGAGCGGCTCTACGACCGGGTGATGCACCTGGACAAGCGCATGTATGTGGAAGCGCCCGAAGACGAAGCCCCGCACCCGGTGCTGTCGCAGTTCGAAAAGCTGCAGGCGGCGTTTGGGCGGTAGGGTGCGAGCCGCCCCGCGGAACCAGATTCACCCGAACAAAATAACCGCTCATCCCGGCGAATGCCGGGACCCAGATGACGAAACATCGGAGCTGGTCAGGTCAACCTGAACACCATTCTTCGATTACGCCGCCATATGATCCGGGTTCCGGCATTCGCCGGGATGAGCGGTGTTTAGTGTGACCTAGGTCAATCTGCTCGGCGAGCAGTTGAACACCTACTTCTTCGCGGTGAACCCGGCGAACTTGGCGTTGAAGCGGCTGACGCGGCCGCCGCGGTCCAGCAGGGCCTGGTTGCCGCCGGTCCACGCCGGGTGGGTGCTCGGGTCGATATCCAGGTTCAGCGTCGCGCCTTCCTTGCCGTAGGTCGAGCGCGTCTGATAGGTCGTGCCGTCCGTCATCACCACGGTGATGAAGTGATAGTCGGGATGGGTGTCTTGTTTCATCGCAGGTTCGGACCGACTTAAACGAGAACGCGGCCGGAGGAGCTTTCGCAATCCGGGCCGCGAGGATGGGCGGCTATACACGAAGGCCATGCGTCTAATCAAGACAGGTCGGTCGCGGATTATCGCGGCGTGCACGAAGGAGAGCCGATGAGCGAGTTGCATGCGGAGGCCGCGGGCCGTCCCGGCGCGGGCGCGCTGCTGGCCGATCAGCTCGCGCAGTCGGCGGAACGGCGGCCAAAACAGCGGGATCTGAAGCCGCTGCGTGGACTGTGGCCGCCGGTGAAGGCGCACTTGCCGGACGCCGTCTTCGCCCTGATCTTCCTGCTTTGCTCGACCGCCGCGACCCTGGCGATCAGCGGTTCGGCGAAAAACATCGCCGATCATGGCTTGGGATCAATCGCCGCGCTCACCCGCACCATGGGCCTGCTTTCCGGCGTCATCGTTTTTCTGGCGCTCGCAACCGCCTGCCGATTCTACTTCGTCACCAAACTCGGCGAACGGGTCGTCGCCGACCTGCGCAAGACCATCTACGACCATATCCTGACCCTCGACCAAGCCTTCTTCCTGAAGACCCGCACCGGCGAGGTGCTGTCGCGCATGACCACCGACCTGACCATCGTCGAGAACATGGTCGGGACCTCCGTCTCCGTCGCCCTGCGCAACAGCCTGATGTTTGTCGGCGCGCTGGCGCTGCTGCTGGTGATCACCCCCCGCTACACGCTGCTCGTCCTGGCGCTGATCCCGCTGGTCCTGGCGCCGATGTTCTACTTCGGCCGCCGCGTGCGCTCGCGCTCCGTCCGCGCCCAGGACCGCTTCGCCGAGGCGGTCGGTTACGCCGGCGAAAGCCTCGACGCCTTGGAGACGGTGCAGAGCTTTGGCCGCGAGGCCAGCGTGGGCGGCCGCTTCGGTGAAGCTGTGGAACTGGCGTTCAAGACCTCCCTGTCCCGCATCCGCGCCCGATCGTTCATGACCGCTCTGGTTATCATCCTGGGCTTCAGCGGCATGGGCGTGGTGCTGTTCCTGGCGGCCAAGGACGCCTTTGTCCTGCATGTGATCACCCAGGGCACCTTCATCCAATTCGTTTTCCTGGCGGTCATGGCCGTCAGCTCCATCGGCCAGATTGGCGAGGTCATGGGCGATGTTCAAAAGGCGGCCGGCGCCATGGAGCGGATCGAGGAGCTGCTGCAGGCGAAACCCGGCATCGCCCCTCCCGCACACCCGGTCGTCATGCCGGTTCCGGCGCGGGGCGAGATCGCCTTCGAGCATGTGACCTTCGCCTATCCCGGCCGGCCTGACCTCACGGCCCTGCGCGACTTTTCGTTGAAGGTGAGACCGGGCGAGCGCGTCGCCCTGGTCGGTCCCTCGGGCGCCGGCAAGAGCACGGTGCTGCGGCTGCTGCTGCGCTTTTATGATCCGCAGGACGGCGCCGTGCGCATCGACGGCGTCGATCTCAGATCAACCGTCCCCGCCGAGGCCCGCGCCCGCATCGCCCTGGTGGGCCAGGACGCGCCGCTGTTTTCCGGCTCCGCCTACGAGAACCTGCGCTTCGGCCGCGAGGACGCGACGCTGGAAGAGATGCGCGCCGCCGCCGACGCGGCCCAGGCCTCGGGCTTCCTGAACGCCCTGCCCGAAGGCTTCGACACCCCCATCGGCGAGCGGGCCAAGACCCTCTCCGGCGGCCAGCGCCAGCGCATGGCCATAGCCCGCGCCCTGGTGCGCGACGCGCCGATCCTGCTGCTGGACGAAGCCACCAGCGCCCTCGACGCCGAGAACGAGCGTCTGGTCCAGCAGGCGCTGGAAAAAGCCATGATCGGCCGCACGACTCTGGTGATCGCCCACCGGCTTGCCACGGTCCTGAAGGCAGACCGCATCATCGTCATGGACGATGGCCATGTGATCGAGGAAGGCGTCCACGCCGACCTGGTCGCGAAAGGCGGCCTCTACGCCCGCCTGGCGCAGCTGCAGTTCGGGGTCGAGGCGGCCTGAGCGGATCTTTGATTGATGATCCATCCCCGCTTTACCGCCCCCTAACCTTGCTTCGCTAAGCTCCTGTTTCCAGCGAAGGAGACCGTGGTGGCCACCGGCACGACCTTTGGCCGCAAGCGCGAGCCCAGCGCCGCCGCGCCACGAAATCTCCGCGTCCCCGAAACCCTGAGCCCGCAGGCAGAGGCGTTTCGGGCACAGCTTCGGTCGAACCCCAACGACGCTGTGAAGGACTTCGCCGATTGGCGGCGGGCGACGCGGCCCAGGCGGTGGATGGCGTGGGCGATCGGTCTGGCGCTGATGTCGCCGGGTCTGCTCTGCTTTGTGTTCCAGGCGCCGCTGTCGGTGTCGATTGGGCTGGAAATCGCCGGCGGCGTGGTCAATGCCTGGCTGCGCCGGGAGCGCCGCCGCCATCTGCGGGCGATCACAAATTGGGATCCGCCAGCAGGGGATTGACCGGTTAGAGCACCTTGGGAATTGGCTGACTCAATTGTGCGCTCATCCCCGCGAAGGCGGGGACCCAGGGCCACTAGACTCGATCTCTCCGACACTCCTTTAGAGCGCTGCGGAACCTACGGCGCCCAGTCTCCTGGGTCCCCGCCTTCGCGGGGATGAGCGGATTTGGGGATGGTGTGGATTAATTCCAAAGCGCTCTAAACCGCCGCCTTCAGTCGCGCCAGCACCAGCGGGTGCAGGTCTAGATTGGCGGCCAGGATGGTCCCGGCCTCCAGCGGGTTCTCTCCACCGTCCGCGTCGCTGACCATGCCGCCGGCTTCGGTGACAAGCAACAGACCCGCCGCGACATCCCATTTGCCCAGGCCGCGCTCCCAGAAGCCATCGAACCGGCCGGCGGCGACATAGGCCAGGTCCAGCGCGGCCGAGCCGAAGCGGCGCACGCCGGAGACCTTCTGGGCGATCTGGTGCAGTTCCTTCAGGAACACGCCGTGGCCCGGACGGCCCATGAACGGGATGCCGGTGGCCAGCACCGCCTCGCCCAGGTCCCGCCGCGCGGCGACCCGCAGGCGCTTGTCATTGACGAAGGCGCCCTTGCCCTTCTCGGCCCAGAACAGCTCGTTGGTGATCGGGTTGTAGGTGACGCCGGCGACAATCTGCCCGTCGCGCTCCAGCGCCACGGTGCAGGCGAAGTGCGGGATGGCGTGCAGGAAGTTGGTGGTGCCGTCGAGGGGGTCGGCGATCCAGGTATGGGTCTTGTCGGTGCCCTCGATCATCCCCCGCTCTTCGCCCAGGAAGCCGTAGCCCGGCCGGGCGGTGGTCAGGGCGTCGAACAGGACCTGCTCGGCCTTGATGTCGGCGGCGGAGACATAGTCCGCCGGACCCTTCTTGGAGACCTGCAGTTCGCCCAGCTCGCCGAAGTCGCGGGTCAGCCCCTTGGCCGCCTTGCGAACGGCGTCGCTCATGACTTTTAAGAGGGCGGTCTGGGTGGACATTTCAAGGATCTCGGATGGGCGGCCGAAGGCGGGCGCGAACGCGGCGGGCCGGCGGCGAATTGGGCGCGGAACCTATCGGCGGCGCCCGGTGATATCAAGGCGCAGTCTGATCGCGATCGGCGAGACCGGCCGCGATCTGGGCGTTGAAGGCGGCCACGGCGGCGGCCGGGCCATCGGGATGAGCCCAGACTCCCGCCGAAACGGCGATGAAATCGGCGCCCGCCGCGACCAGGCCCTGGCAGTTGCTGGTCGTGATTCCGCCGATGGCCACGCAAGGGACCTGCATGGTCTCCTGCCAGATGGTCAGGAGCTCCGGATCGGCGCGGGTCGGAGCGTCCTTGGTCGTGGTCTCGAAGAAGGCGCCGAAGGCGACATAGTCGGCCCCAGCCTCAGCGGCCTCCATCGCCAGGTGCCGGCTGTCGTGGCAGGTGACGCCGACCATCCGGCCTGCGCCCACGATCCGGCGCGCTTCGGCGCAGGAGGCGTCCTCCTGGCCCACATGCACGCCGTCGCAGCCCAGCCGCGCGGCCAGATCGGGCCGGTCGTTCAGGATCAGCGCGACGTCTCGGCTCTGCGCAATTGGGAACAGCAGGTCGACCGCTGCAGCGATGATATCGTCCGGCGCATCCTTCAGCCGAAGCTGCAAGGCGGCGACGTCCCCCGCGTCCAGGGCAGCGGACAGGGTGCTGCCGAACGCCGCCAGATCGGCGATCCTTGGCGGGGTGATCAGATAGAGGCGGCAGATTGGCGTGGTCACAGGCTGGCGCTAACGGGCCAGCGGCCGTCGGTCAATGACGCTCAGGCGGCGGCCCGCCGGCGGACAATCTGGGCGGCCTGCTCGCCGGCGGATGCGCCGGTGAAATCCGCCGCTATGTCGAGATAGGCGCGCACGCGCTCCATGTTCGAGAATTCATCCGCGCGCAGCAGTTCGAGCAGGTCCTCGACATATTGGTCGAGCTTGGCCGCGAGCATCTCGGCCACCTTGGTCCGGCTGGCGCCGAAGCCGAACTGGCTGGCGTAGGCGCGGGTGTGGTCGAAGAAGCCGAGCAGGCCTTCCGCTCGTTGCACCATATGCGGATCCGGATCGGCGACGAGTTTCGGCTGGCCACGCAAGCCTTTGCCGAACCGGACCATCTGCAGCGGCAAAGCCTGGTCCAGCGCTTTCTCGATCTGGCCGAAGCGAGTCTCGGCCAGTTGCGCCATCGTCTGGCGCTGCTTGACCACCCGCATCCCCCACGGACCGTCCTTCTTCAGGTCGATGGAGGTCTCGAACTCGGCGATTTCCTGGGCGACGACGTGCAGCAGTTCGCTGGCGTCTATGCCCGCCTCGCGGCCGTGTTCCGGCTCGAACTTGCGGAATTGCGCCAGCCGCTGGTCGATATCGTCGAGGACGAATTCGCCGAACCGGGCCAGTTCGGAGACCGCGACAAAGGTGTCCTTCGGACGATCCATCACCGCCGACAGCACCCGCAGGATCATCCATGGTTGAGGCAGGTTGGCGAGCAACATGTCGAACAGACGCGGCCCGGCGTCGTCCGCCAGCGCGACCGCGTCCTTATACGCCAGCCGCGCGGCCGCGGACTTCTCGTCGTTCAGCCGGCCAACCCAATCCGGCAACCGGGAGGTCGCGTGACGTCCCAGGGGTACAAGCTCCAGGAACCGATTGAAATCCTGTGGGACATCGGGCCCTGCCTGTTCCAGAGTCGCACGCGCGGCCGCGTACTCTGGACTATCGCCTTGCAGCCCCTCGGCGGCCAGGGCGCAGAGGCGGTTGTAAATGTCGGCGGGCGTGACTTGATCGTCTTCGCCACGCGACCAGGCGCCTTGCGCGGCGGAGACCAGAGCGGGCTGTGTCACACATAAGGCGTTCCAGAGCTGGCCGATCACGCGGCGCGGAAACCGCACGCCAGTCGAGCCGCCAACGCCGCACAGCGCCGCGATCGGCCCGAACACTGCCCGCCGCGCGCGCCGTTCGGCCGCCTCGCGGGCGACCAGGCCGTGGACATCGGCCATGGGACCGCCCTCTTCGGCCTCGTTGGCCAGGGCGATCTCGAGACGGGAAATCGTGGAGTCCGGCGCGGCTTTGAACAGACCGCCCAGGAGGCTCGCCTGATGGTAGGTCAGGGTCGGCATGATCGTTCGGCGCGCCCCAGCAGCGGAACTTGCAGTTTGCCTTCGTAGGGTTAAGGCTTTGCGAAGGGCGTTAACCCTCCGCCCTGGGCAACTCCAGCGTCACCTTAAGGCCGCCTAGCGCCGAATCGGACAAGTTCACCGCCCCGCCATAGGCGCGCGCCAGTTCATCGACGATCGAAAGCCCGAGCCCCGACCCCGGCTCGCTTTCGTCCAGCCGGGCGCCGCGCTTCAGCACCTCGGCCCTCGCTTCCGCCGGCAATCCGGGACCATTGTCCTCAACCACCAGCGAAAGTCTCGTCGGCGAGGTCGGCGCAGCGATCACGCGCACCCGGCCCTGGCTGTATTTGCAAGCGTTTTCCAGCACATTGCCGGCCATCTCGAGCAGGTCCTGCCGCTCGCCAAGAAAGCACAGCGCGTCCGGCGCGCGCCAATCGATCTCCACGTCGCGGTCGCGGAAGATGCGCTCCAGGGTCAGGGCCAGTTCCTCCAGGACCGGCGCCACCTCGGTGCGTTCACCCAGGCCTTGGGCGCGGGCGGCGGCGCGGGCGCGGCGCAGATGGTGGTCCACGTGATTGCGCATCGCCTCGGCCTGACGCCCGACGACCGCGGCCAACGGACCTGGGTTCTGTTCGGCCTCGGCCAGCATGACCGAGATCGGCGTCTTCAGGGCGTGCGCGAGGTTGCCGACATGAGCGCGTTGACGCTCCACGACTTCCTGGTCGTGCTCCACCAGGGCGTTGAGCTCTTCGGCCAGCGGCGTGAGTTCGGACGGATAGAGTCCCTTGAGCCGATCGGCTCGGCCGGTGCGAACGTCCGAAATCTCGCGGCGAAGGGCAAACAGGGGCTGCAGGCCGACGCGGACCTGGATCAGGATCGGCAGGATCAGGCCGACGCCGAGGACCAACAGGAAGATTGCGGTTTCAATGGCGAATCGGTCGCCGTCCGCCTCCAGCGTAGAACGATCCTCCGCGGCCATAAAAACCACCGGCTGGGCTCGCCCAGGCAAATTGCCCAGCAGCGCAACGGCCCGAAGCGGTTTGTGCAGCGGACCTGTGGTGTCGTAGAAGTAAGGTTTGCCGGCCCTCGCCTTCAAGCCGGCCGGGCCGATGTCGGGACCTGCCAATTCGCTGTCCCAAAGCGAGCGCGAACGCGCGAGGGCGACCAGCCCGGCGCCGTTCGGTTCAGCGATCTGCCAATATTTGCCGGAATAGACTAGGCTCGCCCGACTGTCCGTCAGCGGTGGCGCATCGACTCCGCCGTCCGGATCGACCGTGGAGCTGGCGTAGAGACCGTTGGCGACATCGAACAGATCATCGTCGAACCGGCTCACCGCCGCCTGGTGGAACAGCGCCGTCTGGGCGATGCCGGCGCCGGCGAGCAGCGGCACGCTCCAGATCGCCGCCAGCACGACCAGGCGCCGGGCAAGCGACCCGCGCCAGAGGTTGGACAGGTTCACGGGGCGGCCGTGGTCACGCGGTCGCCTCGCCCTCCAGGGCGATCAGGCGATAGCCCAACCCGCGCACCGTCTCGATACGATCGGGTCCGATCTTCTTGCGCAGGCGGCCGACGAACACCTCGATGGTGTTGGAATCGCGGTCGAAGTCCTGATCGTAAAGATGCTCCACCAGCTCAGTCCGGCCGATCACCCGGCCCTGGTGCATGAGCAGATAGTGCAGCAGCCGGTACTCCAGCGAGGTCAGGCGCAGCGGCTCGCCGTTCACCGACGCCCGCGCGGCGCGGGGGTCGAGCCGAAGGCCGCCGCAGGCCAGGGTCGCCGCCGCGTGGCCGGCCGAGCGCCGCAGCAGGGCGCGCAGCCGCGCCAGCAGCTCCTCGGTGTGGAAGGGCTTGGTCAGATAGTCGTCCGCCCCGGCGTCGAAGCCGTTGACCTTGTCGCTCCAGGCGCCGCGCGCGGTGAGGATCAGCACCGGGGTCGCCTTGCCGTCGCGCCGCCAGCGCTCCAGCACCGAGACGCCGTCGATCTTGGGCAGGCCCAGGTCGAGGATGATGGCGTCATAGGGTTCGGTATCGCCGAGAAAGTGAGCCTCCTCGCCGTCCGGCGCGTGGTCGACCGCATAGTCGGCGTCCGAAAGCGCCTGCTTGAGTTGGCGCGACAGATCCGGATCGTCTTCGGCAAGCAGAATGCGCATGGGGCCCCTTCCCTATTGGGCGCTGAGAATAGCGCCCGACAGCGCATCGACGATATAGTCTATGCGCCGCCCATGCGATGACGCCCAGCGCACCCGATAGACGGCGCGGTCGCCCTGGTGCTCGATCCCCGCGTCCAATTGATAGCCAGGGTCGCGGCGATTGATCTCGCGGATCACCTGACCCAGTGGCGCGTAGTGGCCGTGGCGCACGGCTTCGCGCGCCTGATTCTGCTGGGCGCCCCAGTCGGCGCCGAGGCTGTCATTGCCCGGTGGGGGCGCTGGAGGCGGCTGGGGCGCGGCGAATGCAGCCTGGCCGGCGAGCAAGGCCGCGCTCATCAGAATGGGCGCGATCGACTTCATGGCTGCGATCCTAAGAGCCTGGCCTGAATGGCCGCTGAACGCGGGAACTGCCCCGCCCCCGCAAGACCTAGCTCTTCCGGCGCGGCGTATAGGGCCGCTCCGCTCGCCAGGTCTCGGCGAACGCGTGCAGCTGCGGATCCGGTGGATCGGGCAGGACGATCTGAATCTTCGCCAGCAGGTCGCCGCGAGCGCCCGCGCGGCCGGTGGGCAGACCCCGTCCCTTCAGGCGCAGGGTCTGGCCGCCGTTGGCGCCTTTCGGCACGGTCAGGCTCACGGGCCCGTCCGGCGTCTGCGCCTCGACCTTGGCGCCGAGCACGGCGTCGGGAACGGACACCGGCAGGTCCATGACCAGGTTGTCGCCCTCGCGACGGAAGACCGGGTGCGGTTTGAACGTCAGCTCGATCAAGGCATCGCCCGACCCGGCGCGGCCCGGCGCGCCCTGGCCCTTCAGGCGCAGCATCTGGCCGTCGACGGCGCCCTTGGGGATGTTCACCTCGATGGTCCGGCCATCGGAGAAGGCGATCCGCTTGCGGCCGCCCTGGATGGCGTCCTCCAGATCGATCTCCACCTTGGCGCGCACGTCCTGGCCCTTGGCGGGTCCGCCAAAGCCGCGGCCGCCGCGCCCGCCCAGGATCTCGCCGAAGATGTCGTTCAGGTCGACGCCTTCGAAGCCGCCGCCGCCAAAGCCGCCCTGGGCGCCGGGTCCGCCGCGGCCAAAGGGGTCGCCCCCACCGCCGCCGTAACCATTGAACCCGCGCATGGTCTCGCGGCCGTCGGCGTCGATCTCGCCGCGATCGAACTTCTTGCGCTTTTCCTCGTCGCCCAGGATGTCGAAGGCGGCGGACACCCGCTTGAACCGCTCCTCGGCCTTGGCGTTGCCGGGGTTCTTGTCCGGGTGCAGTTCCTTGGCCAGCTTGCGGAAGGCGCGGCGAACCTCATCCGGCTTTGCGCCGCGCGCCACGCCGAGTTCTGAGTAAGGATCCTGCGCCAAGAAAATCGCCTGCTTTCAAGCCTGGGGAAGACACCCCTCAATTAGGGCGTTCGGCGTCGCGCGCAAGACCAATTGTGGTAAAATTGCAACAACGGGCCATCGGGATTACGGTGTCATCGTAGTCCCGACGCTCCTTGAAGAACCCCTGCGCCTCTTTTCAGCACCTCGGCCGGCGCCAGCGGTTCAGGGTGCACGAACGGGTGGCCCGGCGTCTCATAGAGCGCGATCCCGTCGCGCACGATGTCCATGAAGAACGGCCGGCCCCGCTGAAGTTGCCCGTTCACGTCGCCCAAGCTGTGCACGATCAGGCTCACCGGCGCGCTCAGCCGATGGCTGATGGTCTGCTCGCGCATCAAGTGGTCCTCGGCCTTGGCCCAGTACTCCACCATGTCCGTCAGCCGCTCGTGGTTGACCACGACCAGAAGGTCGATGTCCGATACATAGCCGCCGATCGGGTCGTCCACGCCTTCGCCGCGAGCCCGCGACCCATAGAGGACGATCTTGAGGATCCGTCCCAGCCGCTTGTGCTGCTGCGTCCCCAGCACGATCGCGTCCTTAAACTCGGCGAACAGGATTTCGACCACGCGCTCCAGTTCGCGGCGCTTCGTCGGCGGCAGATGATCCAGCCCGGTCTTCATCATCCCTATCTCCCGTGATCCCGAGCCCGTTGCAAGCGGGGCGCGCACCTCGCGCCAGGGCTCGGCTTACGAGCCCTGCCAAGCCCGCTGCGGGGGCGGTCGGGCGGGTCAACCCCGAGGCCGCAGGCTGAGCCCGCAGGGCGTGGGGCCCACGGCGGCCGGCCGGCCACGCTCCTCCGACGTCGCCGCAATGGCCGCTCGATCACTCCGCCGCGTCGAGAAGCCCGAAGGCGTCCAACAACGCCTCGATGCGCTCGTCCGGGGCGTCCGGCCCGCGCGCATCCTTCGGCGGCGGGGGCAGGTCCCCGAACAAGCCTCTCGACACGTTGTCGACCACGCTCAACGCCGCCCTGAGCTGCCCATGGTCCGCCGCGACCATCCCCAGCACGATCCTGGCCAGCGCCGCGCCGGTGAAGGCGCTGATCGCCGCCGAGCGCAGATAGTAGCCGTCCGGGTCTTCCAGCGCCTTGGCGATCAGCCCCTCGATCACCGCCGCCTGGGTCCGCCCAGAGCTGGCCGCCAGCCGCTCAAGCCCCGCCTTGGCCTCGGGGGAGACTCGCGCGACAAGGTTGGCGTGCCGCGCGGGCGACTTGGCTGGCGGGTTCAAGGCGGACTCCATGGCTATCGGGTAGATAGCACACTAACCCGTTGAAGCGTTGAGGACAATGGAGATTTCGGCGGGGCGGCTATCGGGTAGATGGCCATCGCCACGGTTTATTTCCGCCGGTTTATCAACCGCTTACTTGGCGCAGCCCGTGCGTAATGTGTGATTGCTTAAAGAGACAATCCGGGCCGGGAATCCTGCCCCACGCGATCTCGATAGGAGATCGCTTTTTGTCATGGATATCAGCTAATTACAACGCTGGTTCTGCCTCACTGA